>Ga0302320_10001302_pt1 | contig 59808 bp, 56 predicted proteins | sample Bog_T0_3_FD_202130 | JGI IMG/M metagenome (GOLD analysis project Ga0302320, IMG submission 202130) | Peat permafrost microbial communities from Stordalen Mire near Abisko, Sweden - Bog_T0_3 | ecosystem: Environmental > Terrestrial > Soil > Wetlands > Peat | place: Sweden: Abisko, Stordalen Mire... | reverse complement strand
TTAGCCGCAAGCTTGGCTTGCGCAAAGACAGGGAACAGAATGGCGGCTAGGATCGCGATGATCGCGATAACGACTAAGAGTTCAATTAATGTAAATGCTTTTCGTTGCATGATGGATTCACCTCAACTCCGAGATGGGGGTCGTGCCGTGGAATCTCGACCACATTGGCCGCACGGGTTTGGGACGGGGAGGGGACGGTAAGGTTCCCTTCGATTTGAGCAAGCAGGGTGTTTATGGCGCCAAGCGGGAATGCAATCGGTAACGCCGCTTTTCCACTGTCCGAAAAGTGGCACACTGGGCGAAAATGCCGATTCGATGCCGTTCTGACAAATTGGTGAAAATTACTCACCTTCCGTGCGCCGCCAAACAAATTAGCCCGGCCTCCGTGCGAAAAATTCGACACGGCAATGGAAAGATCTCCAAGTGCCTCCGCTACATCGCGAATGGTGGTCGCCATTAAATACCTTTATGAATGACTTGGGCTTGCTTAACCCAGATCATTTGATATACGGGTAAATCATACCGCAAAGTTAATCGGGAATATAGATCCGAAAAAAAAGTCCAAAAAAAACGAGCTAAACAAGCCTTATTGCTGTTTCTTGCCTTGATCGAGGTGGACCATCGTCCCCATCAGAGTCTTCTCCGCCTGGCCTTTATCGCCGCTTTGGATGGCCCTTAAGGCCATCGTGACCTCCTGAGCCTCGATGGTTCTCCCCTCTTGTACCAGCAACATCTGCGTCTTTTGGAGTTCTTGAATCGCCCCCATCTGAGTCAACATCCCCGTTTTCATCCCAAGGATCGTCTTTTCGACTGCCTTGGAAGCAATGGCAACCTGGGCGGCTCCCTGGACGCGCGGGTTCTGGGGGGCCGAATAACGAGCCGAATCGGCCGTAAACTCGATCACAAAATCTAAATCGATAATCTCTGTCTTTCCGCTGATCAAGTCGTCATACGTCAATTTTCCGTAGGCGACACGATAATGTCCAAGCGGATGATTTGTAAACTCAAAGTCGAATACCTGCTGAATGCTGGCGCCCCGTTCCAAGTCAGCAAGAGGTAAGGAGACTTCCCCACTTGCAGATGCTTGAGGCGAACGAAGGCTAACCCAGCGAGCGATCTTCATTTCCAACTTGAGGTTCCGGGCGACGCTCGTCATTAGCTTGTCCAATTCAGTTCGAAACACCTCCGGGATTAGTTCGGGGCGGGGGATGTAATAGTAGTTGCCGCCCGCTCTTTTAGCCATGGCGGCGAGCAACTCCTCGTTGTAATCGGGGCCAAAGCCCAAGAAAGTACACGTAATTCCTCGTTGTTTTATTTCGCCGGCATGAGCCACAAGCGCAGAGAAATCTTTGATCCCGGCGGTTGGGTCGCCATCGGTCAGCACAACCAGGCGAGTCGCTCTTCCCGGATCGGTTATCCCTGCCACTTGTTGGGCCGCCAATGCTAGGCCATCGTAGAGGTTCGTAGTATTGCCCGGCATCAGGCGTTGAATCCCATCTTTGATTGGCTGCTTGTTCGTTACCCTCTGTGGAGGCATCAGCACATCGACCGTCTCCTCGAACGTGACGATGCTGAGTACGTCATTGGGACCCAACATATCCACTACAAAGCTGCAGGCTTGCTTGACATATTCTAAAGGCGGGCCCTCCATCGAACCGGATCGATCGATCACGAGACACAGATTGAGAGGCGTTCGCGTGCCACTCCCAAACCCTCCCATCACTGGGACGCCGGCGCCCGTGAACTCCACGAGGAACTGCTCGCGCGCCGGGCCGTTGGCCATGGTTGCTTCGCGCCCGGCAATAACCTCTGCCATCAGCCCTTTGCCGTTATCGACCATCGGCGCCATCGTCGTAGTCTTCAGGGGATCGAATGCCCCCATCGCCTGCGTTTTCAGTGGATCATTCAACAGCGGCGCGCCGGTAAGCATCGTTCGGTTCGGGTCGATTCGTTGAGTTTGGTCCATAGTCCGTTTTAAGCTCCGTATTCCATTCTAGGCGGTTTCGACCCTAAACGTGGTCGAGCCGATTTTTAGCATATCGCCAGGCGAGGCCGTCGCTTGGGAGACGCGTTGACCATTCAAAAAGGTTCCGTTGGTGCTGGTCCAGTCCGTAACCGTCAATCCGTTTAGCGCAGGGACCAGGGTCGCATGCTTCCGCGAGGCCGCATTATCAAACGACATCGGAATTGCGGGCATCTCTCGCCCCACATCGATCTGACTCAAGATTGGGAACCGTTGGCCCAAAAGAGGGCCATCCAGAGCGACCAGGGTAAAGCCCACCGGCGCTTGCCCCATCGGCGATCCATAAGCCATGGTCGGCATCGATGCGGCCGGTGAAATAACTTGGGTCGGATTCCCCGTCGGTTGGGCAAAAGGCGCCGTACGTCCAGAGGCCGCCTGGCCAAATTGAGTGGGTTGAGGCTGCATCGGCGGTTGGGACTGAAATCCCGGCTGAGGCATCCCTCCTCCAATCGGATAGGCTTGTCCTGCGTACGCTTCTGGTCCGCGATACGGCGCGGGAGAACCCTTGAGTAGGAATTCCAACACGAACCCGCCTATCTGAATATGAGCCCCTTGCTGCAAAACGACCTGACCAACGCGTTGACCGTTCACGTAGGTACCGATTGGCGACCCGCCGTCGTTCAAAACATACTGGCTACCATGTCGATCAATCGAAGCATGGATCGGCGCAACGTTTGGGTCACCGAATAGCGGAACATTGGCCGATTCGCTCCGGCCGATGAAGGTCCGGTTCCCGTCGATCGACCATTCCTTTCCTTCGTTCCTTCCAAGGGACAAACGGAGCCAGGCGCTTCGAGAGTAGCGCTCGACCAGTCCGATAAATAGGCCGATCATTCCACCTAGAAGCACGGCTGTCAAAGCGCGTCCTGGAGTCCCTATCTCACCGGTATGCTCGCCACGGGCACTCAGGATCGCTTGCCCAAGAAATCCGCTAATGATGTCAAACGTTCCCCCGGCGATCGCTCCTCCAATGCCGCCCCCGATGAAACCCTGAATGGCCCTCTTCGGGGTCAACGAGCTCATCCCGATCGCGACTCCCAAGAACATTCCCACTGGAGTGATCGCAACAATGCGAGCTGGAATCCTCGCCACGATGTTGCCATCAAAAAAGATCGACGGCCCAAACGTGGCCCCCACGATCGTTGCTCCCAGCGATGAGCCAAAGGCCGCGCCGACCGCGCCGAATACGAGTCCCAAGCCTAAGCCGCGGATAGTGTGGACCTTACCGCCGCGCGTATAGCCTTCCAGCCCACCAACCGCAAATCCGATAAACGCTCCCAGAAGAAGAAGGAAAGTGGACTGCCAGCTTGACCACTCATGCGACGCTAAGTTCTTTGGCGCAGATGGCTCCATGATCATCCACGCCAACAAGCCGGCGACTCCACCGGCCAGAAACTTCAGCATCACTGTGCCCATCTTAGTTACCCTTCGAAGCGGAAGCGGACCGAACCGAACTGCACGGTGTCACCACTCTGCAATTGCCTTTCGCCATGTACTTGGACTCCATTTACGAACGTACCGTTCGTGCTTCCGAAGTCCTTTACCACAACTTGGCTGCCATTTCGGGTGATATTTGCGTGTTTGCGAGACACAGTGGTCTCGCCGACCAAACTGAGGCCCAACCCGATCTCACGACCAACCATAAAGTCCCCTTCTGGAATCGGCATCGAATCACCCGATTGGGAGACCAGCCGGGGATCGACAATTGCGCCGGGTGTTGCGGGTGCACTTGCCAACGGAGTGATCGGCCCCGGAGCGGCATCGTCTAAGATGATCTTCTGAACTGGCGCAGGAGTTGGCTTGGCGGCAGGGGGAATCTGAGAAGGGTTCGTGAGCGGGTCGTCGCCCGGCTTAGGTATCTGGACTCCCAACTGCTCGAGCTTTGAACCCACCGAATCCGGGTTCTTCTTGACATACAAGACTGCGTAGTAGATTGCGGCCGCCATCGCTCCCAGGGCCAGGAGATAGACGATGAGACTACCGAAGAAGCTCCCACCCTCTTTCGAAGGAGCGGTCTTACTAGAATCCGGCTTTGCCGTGCCGGCTGACGTCGACTCGGTAGTCTGAGGAGGTACCGCATCGGTCGGCATTCCAACATTTGCCGGCTTACCGACTGTTTCAACCTTTTCGACCAACGCAATCTCTTCTGATGGGATTGGAACGGTTCGTTCGAGACCGGCTTCGAGGATCTGCTTAACAGGCGGGGCATCCTTTCCTGCTACTTTATAGCGAACCGTAATAGTGATGGATCCAGGCTTGACGCCGAAAAAAGTAACTGTACCGAGGCAGGAAGAATCGAGAAGCTGCGACTGCTTCCGGCTGCCATCCTCCAGATCCACGTTTGCCGCCGCGACGGGGTGTTCGTCGTGCTCAATATGCACGGAGACCTGCGCGATCGACTTAAAGTCCTCTGGCTTGACGACCCAAATTGCAGACTTGGCGTCTCGAACAGACTTCGAAGCGAGGTTTCCAGACTTCCGATCCCAAACAAAAACAGTCTCACTATCCTTTTCGCTATGAATCGGTAGGTTGGCTTCCGACTTCCCAGTCCGAATGCCGTCCGAGTCTCCTGGCGCCTGGGTGGGCAAGCTTGGCGCGATCCAAATCTGACGGTCGCCATCGTCGGCAAAACTCAAATTGATGCTCTGCGCAGACGCGAGGCACGAAACTGCGCAAAGAAGGGCGAAGAAAACTATTTTCGGTGACACGCTGAAACAATTCTACAGCGAGCTTTGGCCAGAGCGTCTGCTACATCGCTCGCACTGTAGCCAATTGGTCCAATTTCTGTCGCACAGATGTCTCCAGACATGCCATGCCAGTACATTCCGCAACTTGCCGCATAGTAGCTGGGCAGATCTTGAGCGAGTAGGGTGGCGATGATGCCTCCCAAAACGTCACCCATTCCAGCCGAAGCCAGACCTGGATTCCCAGTGCAGTTGACAATCATCGGCTGCCCCGGCTCTCCTACGATAGTGTATGGGCCCTTCAGCAGGACACAGCGCCCTAACTCCTCGACGGCTTGACTCACGGTTCGAAAGCGATCCGATTGGATCTCAGCGATGCTGCAATGTAGCAGCCGGCTCATCTCACCTGGGTGCGGAGTCAAGACGCATTCCGTCTTCGGCATCGCCACCCCTTTGCTAACGGCGTTGAGAGCATCGGCATCGATAACGCATGGCCGGTCCCAATCCTTCCAGACCTCCGCCAAGAAGTCCAATACGGGAGCCTCGTGAGTCAGGCCAGGCCCAAATAGCGCGCTATGGTACTTGCTCTGGTTCGCGAGCAGAATTTTCGCCGCGTCAGCGCTCACGACTCCATCCTTCTCGGGTAGTGGCATCAATATCGCTTCCGGCACGTTGGCGGCAACAGCGTTTAAAACTTCGGGGATACCGGCCACGGTCACGAGACCAGCTCCGCTTCTCACGGCCGCTTTTGCAGCGAGTGAAGCGGCGCCTCTCATGTTTCGGCTTCCCGCTACGATGAGGATGCTTCCGTTCTCACCTTTGTGGCTAGCTCTCAACCGCTCCGGCAACAGGTTTGAAACCCAATCACAATCAACAAGGCGCGCCGTTGTGGGCTCGTTCAGTAGGGCGGCAGGAATTCCAATCTCGGAAACGGTCCAATAGCCTGCATGTTCCAATCCGATCCCTTCGAAAAGGAAGCGCTTGGGCAAGCCAAACGTCACCGTTCGCAGAGCCCAGACGCTCTCGCCCAACTCCTCGCCGGTGTTACAGCAAATTCCGCTTGGCACATCAACCGAGACCACCGGCACTCCGCTACGATTAATCAGTTGGATCGACTCTTTGATGCTCCCTTTGACTTCACAGCGCGCTCCAGTCCCAAGCAACGCATCGACGATCAGGTCGCGACATCCCAACGCATCCGTCTTCCGGTGCCATCGAGCGTCGGAGTAGAAAATGGGTTGAATACCTTGGGCGCGGGCAATGCGCATCTGTTCGTGGGCTTCCGGGGACAGACCGTCCTCTTCGGCGGCTACCAGGCAGTCCACCAGGAAGTGATGATCCAGCGCGAGGCGAGCCACGACAAATCCATCTCCGCCGTTGTTCCCTTTGCCACAAAAAACAGAAATGCGGCCACCGTTTGGAAGAAGCTCCTTTACTGCGTCAAAAACCGCAAGACCCGCCCTCTCCATGAGCACCTTGGCTGGAACGCCGAACTCTTCGCTCGCTCGTCTATCGATCTGTTTGCTATGTTCGGCGGTAGAAATCCACATCGATGTCACAATGGCGGCGAGCGATTAAGAGTCGTCCGACCGGCTGGCGCCGCCCCCTAGAGGGACCTCGAACGTGTCTTCCCGTGCTTAGACGTCTTACACTTTAACGCTTTTCTATCTACTCTACGACAATTGGTCTGCGACCGTTATCTTCTCGACGCTCGCCAGTCTCAGGTCGCCGCCACAATTTGCATGTATGTAGCGCTTTCGACGCGGAAGTCGCCTCGCCCGAACGAGCGGCTTGCCGCATCGCAGGCAGACATAGGTCACTTTTTGCCTAGGCGTATTGCGTTCTACCGGATAGTTGTGCCGGACTTTTGCCTCTTGGCCAAGGTCTTGCATCGCTTGCTTCCAAGGATCTCCATGGCCGGCAGCGCGAGGACCATGTCGAGCCACTGCGAGCAAGTGCGCATACTCGTGAACGAGAGTGTCCAAGACATGGCTCTCGTCTTTTAGCACCCGGTAAGACAGACCTATAACCCCTTTGCGATAGTAGGCCAACCCAGCGGTAACGCGATAGCCCCGCCAAACAAGCTCTGGTTCGTAGCCCAAGGGAAACCGTTCGCAGAGTTCCTTCAAGCGATTGGCAGCCGCGATACGAAGGGGATCCTGGGAGTGTCCGGCCGGCAATCCTTAAAACCCCGAACCAAAAATCGGACTGGACTTGATGTCTGTGGCGATCGAGAACCAGCGGCGTTTATGATACTTATCACAGATCTCTCCAACCAGGCGGTCGGTTTTAGCCCCCGCCGAGTCGATTCCGGATGCGCTCTTCCCTTCCATATGCATCAACTTATCGATGTCGCCCGTCGCCAGATGATCGGCGATATCGCCCATTTGTGCGGCAGTTTCATTCAGGGATTGGTCGTAGGCATCCCTGATCGGTACGCATTCGGCGGGCGGAGGGTAGGACTCGAAAAACTTCTGGAGTTCGACCGTATCGTCGTGCATCTTCTTAAGCACGCCCGCTAGCTTCTCGGTTGGGGAATGGAGTTCTGAATTCGGATCATCGATTCCGTTGAGCAAGTCCTTTAGCGCGTCGACTCCACCTTCCACCTGGGCCTTTTCCTTCTCCGTGTAGGCTTGGGTAAGTTGCCCCATCGTAACGTCGACTCGCTTGTCCTCGGTCTTGTGGAGGTGCTCAAGCCACTTGTAGATGTCATCCGGCATCTCAGGCGGGGCTTGCCCTTGTGCACCCATCGTCGAGTCGGGCAGATTTCCTTGGGCCATCAAAGTGCCATCCGGTCGGCTTCCTTGGGCCATCAGTGATCCGTCATCGGGCAAATGGCCCGAAGCGGCCAAGCTGGGATCGCCTGGACGATGCCCGCTCTGGCCTAAGACTCCCATGGACTTTAACGCAAATCCACCGGCAAAAAGCGCAGCAACACAAACAAGCAAAATGGTTATGATCGCAGTCCGCCGTTTCTGTTGCTGGAAATCGCCTGTCAAAGAGGATGCGGGAGCGGCGAATGACGACGCGGGCTGCATGGAAGCGGTCGGGAATGGCGACGGCCTGGGCATCTGCGATGTGACCGAACTCGCAGACGCGGGCGCCGAAGCTAAAGAACCTCCGCAAAACATGCAGAAGGCTGCACCCGTTTGAACCTGCTTGCCACATCTTGGACAGTTCATATTCTCTTAGACGTGCTTCTCGCACCCTCTCATTACCCGATCCTCTCGTATATTCAGCAATTAGCTATAACGCCTGATAACATTCTAATCGAGGATAGCGTCTGGAATGCTTAAGGATTGCGGACATTTCACCGATGCTTTTGCTAAGTAGCCGCACTGACCGCCTAGGTAAGTGCGTCCTAAGAGGCAACGGAGTTCCCAACCGGAGGTTGATTGACATGAGACGCGACATTAGCGATGACCATCCTATCCGACATTTTTTTGTCGAGGCCATTCACGATTCCTTTAGTCGCGAACTTGGTATGCGTAACGCAGAAGATGTTGAATCCTACATTGGGAATATGCTGGTGGACTTCATCGACATCGATAATGTGTTCGACATTCATGACATGTTTGGACAGCCGGTGGAATCGGTGACCGACATGCTCCTTGAAGGCGATATCCTTGAGCTTGCCGCGTCTTTCGACCGAGAGCGTGAGGTTCACCGGCATATTGGAGACTTCCTTCTATTCTGGTCCGGCCTCTTCCCCGAGTTCCTGAAGCAAATGAAGGCGCCTGGGAGCCGCGACGTCCTCTTGGACCCGATAAAGCAGGGCCGATTCAGCTATTACGTCGTCAGCACCTTCGAGCACGGATCCTACGCTCACGAGGCTCCAATCTTCAAGAAGCTCAGCAACAACTTTGAAACGTACCGATACGGCCTCGGTTTGGTTAGAGCGTCCTTTGAAGGCTTTGCCCTCCAGGGTTGGACTGACGGCTTTCCTGCTTAACGCGGTCCTGCCTGGCGGCTAGGCAGGTCTCGGTTTTTTCCTTCTCATTCTTTGCCTGCTTCCGGCTATAACTAAGGGAAGCATGGAAGCAACCGGGCGCATCGGAATCATGGTCGGACCGCATGGACGGGGGAGTAACATGGCGGCGATAGTTCGGGCATGCCGGCAGGGCGTCGTGCCTGGACAGGTGCTGATCGTGGTTCCGTCTGGCCCAAACAGCGGGGCGGAAGCCGTGGCGCAGGAGTTGGGCGTCCGCACAGAAGTGGTGCTGCCTGGCGAGGATTATGGCGACCGGCTCCTGAAGGCCCTAGACGATTGCGAATGGCTATGCCTCGCCGGCTATCTACGGATCCTCCCCACTGAGGTGTTGAAGCGATTCCCTAAGCGCGTCTTGAACATCCATCCGAGCCTGTTGCCGAAATTCGGTGGTAAAGGGATGTACGGGAAGAGAGTCCATGAGGCGGTAATCGCTTCAGGCGAAATCGAGTCGGGTTGCTCGGTCCATCTCGTGACCGAAGTCTATGACGACGGACCGATCGTGCTCCAATTAAAATGTCCGGTGCTGCCGGACGATACCGCCGAGACGCTTGCCCAACGGGTTCTCAAGCTGGAACATCAGGCTTATCCCGCCGCCTTGGTGAAGGTGATGTATGACCGACCTCGTTGAAAGCGCTCGTATGTCGACGCTTCACTTACGACTTTGGCGGCCCATTTGCAAGGCGATTGCCAGCGGGTTCGTCTTCCTTTTGGGGACGGTGAGAGTGCGTGGGAAGTACCGGGTGCCCCAAAAGGGAGGGCTCCTGATCCTTTCCAATCACCTGTCAGATCTGGACCCCATCGTAGTCCAAGTTGTGTGCCCCCGACCCGTTCACTTCATGGCGAAGAGCGAGCTCTTTGAAATGCGGATTCTGGGCCGCTTACTGCGCGGATTTGGCAGCTTCCCCGTCAAACGGGGGGAACCTGACCGAGGCGCCCTTAAGACCGCGGCCCAACTCCTTAAAGATGGGGATGCGGTTGTGGTATTTCCTGAAGGCGAGATCAGTGAAAGTGGGGACCTTCTAGAACTCAAATCAGGAATCGCATTGATCATTCGTCTTGCGGCCGGGGTTCCCGTCATCTGCTGCGGCATTCAACACACCCAACTCACCATGCCGTATGGAAAGGTCGTTCCTCGCCCTGCCTTTCATCACATGGATGCAGTATGGGGCGAGGCCAGAACTTTTGGAAAAGACGACACCGCCGAAGAGATTCTCGGCTGGGCTACCGCCCAGTTAAAGCAGCTAACTCATGAAGGCGAATAAAAGAAAACGCAAGGAAACCGCTGTGGTTTCCTTGCCTCTTCTCCTGTTGCGACCAGGTCTCAGACTTACTGCCGAATCTTAACATTAAGATCGTTCGCATTGGCCGGTGGAATCACTTCCTCATCGGGAGTCGATCTTGGCAGTGCGCCGTCAGGACGCGCCTCCCAACCTCTCTGGTGCTCATAGTGTCGAGTCGTGTAGTCGCCAAGAATTCCGAATAGCAAGATCAAGGTGACAAAACCCGAGGCCACCCAAAGCTTGGCCAGTGTGCTACTCCACCTGACACCCATAAAGATCGTAATAACCAGAAGAGCTTTGGCAACCGCAATAACCAACGCGACAACCTGATTGACAACCGTCCCTGAGAATGGACCTATGCTGGGCAGGTTAAAGCCGGCAATCCAGACAGTCAGGATCATCAAACCTACCAACGCGAGCAGCGTCAAGAAGTAGGTGCCGGTCGAAACGATATGATGCTCGTGCGAATGGGATGAGTTACTGGCCATGGTTTAGTGTGGTTTCGGCATGAGATAGAACAGTGGGAACAAGAAGATCCACACCAGGTCGACGAAGTGCCAATAGAGGCCGACCATTTCTGTTGGGACGTAGTCCAGAGTCACCGACTTGGCCTTGTTGAACCAAAGTCGAATCAAGGCGAGGATGACCAAAATCCCCGCGATAATGTGGACGGCATGCAGACCGGTCATTCCGAAATACAGCGAATAGAAAAGTTGCGCGTGGTTCATGTTGACGGCCAGCTTTCCCGCCTCCATCGCATGCTCGCCAAAGGCGGCATGCCCGTCAGTGGCAAAACCAGCGCCGGGATACAGGTGATCCGCAAGCTTAGAACTGTACTCGAAGTACTTGATGGTCAAGAAGATAAAGGCACACACCAGGGTAACTGCCAGATACCCGATCACGAACATGCGTTTCTTTAGCTGCGCAGATTGAACCGCCATCACCATCGTGAAGGAGCTAAAGAGGAGTACGGTCGTGTTGATCGCGCCAAGCTTGACATCTAAGTGCTCGTGGGCAATGTAGAAGTCGAGTTGGTAGTTCCACCGGTAAAGCGTGTAGATAAAAAACAGCGCTCCGAAGAACATTACTTCGGTGGATAGAAACACCCACATCCCGACGATATAGGAGTCGTTTTGCTGCCCGATATCCTCGAACTGGTGGTGCAGAGCACTGTCGTGCCCATGCCCGTGGTCCGCTGGGGTAATAGCCGCCATGTTTAGTTATGATCCTCCGAAGGCCGATTGCTGTCGTTCAATTTCCTCTGCTGTTCCTCTGCAATCCTGCGTAGGTCCTCAGCGTGGTCGCTGACCGGATCGAAGTCATAGACTTCGTCCATCACGATTGGCGTCTCTAGGAAGTTGCTGGTAGGAGGCGGTGAACTCGTCTCCCACTCAAGACCGTGAGCGCCCCAAGGATTCGCGCTGGCTTTCTCACCCGTAAAGAGCGATTTCGTGAGGTAGAACGCGGGAAGGATGAATCCAAGGCCCAGTACCGACGCACCAAGCGTCGACATGATATGGTAAGCCTGGAATTCAGGCGCAAAATAGTAGTAGTGATAGCGTCGCGGCATACCCAGCCAGCCAACAATGAACTGCGGGAAGAATGTCAGGTTGAAGCCTATGAAGACGATGACCGCATTCACTCTTGCGATACCGTCGGCAAACATCCTGCCGGTCATCTTTGGCCACCAGTAATGGAGCGCGCCTAGAAAGGCCAGCATCGTTCCACCCACCATAACGTAGTGGAAATGGGCCACAACAAAGTAGGTTGCCGTGAGGTGAATGTCTGTTCCGGCAGCTCCTAGGAAGAGTCCGGTGAGGCCGCCTACCGTGAAGATCATCAAGAATGCGATCGCGTAGATCATCGGCGATTGAAGCCGAATATTTCCCTTGTACATCGTCGCCATCCAGTTGAATATCTTGATGGCGGACGGAACTGCAACCAGGAAGCTAATGAGCGAGAACACAATGCTCTCGTACATCGATTGGCTCGACACGAACATGTGGTGGCCCCAGACAAGGAACCCTAAGCCGGCGATCGCAAGTGAAGAAAAGGCGACGAAATGATAACCGAAGATCCGCTTCCGGGAAAAGTTGGCGATCAACTCCGAGATGACCGCAAACGCCGGAAGAATCATGATATAGACGGCGGGGTGGCTGTAGAACCAGAACAGATGCTGGAACAGAACTGGATCTCCTCCAAGCTCCGGACTGAAAATTGGCAGTTTGAAGGTGCGCTCGTATACAACTAGCAATAGCGTGATCGCGACGACCGGAGTCGCCAGGATCATCATCAAACTGGTCGCGTACATTGCCCAGATGAACAGGGGCAAGCGGAACCAAGTCATGCCCGGTGCGCGCATCTTGTGGATGGTGACCACGAAGTTGATACCGGTGGTGATCGTGCTGAACCCGGCAATAAAGATGCCGATAATGACCATCGTGACCTGGCCATTGGAGTACATGCTCGAATAAGGGGTATAGAACGTCCAGCCAGTATCGACGCCGCCAAAGACCATACCGGCAAGGATGAGCGTTCCACCGGTCATGTACATGTACCAACTGGCAAGGTTCAGCCGAGGGAAGGCAAGGTCCCGTGCCCCGATCATCAGCGGAACCAAGAAGTTGCCGAATATCGCCGGTATCGCGACAACCAAGAAGGTGAAGACCATTAGGATGCCGTGGGAAGAGAACACCTTGTTATAGGTGTCAGATTCCAAGACGACCCCGGCTGGACTTGTCAACTCATATCGAATGAGACCGGCTGCCACGCTTCCCAAGAAGAAGAAGAAGGAAGTGGACACAAGATACAAAAGAGCAATTCTCTTGTGGTCTCCGGTGAGCAACCACGATGAAATCGTATGAGAGACGTTGAGGTAATTCGTCTCATCTACGTGCGGCTGCAGCTCGCCTGACGGGATAACGGTTGAGCTCATCTATTCCTTCCTTCTGCGGCTACCGCCCCGACCGCGGGGGCGCCGACTCGGCGAGTCGGCGAGGCATCAGGATCGTCCGTGTCTGCCTGAATGGCATTTGTCGAGAGTGCTGACGCTTCGTTCGTGTGCGACACTGCGGTAGGAGCCGAGTGCCGATTGACATTGCTTGTGGGCGGATTCGGCAGCGCGGTGCCGATGACCTTAATGTAGGCGACCAAGTTCAGAAGATCTTCTTCAGTCAGCTGGCCCTGATACACCGGCATTGTTTGCCCGTATCCTGCCGTAATGTGGTCGTATGGTCGAACGATCGAATCGCGAATATATTCATCGTCTGCGATGAGGGATGTGCCGTCCGCGAATACTCGCCGTTTTCCGTAGATACCGTACAGCGAGGGCGCATGAAGGGTGTCTTCGGCGCCATGGCAGTTATCGCAGTGGACGCGGGCATAGACTTTTGCGCCTGCTTGCTCCATCGACATAGGCGCAACCGATTGGCCGCCGTTAGAGAGCCATTCGGCATAATCCTTCGGATCCATCGCTACGACCTTTCCACCCATTTCCGAATGCTGGGTTCCGCAGTACATGTTACAGAAAAGGTGATATTCGCCAACTTCAGTGGCCGTAAACCAGAGTTCCGTATACCTTCCCGGCACGACTCCCATTTGAACTCGAAAAGCGGGGATGTAGAACGCGTGAAGGACGTCCTGCGAGATCATCGTCAGCTTGATCGGCTTCCCAACTGGTACATGAAGGGTGTTGTTCTCACGAACACCGTTACCATGTTGGATATGCCACATCCACTGCTTTCCGATCACGTAAATCTCTTCGGCGTTCTTTGGCGGTGTCTTGATCTTTACGAACAGTGCGGTTCCGAAATAGAACATGACGAGGCCAAGGATCAGCGGAATGATCGTCCAGGTTAACTCCAGCGGAAGGTTCTCGTACATAGGCCGAGATCTGTCCGCCTTGGTGCCGGCCTTATACCTGATCGCAAAGAAAATCGCCCCAACGCAAACAATGATGGTAAAGAAGATTGACAGACCAACCAGAGCATAAAAGACTGGATCGTAGGTCTGCGCTATATTCGACGCACGAGGCGGTGCCAGTGGAAAGTTAAAGAATGACATGGATCGTTTGCCGAGCTAGTGGAGGCTCAGACCTCCTCCGCTATTAGGATTCTCACGCTTAGATTTGATACTTAAAGTTACAATAGAAAAGGCTAGTCCCAAAACTGTCAGGACTCCTGCGAAACGCCAGACGTTTTCGATGACGACTCGATTCTTGCCCGTGACCGGATCAACCATGATGCAGCCGAACATCCAGCTTTGATCGGCTACCCGGCCGACCCCGCCCTTCTGGGCGACCATCAGTCCTTGCTCAACCTCTTTCGTTTGAAACTCGTTGCCTATGGTGTAGCTGGAGATCTTCCCTTGAGGGGTTAGGAGTACGGTACAAGTGGGGTGGTTGATTAGCCAAACTGTTTTTCGCTTGTCAAGGTCCGGGACTTGACGATCGGTATAGCTGAGCCCGATTGCGGCGGACAGGCGGCTAACCGCGTCAGGTTTGCCAGTCAAAAGGTGCCAACCGTTTTCGGCTTCCAATCTCCATGCGGCGGTTTTTTCGGGCGTTGACATCTGCGGAGTCAACGCGTCAAAGATAAGGGCCTTCTTGGAGTGCGCCAGATCGGCATTTTCCCGCGGGTCGATGCTGTACATCAACACATCCATATCGCGACCCGGTTTCAGGATGTCTCCTTTCGTCGCCTTGGTCAGCGTTTGAATAATGTTGTCGGTAAGGATCGCACAGCCGGTCTTGCAACTGTAAAAGATAGGAACAAGCACCACCGGCTTCCCCCTGAACATGTCTCCGAGTTTCACCGACTTGCCTTGCTCATCGGTAAATTGCAGATCCATCGGCACATTGGCGCCAAGTTTCTGCTTAATCCCCATCGATTTGGTCAGGTCGGACTGAGTGCCGTGGGGCGTGAACAAGAACAGCAAACCGAGAAGCGGCCATAGGGCCACCCACATCGGCTTGTTCTTCTTCACGTTCAGTTGATCCGTTGACATCGTAAATTCCTTCTCTTAATTTTTCTTCTGGGGCTTAGTGGCGACAGGCGCGCCGACTGGAACTGTCGCGGTTGCCGTACTTTGTTTGTTGGTTGTTGCGCTAGTTGGCACGAGTTTGATTTGCGGCGCCGCTGCGGCGCCTGGAGCTGGATTCTCTCCAATAGCGGCATCGGGCGTATGGCCCTTTGTGACTGCTGGAACCTCAGGATTGGTCTTGGGCATGCCCCTTTCCGCAATGATCTCCATTGCGCGATCGATCGGAATCGCGACTTTGGTCCGCGACGCATCAAGCCAGTGGGCCGGGGCATTCAGAACCTGGTCCTCATGCTGACGGACGGTCATGATGTCGGTCTTGGCGGTGATGTTGCTTTGCACGATCGGATTGGGCGACTGAGGCAGCAGGCGTTTGGGCTCTGTTTGGGCCTCAAAACCAACTGGATACATCAGCCGAAAGATGATAAAGCCGGCAATTGACGAGCCGATCGCAAAAATAAAGAATCCGATCGTACCATTCATCAACGCCTTCTTATTGACGTCTCGAACTTCATATCCCAACTCGACGAGCGGGTCTTCTCGTTTCTCAGTGTGCATTCTGCAATGCCTCCTGCAAGCGCGTATCGTACGTCGGAAGGAGCGGCGCTTTACTCACTTGTGATCCGAAAACAAAGAACCAGAGCGCTCCGATGGTGATCCAAGCCAACGCGTCGTACCCAATTGCCGACGAAACCGGTCCGGGGCCACCTCGGCCAGGCAATGACGGAATGACATAGCTGTAAACGTCAACAATGTGGACGACAAAGATCCAGGCACAGATCTTTGCCAGATTCTTCGGCGTCTTCTTGGTCCGAGGCGTGATCAGTGCGAAAAAGGGAATGAAGAACTGTCCGATAATTCCAACCAACCCCAGAATCCCCCAGGTGAAGTTGGAAGTAACCGGCTCTACGCTTCCCGCATGGACCGGAACGTTGCTGCTACGTGCGATGTAGTATCGAGCGGTCTCGGGGAGGTTGCCGTTCCAAATGATCAGGAATTGAGAGAGCGACGTGTAACCCCAGAGCATTGTCAGGGTGAACAACATGTTGCCCAAGTCCTTCGTCAGATCTGGACGCCAAACCGTGTTGTAGGGGAACTTGTCGGCGTTGGTGCAGAAGATGAAGGTCGCAAGCGCCAAGGCTCCGAGGACGGATGCGACGATTGTCCATGTTCCGTACATCGTCGAATACCAGTTTTTGTCCAACGACATCACCCAGTCGGTGAACGCGAAAGTACACGTAATGAAGAACATCAAGATTCCAGGGGCGCCCCAACTGCTTCGACCCGCCTCAAGTTTGAAGTCCTGGTTCGCCTCTTGTCGAAGAGTGGACCGGCGCATGAAATACGCCAAACCGCCCCAGAGGAGGAGGTAAATACCGAGCCGGACGATGAAGAACGGAGTATTAAGGTAGGGAGCCTTATGCTTGAGAATCTCGGAAGTTGCAACCTTGTCCGGGTCTGCCCACTCGTAGAGAAGTTTGAGATTGGCAAGGACCGGAATGAAGAGGGCGCCCATCAGAACGAAGGACACCCAGCCTCCACCAGCTTCTAGAATCCGAAGAATGGAAACCGACCATCTGCCTCGAACGGTGTGGTGCAAAAGGGAGAGGCCAAAGAACCCAAGGGTTATCCCGATCCAGAAGATGAATCCGAACAGATAGGAGCCCAGCATCTGCTGGCGATGGGCGTCATCACCGGTAAACATCAGCGCAAGAAGGACGAGGAGCCCAATTGCGCCGATGACCGACGTCGCCGGAGCAAGCCTTCCAAGGTTGAGGCTCCCCGATCCCTGTTCTGTGGTGTCGTGAGTCGTGGTTGTCATTTCTGAGCTAGCCTGTCGTGATTGTCGTTTTTCTGTACCGTGAGGGTCTGCACTTCTTCCGGCTTGAGATCGCTGGGGCTCGCGCTCTGGCTTAGCTGCAAAGCCCGGATGTAGGCAACAATAGCCCACCTGTCCTGTGGCTCGATTCGCGATGCGTAGGAGAACATTGCCCCGTAGCCGTTGGTGATGACGTCGTAGAAGTGGCCGGCGGGCATCTTCATCAACCTATCCGTGTGGTAATTCCCCACGGGTCGCTTGAGAGTGAACCCTCGTTGAGCGATCATTCCTTGCCCGTCGCCTAGCTGGCCGTGACAAGGGGTGCAGTAGATGTTGAACCGCTCGCGCCCCCGCTTGAGAAGAGCCATGTCGACTTTGATTCCTGCCGGAATGCCGTCCAGCCATTTGCCGTTTTCGGCGCCTACGTAGTAAGCGTCGTCCTGTCGAAGGTAACCGCGAGGAATCGTGCCCGGAACCAACGGCCGGTTTGCCGCCCCGTCCGCATAGAACTCGCTCGAATCGAGCGGATCTTGCTTAGGCTGGCGCCACATGTCCGTGTTGCAACCGGCGAGCGCCAGTGAGCCAAATCCCAAGATGGCCGATCGTAACTTTTTGTTCATTTACTCTTCCACCTCGGAAACCGCAACCGCGCCAAGACCTTCCAAGAACTCTCGGGTTGCTTCAGGGTCAAACTTCGGGTCCTTCTTCTCGATCGCCAGGAAGAAGCGATCCTTGGAGGCTCGTTCAAAACCAGGCGTATTGAAGATGGAGTGGTACGGCTTGGGTAAACCGTTCAGCGCCCAGATGCTGAAGAATGCAGTGAGGGCGGAAAACAGAATCGTGCACTCGAATGTCACCGGGAAGAAGGATGGCAACGAGTTAAACGGCTTGCCGCCAACGTCCAACGGATAGTCGATCGTGGCGGTGTACCACTGAAGCGTATATCCGAAGAAACCGCCGCATAGGCCGCCGCAGATTATCAGCCACGGCACCTTCACATCGTGAAACCGAAGGGCGTCCGACAACCCATGAACGGGAAACGGGGTGTAGGCATCGGTCTCCCGATAACCCTCTTGGCTGACCTTTTCGGCAGCGGCCAAAAGTTCCTCGGCACTCGCAAACTCGGCGACGAGCGCGTAAGTGCCCCCATTTGTAGATGCTCCGTAACTCACTAGACGCTCCTCCCCAAAGCAGGCTCCGGCATTTCCACAGGCGCCTCGGCTACCTGCGTATCCTTGTTCCCCAACATCTTGTACAGCAGATCTTTAACTTCAAAGATGTTAATGACCGGCATAAACCTTATGAACAGGAACATCAGCATGATGAAGAAGCCGATTGTTCCGCCAAACATTGCGAAGTCCCAGACGGTGGGGTAGTACATGCGGTTGGCGCTTGGAAGATAGTTGGCGGTCAGCGACATCGGGATGATGACAAATCGCTCCAACCACATCCCTACGCTGACGAACTGACAGACCACCATCACAACCCAGAGCTTTCGCCTGCACCACGGAATCCAGAAGGCCTGAGGTGCGATGACGTTGCAGATGATCAGCGACACATATGCCCATGAGTAGGGACCGGTGATGCGACGCAGATAAGTCATGTCCCACTCGTATGGGTTCCCAGAGAACCAGGCGTAGAACATCTCGAGCATATAGCCGTAAGCAACGATCAATCCGGTTGCGAGGATGATTTTTGCCATCCAGTCGATGTGCCGGTTTGTGATCAGGTGCTCAAGCTTGTAGATCTTTCGGATCGGGATTGCGAATGTCAAAACCATTGCGAACCCGGCAAAGACCGCGCCTGCAACGAAGTAAGGTGGGAAAACCGTAACGTTCCAACCTGGGACGATGGAACTCGCAAAGTCGAAGCTAACGATTGAGTGAACCGAGAGAACCAGCGGAGTCGAAAGACCCGCCAGGATCAGGTACCCCTGCTCATACCGGTGCCAATGGCGATTGCTGCCGCGCCAACCCAAACAGACGATGGCGAGCAAGACCTTTGCGAATCGGTTCTTCGATTGATCGCGCAAAGTAGCGAAGTCAGGAACCAGGCCGAGGTACCAGAACAAAAGGGAAACCGTGAAATAGGTGGAAACCGCGAACACGTCCCACATAAGGGGAGACCGGAACTGCGGCCACAGCGCCATGATGTTCGTGTACGGAAAGAGCCAGTAAATCGCGACCCATGGCCTACCCGTGTGCAGCAAGGGAAACATGCCCGCGCACATGACCGCAAAGATGGTCATCGCTTCCGAGAAGCGGTTAATCGAGTTTCGCCAAGGCTGCTGCAATAGGAGGAGAATCGCCGAAATAAGCGTTCCTGCGTGGCCGATACCGATCCACCAAACAAAATTGACGATGTCAAAGGCCCAGGCAGTTGGGATGTTGTTTCCCCAGATACCGACCCCTTGATATAGCAGCCAAGTAATTGCACAACCAAGCATCCCGGTGCCCATGATGCCGATGACGAACATGATCCACCAGGGGCGGGTGTGCCGCTTCTGGTCGGTGATCATCGTACTGATGCTCTGATCGATCGTGGCGTAGTTTTGCTCGCCCGTGATCATCCTGTCGTTAAGAGGAGGTAACGGCATATCTAGCTATTTGTCTCCGTGGGAGTTACGGGCGTAATCTCCTTGTTTGGATTGCGCAACTTTGCGAGGTGGGACGTTCGGGGACGCGTCTGCAGAATTTCCATAAGCAAGTAAGCACGCGGATCATCGCGAAGCTTTGCTACCTGACTTTCCTTATCTTCTTTATTGCCGAACACGATCGTCTGGGTCGGACATGCCTGCTGGCATGCGGTGACGATATCGCCGTCCCGAATATCCCGTGCCGCCTTTTTGGACTCGATGCGAGCCTCATTAATGCGCTGGATACAGTAAGTGCATTTCTCCATGATGCCTCGGCCTCTGACCGTGACATCTGGGTTGTTCAGCATTCGGAGTAGCGGAATTCTTGGCTTGTCGTCGACGCGTACATCGAACTGCCTTTGATTGTCCGTGTAGTTCAAGTAGTTGAATCGACGAACCTTGTAGGGACAGTTGTTAGAGCAGTACCGGGTACCGACGCAACGGTTGTAAACCATCTGGTTAAGACCCTCGTGGCTATGGACAGTCGCAGCGACCGGACAAACCGGTTCACATGGCGCTTTCTCGCAGTGAACGCATGCCACCGGCTGCCAAGCGACCTGAGGATTCTCGGTATCGCCTGAGTAATAGCGATCGATTCGAATCCAGTGCATTTCTCGGTGCCTTGCAACCTGGACTTTTCCAACGACGGGAATGTTATTCTCGCCCTGGCAAGCCGTCACGCACGCATTGCAGCCAATGCACGTGTTCAGATCGATCGTCATTGCCCACTGCGGACCGTTGTAGACAAAGATGTCGTCAGGATAAAGGTTCTGGTCTCGATCTTCTTGGTACTTGGCCTTTCGCTCTTCAACGTACTTAGCTGCGTTCTTGTTGAAGTCTTCCAAGTCGTATTCGACAACTACTTCGCGATCGTCCCACGAGAACTGCTTGATATGGTCGCCGTCGATCGGACTATGACCCTGGGTCGTTGCGACCGTGGTCACGCCCCCTGTCGCTTTTAACTGACCGGAAGCAAAATGGGGCGCGGAAGAGGTACGGAAGAGGTATGCATTGAACCCACCGCCATCAAAACTCGAAGTCGGGTTGAAGAAACCGCCTGGAGAACGCGTGTCTCCATCTCCTGGACGCCCTTCGCCGTTTGGTACCGTGCAGACGACCCCGCCTCTCGTTCGTCCAAAGCCGAGATAAACCGTAACCGCATCGGCCGGATGCCCAGGTTGAACAAAAGCTGCCGTTCGCACGGTCACCCCGTTGCATGTGAGTTCCACGATTCCGGCGTCTTCAATTCCAAGGGACGTTGCGGTCTTGGGGCTGATCATCGCCACGTTCTCCCATGTCAATTTGGAAAGAGGCTTGGGGAGCTCTTGGAGCCAACCGTTGTTCGAGAAACGGCCATCATAGATGCTTGGGTCCGTCGCAAAAATCACTTCAAGGCCGGAAACGGGTCGTGGCCCGGTCAGACTACCGATTTGAAGGCTAAGTACCGGCGTGACGGGGGTTGCGGCCGACCCTTTAAGCAGGCCGTCATGAACCACCGTTCGCCATTCTTTTTCGAAGTCGCCTTTTAGGAACCCAGAGGTTTTCCAGAATCCCTTGACAATTTCATAACCAGTTGCGGGCTTTCCGGATAGGAGACTGAAGATCTCGATCAAAGACTTGCCTTGGTAGAGTGGTGCGATCAGCGGTTGAATCACGGACAGCGTGCCGTCATAAGCGCGGCCGTCACCCCATTCCTCTAAGCTATGAGTGACTGGCACCAACCAATCGCATGCTTGAGCCGTTTCGTCGTCGTAAAGTCCGAATCGAGCGCGAAATTTCGCCTTCGAAAGGGCATCGGCAAACTTGAAGTCTGCAGGCGCGTCATAGACAGGGTTTCCACCGAATATAAGGACCGTTTGGGCCTTGCCGGTGTTGAGATCATCAACGAGGGCCTTTAGGTCGCTTACGGTTGGTGAAACCGTCGCATCGATCGGATCGGTATGGATCACCGTCTTTCCGAAAGCGCCAAGCTTCTCGTTTATGGCATGCACAACCGCGTGAACTTCAGGACTGTGTTGATCGCCGGTTACAACGACCGCGCCGCCTGGTACGGATTGGAGGTCTTTCGCGATGGCCTCGATCGCCTTTTGGTCTACTTTGCCATCCGGAGTCGCGCCGGCAACTCCTAAAGCGGCCGCCAACGCCATCGCGAGACCATAGATATCCGATGGCTTGACCGCCCAACGATGGTCGGCGATGGAACCAACCAACCCAGGCGTGCTCTCGAACGAGTAAAGCCGATTCATCGAACCGCTGGCGCCCGTAACCCGACGACCGTTTGCGAAGTCACGGGCATACCGGAGGCTGCCAGGGTTTGCGGCCGAGCTTAAGAAATCGCCATCCAGCGATACGACGACTTTCGCCTGGCTGAAATCGTAAATCGTCTCAAGCGGCTTGCCAAACGCTAGCTTGGCGCCTGCATAGGCGTTGCCTCGTCCGGTGGGCTCATAAGCGTGCCAGATCGCATTGGGATACTTCTTTAAGAACGCCTTGATTGCGTTGGCGAGTGTGGGCGAACTTATCGAACCGGTTAGGATTCGAAGGCCCGCGCCTCCGGTTGGTGCTTCGACGGCGAGTGCTTTGCCGATCGCTTCCTCGAACAGTTCCCAAGTGCTGATGTCGCCGAGCGCATATTGTCCGGGGTTGGACTGCTGAACGATGTTATTGGTGCGATCAGGATCGTAAAAGTTGAGGATCTCCGCCTGGGAAATCGAATCAAGCGCTCCTAGTGAAGCAGGATGATCCGGGTTGCCTTGGATAAAGATCGGACGTCCTTCCCGTTGCTCGACGAGAACGCCGGTGGCATAAGCGCCCAAGTTGACGGCGGTTGCGTAAAAAAGAGCCTTGCCTGGAACAAGCTCCTCAGGCGCCTTGACGTACGGCACAACCTTGTCTTGGGGCAGAAACACCCCGCGACATCCGGTTAGGCCAGCAAGCGCCATGGAGGCGCCCATGAACTTCAATAAGTCGCGCCGATTGATCTGCATCAATGTCGAGCGGTTTGGGAATTCGTCCTCAAGCCACTCGTTAAACTGAGGCGTATCAGCCAGTTCATCGAGACTGCGCCAATAGCTCCTGCCGCTCTTGCCGGTTAGCTTGCCGCGAACTGATTCCAGCCCGCCTTCCACCGGCCCCTGATTCTTGTCGTTAAATTCCATGCTTTGGTCTGTTTCTTCCGAGATCCGACTAGTGGTGGCAAATGCCGCAGTCTGCGAGTTGCTGAGTGCGAATTCCGTACTTCTTCACGAGCTCTCGACCCTTCGCGAGGTCTTCGGCATCGTCCGAGCCGGTGAATTCTCCCCTCTCCTCATCTCGCTCCTTGATGGAGAGCCCCTTGACTCCCTTCTCTTGAAGCTCCCAGTAGAGGTTGAAAACCTGCTCTCGAGGCGATTGTCCGGGCTTGGTGATGTTTTCGGTCAAGTAGCGCTCTGGCGCTCGATGGCACTGAAGACACCAAGCCATTTGGAAGGAGTTGCCTTTCCAGGTGATCTGCATCTCATTGACCGGGCCATGGCAGATATTGCAATTCAGGCCTCGGGCAATATGGATGCTGTGATTGAAGAAAACGAACTGGGGCACCTTGTTGACCAGGTTCCACTGGATCGGCGTATTCGTTTCATAGCTCTGGCGAACAGGCTCCAGCATAGGACTGTTGGTCCAAATCTGGGAATGGCACGACATACAGGTTTCAGTCGACGGCAATCCGGCATAGCTGGATTTTTCAACCGACGTATGGCAGTACCGACAGTCGATTCCCAACTCCCATGTGTGGTGCTGATGGCTAAACGGCACCGGCTGATTCAGCGGCACGTCTTGCTTGGTGTTGGCCGGCGAACGGGACAAGCCGGCAATCGCAAGCCACACGGTTGGCACTCCTATGACAAAGCAGATGAGACTTAGCTTTGCCACAGAGTTGGCACTCGGTTTAAAGATTTGGGACATTAACAGGGCTCCGATACAACAGGGGGCGTATTCCCGTCAAAATCGCGTCCCTGTACCGCGAAACTGACGTTGCATGGCGCAACTTTGATGGTAGCTTGTCTAAACTGACGAAGCCCTTTTTGGAATGGGACTAATCTTACCGACATATCAACTCTGTTTGCTGTGGTTTCTGCGCCACGAATCACAATCGTGCGATCAATCGCGAACATCAAAAACAAAATAGCCAAGTAGACCATTGAATAGTGAAATAGCCTGCTAGCCATTGGGCGGCTCGTATGCCTATAGAGCTGGGCACAATGATAGAGGAGGATGACGTTGAGCACAATCGCTGTTCCCGCGTATATCCAACCGACTTGGGGAAGCAGGAAGGGAATGAGGGTGACGATGAATGTGATCGCCGAATAAATCGCGATCTGAGTTACCGTGTTCCTGTCGCCCTTGACCACCGGAAGCATCGGAACGCCCGCAGCCGCATATTCTTCCTTAAGTAGCAGCGCCAATGCCCAGAAATGCACGGGTGTCCATACGAAAATGATCGCAAAAAGATAGAGGGCCAGTGGCGGAAGGTCGTTAGTAACCGCAGCCCAACCTACAAGCGGTGGAAATGCTCCCGCCGCACCTCCGATCACAATGTTCTGCCATGTTCGTCGTTTTAACATCATGGTGTAAACAACGACATAGAAAACGAGTCCGCTGAATGCCAGAACCGCCGACAGAAGATTTGCGGCGCCCCACAATAGGGCGAACGATAGAAGAGCCAGCGTGAACGCGAAGAGCAGGGCACTCCTGGATGGAATGGATTGGGTGACCGTCGGCCTATTGGAGGTCCGTTTCATCGAAAGGTCGATATCGCGATCGACCACCATATTGATCGCGTTTGCGGCCCCAGCAGACATATATCCGCCGACCGCGACCGCGAAGAAGACCCAAGTTCCCGGCCAACTCCCCTTGGCGGCGATCATCGAGGTAAGGGTTGTAAAAAGAAGCAGGCTGATGACTCGCGGCTTTGTCAACGCAAAATAAGCTTTAAGCAGCGATTTGCCGCCAAGGGGATCCGCCACCGGAGCATCGTTAGGAGCTGGCCGGGCTTCAACCCTTTCTATGCCTTCCGCAAGGGCAAAGACGCTTACGACCACCAAGCTGATCCAGTTGGCATCCGCTACAACCAAATGCGCCATCTGCATGGGAATCGGCGCCCGCAGCCAGATATTGACGACTCCGAGAAGAATCTGCGCTCCGTAAATCCCAACCATCCAGTTCAAAGCGGATTTGACTTTCGCATCGGGGCGAAGGTGCTGAATGAGGCCTGCCGCCAACGCCAAATAAAGGCCGACGCTCACCGCGATGAGCGGATGAAGCGGCTGAAGCCGGACCATCCAGAATGTTTTCGGGTCCATTGCGGCGCCCAACACGTTGTCCACGGGTTTGAGCGTGTGCCCTAAAGCCGATACCGCGCCGCTGAATCCGAGAATGATCAAGCCAAACGCAGCCATGCCGAGTATCCACCCGACCCCGCTTTGACCTTTCAACTTGATGGGTCGTAGCCCGCTTCCCGCCAACGCGGTTATCGCAATGCTCCCTAGCAGAGCGAATGTGCTCATCACATGGAGGCCCATTACAAGCAGGCGTAGACCGCTGCTGTTATAGACGACCAGGTGAAGCTTGACGAGCAAGGCGCCGAAAATCCCTTCCACCAACGTGAGGGCCATCACGGTTCCGGCGGCTTTGCGAACAAGGTGACCTTTCGGAAAGGCTCGAAAAGCCCAGACAAGAATATAAATCGCCAGAACGCCAACCAGCGTGGTCGAAAGCCGGTGGGAGGCCTCCACTAACTTCGCGATGGGTCCATTTGTAGGAATAGATGCCCCGTCGCAGAGGGGCCAGTTATTTCCGCAACCATCTCCAGACTTGGAAGCACGGACATAGACACCCCAGGCGATGGCCATGAGGTTGTAAACCAAAACACCCCACACGAACTTGGAGAAGGCGCTACTTTTCATCCGGCTCCCTCCGCTACCGTCAACGAACAAAGGATAGTCGCATGTACATGAACTTCTTTGGAAGCCAAAGTGGCGTTCTCAAACACACTCTGGTTTCTGAAATAATTGAAAGTTCGCGCGTCCCCCTTCATCGACTAGTCAATTTAACCTCATCAACTCGGCACAGGGCCTAGTCGGAAGCTTAAAAATGCGCAAAATATATTAGACGGAATGAAAACTAGTATGTTTCCTTGGAGAGCCCGCAAAGGATTTTAGTGGACTTTACTTGCCACAAACAGGGTGCTCCAGGAACCTAAATCAACTGCTCGGGGGCCATTTTGCCTCAACGAGGAGTAGCTCGGTCGGTCAAAACAGGGGTCAATTAAAAGAAAAGACGGGAAATATGAAATCTCCCGTCTCGCGAGCTTCTGCAGTGGACGAATTACTCGTCAGCGAATGGATCGTACTCTTCTGGACTCGGAGCTACGGTTGCAGACGCTCGACTTCCGCTTGACGAACCAGTACTTTCTCCTGCTGGAGCATCGTCACGCGGTCGATCCAAGCCCTGCACATTATCGGCAATCACTTCTGTAACGTCTCGGTTCGCACCTGTGTTGTCGACGTATTTTCGAGTTTCGAGGCGGCCTTCCACGGCTACGAGCCGACCCTTGGTCAAGTAGTTTGAGACGTAGTCTGCAGTTCTCTCCCAGGCCGTGACGCGAAAGAAGTCCGCATCCGGTTGGCTTGGGTCTTGCGGTTTCGACCGTTTCTGAACGGCAATGGAAAACGAGACAACGCTCTTGCCAGTATTCGTGGTCCTGAGTTCAGGATCCCGAGTCAGACGACCGATGAGTATTACGCGGTTCAACACTGGCCTATCTTACTCCCCTTCTGTCTCAGTCCTCAAGCTTAAAGACACGATGTCGAATAACGTCGTCGCTAATTCTCATCAGACGATTCAACTCTGCCGGAACCTTGGCATCTGCCTCGAAGTTCATGAGGATGTAGTTGCCTTCCTTATGGCCGTTGATCTCATAAGCAAGCTTTCGCTTGTCCCATTTGCCTGCCTTCTCGACAGTTCCGCCTTGGTCCTCGACAATTCCCTTAAACTTGTCGGCGATCTTTTGGACATCCGCATCGGCGAGATCCGCTTTGACGATATAAAACGCTTCGTATTTTCTGTTTGACATGGTTTGCTCCCTGTGGGCAATTGGCATCCTCATCCGCACCAGGCGGTCAGCGAGGAGGCAGAGAGCCTTTCGGCAAGAGTAAATGATACCCTGTCACTCCAATCCCAGTCGCAATTTCAAGACCTGAGCGATGCAATGGCCACTATAATCGACGAATGGACTTATTGGCATTCGCCCTAACGGTGTTCCTTCCCGCCTTGCCCACCACCCCGTCGTGGCCCGGGAAAGTTGAAGACTACCATGGCTTTACGATGCACACCTTCAGCCTTGACGGATGTGAATGCAATGTTGTCGAACCGAAACAGGTTGCCAAGGGCAACCACTGGATATGGCGAATGGAGTTCTTCGACCACCGGCCAATGGCGGACCTGGCCCTCCTGTCCAAAGGCTATTTCCTGACCTACATGAACGTGGGAAATACCTTTGGCGCTCCAAGCGCCCTCGATCATCTCGACAAGTTTTATACGGAGATGACTCGTAAGTACAAGCTCAACCGTAGGACGGTGCTGGAAGGCTTTAGTCGAGGGGGTCTGTATGCCTATAACTGGGCGGCTAGGGGCCCAAGGCGTGTGGCGGCAATCTATGGCGACGCACCGGTGTGCGACTTCAAGAGCTGGCCCGGCGGGAAAGGTGTCGGCCCAGGAAGCAAAGATGATTGGAACAGCCTTATCAAGCTATACGGATTCAAGGATGAGAGAGAAGCCATCAGCTACCGGAATAATCCAGTTGACGAATTACTGCCTTTGGCGAAAGCTCATATTCCGATACTCCATGTGATTGGCTCAGCCGACGAAGTCGTTCCGGTGTCTGAAAACACCGACATTCTCGAATCTCGATACAAGAAACTCGGCGGCGAAATTCAAGTCATTCGCAAACCAGGAGGTCTCCACCACCCCCACAGCCTGGACGACCCTACACCGATCGTCGACTTTGTCTTGTCGCATCAGTAAAAGCCGTTTGACTAGCGTATAGAGCAAGATCTGCAGAGACAATTCGCCCCAATTATTTGGGCCAGCCAAGCGCAACTTTAGGTACAGCCCATTTACTGCGCCAGCCCTGGATACAATCGGGCGGCGATGAGGATTGCGGCGATCGTAGCGACGACCAGTACCAGCAGATCGAGCCCAATCGGATAGTTGTTCGTTCCTCCCACAATCATGGTTGAGCGCAGCATGTCCACTTGGTATGTCAGCGGATTTAGGTGCGACACCGTCTTGAGCCATGGAGGCATCATCGCAATCGGATAGATCGCGTTGCTCGCAAAGAACAGCGGCATCGTCATCACCTGGCCAATACCCATGAACCGTTCCCGTGACTTCACGATGCATGCGATGATGAGGGAGAAAGTGGAGAAAAAGGCCGCCCCCATGAGGATCGCAAGCAACCCTCCCAGCAAGTCCAATGGGTGCCAATTGAGATGAACCCCTAGAATCACCGAGAGCACATACACGAAAACGCTTTGGATGAGCCCTCGGATTCCGGCTGAGAGCGCCTTCCCCGCGACCAGCGCCGACCGGGGTGCAGGGCTCACGAGGTACTTCTGCAAGATGCCAAGATCTTTTTCCCAAATTGCGGACAGCCCGTAGAAGATCGAGGTGAACAAGACGCTTTGCGCCAATATGCCCGGCGCCATAAAATCCAAATAACGCAGAGAACCGGTGTTGATGACTCGTGAACGTGACATCACCTGCCCAAATAGCAACATCCAAAGCGCAGGCTGAATAGCTCGGGAAAGGATCTCAGTGGGGTCACGGCGAAGCTTCGTGGTTTCCACTTGCACCATGGCGAATGCCTTGCATACAAACCCCTCGACCTCGATCAACCTAGCCTCCGAGCCGTCCGACGAGCCCGCGACGCGGCCCGGAAACCGCCCGCTTCATCAATCCGTTCGCCCGCAAAAAGGATGAAGACCTCGTCGAGAGTAGCCTCAGGATTTCCGATTGCCGCCTTGAGTTCAGTTGCCGTCCCAAGCGCCACCATCTTGCCGTGATGCATGATTCCCACCTTGTCGCATAGGTTCTCAACCTCTTCCATGAGGTGGGTTGTCAGCAAAATCGTCGTGCGATATTTGTCGCGAAGTTCGAGAATGTGCTTCCAGACGGAACTCCGTGCCACCGGATCCAAGCCGACGGTTGGCTCGTCCAAGAAAAGCATCTTCGGGCGGTGCAGCATGGATTGCGCGATCTCCAACCTGCGGATCATGCCTCCTGAGAATTGGCGAACCCTCTTGTCGGCAACGTCGCTCAGGTTCATAAAGCTGAGTGCTTCAACGGCCCGGCTGAGCCGTTCGTCACGTGGCACATCGTACAGCTTAGCGACGAGCAGCAGGTTTTCTTTGGCCGTCAGGTCCCCATCCGCGGAGACCATCTGCGGCACATACCCAATTTGCTTGCGAACGCTTCCTGCTTGCCTAACAATGTCGAATCCGCAAATACTGCCGTTTCCTGAAGTAGGAGGCAAGAGCGTGGTGAGCATCTTGATCATCGTGCTCTTACCCGCGCCGTTCGGTCCGACGAGACCGAAAACCTCCGTTTCCTTTACCGCGAACGACACGTGGTCAACGGCAACAAGATCATCGAATTGTCGAGTCAACGATTCAGTAACGAGAAGGTTCAAGGGCTCATTCAAGTCTACGCCAAGGCTAAGCCGGGCATAGCTTAAGCAACGTCCCAAAAGCTTCGGTTGGAACCTATTCTCGCAATTATTGAGGAACAGGGATTGCCGAGGCAATCGCATGCTCGGAGGCTTCGAATATAGGATAGGCTATCCGAATCGTGAATCTCTGCTCCCTTCTCGTTCTCCTGTCCCCTTCGCTAGCCAGCCAACAAGCCGGTATGCCGAATGTAATCCCTGCTCCGCAATCGATGAGCCTCAGATCCGACGCTCCTTTTGAAATAACTCGCCAGACTGTCCTGATAGACCCCAAGCGGTTGGCGGCATCTCGGGAGCTTGAGAACCTGTTCGCCACGGGAGCCGGATTTACGTTGCCAATCGGTAATAAGTCAGGTCAAGCCGGAGAGATTCGATTCAAGATGGCAACTGCCGGCGACCTCAAGCCAGATAGCTACGAGCTGCATGTGACTCATGAAGGCGTGACGATCGTCTATGCCGACAAGGGTGGCGCCCTTTACGCGGTCGAGACTCTTCGGCAACTGCTGCCGAATATGATCGACAATCCAGCCCCTTCAACCATGACTCATTGGACGGTGCCATCGGTCGACATCGCGGACTCTCCCCGGTTTTCCTGGAGGGGAATGCATCTTGACGTCTCACGCCACTTCTTTCCAGCTATCTTCATCAAGCGTTACATCGACTACCTTGTCATGCTGAAAATGAACGTGTTTCATTGGCATTTGGTCGATGACGGCGGCTGGCGGATTCAGATCGACAAGTTTCCTCGACTGACGAGCGTCGGTGCATGGCGCTATGGGATCACGACGGATTGGGATCAGTCAAAATTGAGGTTTGACCCATCCAGCGGATTGCCAAAATATGGCGGGTTTTATACCAAGGCCGAGATTCGGGATGTCGTTAAATACGCAAGCGAACGGAACGTCACGATTGTGCCGGAGATCGAGATGCCTGGGCACGCGATGCCCGTATTCGCCGCCTATCCCGAACTTGAATGCCAGAACCAGGCCCATTCTTCCCTCACGGGCCAGCCGGATACAAACGTTTATTGCGCCGGTAGTGAAAAGACCTATCAGTTCATAGAAGCCGTATTAGACGAGGTCATGGCGCTCTTTCCTTCAAAGTGGATCCATATCGGAGGAGACGAAGTCGACAAGAAGTTCTGGAAGGCCTGTCCGATCTGTCAGGCTCGAATCAAATCCCAAGGGCTCAAGAACGAAGAAGGGCTTCAAAGCTACTTTGTGCAGAGGATCGATAAGTACCTAGCATCCAAAGGGCGGAGACTGATTGGCTGGGACGAGATCCTTGAGGGCGGTCTGGCAAAGGGCGCCACCGTTATGTCTTGGCGTGGAATCGATGGAGGCATCGCTGCTGCCAAGGCAGGACACGACGTCGTGATGTCACCAACGTCCCATGCTTATTTCGACTACGGCAACGACTCCCAAACCACGGAGCATGTTTATACGTTCGATCCGGTTCCATCCGAACTCAATGCTGAAGAGGCCCAGCACGTTCTGGGCGGTCAAGCCAACGTCTGGACAGAGTGGATTCCAGATACCCGTAGAGTGGAATACATGATATTCCCAAGGATCTTTGCGATGGCTGAAGTTCTGTGGTCTTCCAAGGCGAACCGCAGCTACGCTGAATTCGACACTCGTCTACGGTCGGCGCTAGATCGATTGGATCGGATGGGAGTGACCTATTACAAGCCGAGTCATTAAGAACAGCCGCAGCATAAAATTCTGAAAGGCAAACCTAAGTGTTTGCATCCGAGACGTGGTCAAGCAACGGGAGCGACGCAACGGGGTACGCTCCCCCTCGTGTCCCACTCGGAGCCATCGCCTGTATCGGCACATCTGAAAGGAGACAACGCACCCAAAAAACAGGTGCGCCTGATGCTTACGTGCCTTTGCGATGCCTTTTTTGGCGAAGTTGGGATCGCGACCGTCAAAGTACTTGAACATGCCGGTTGCCATGTGATTTTTGATACCGATCAAACTTGCTGCGGTCAGCCACCCTTTAACTCAGGAGACTGGTCGGCTGCTAGGCTGTCGGCGGGCCACCTAATGCGGACCGTATTGAGCCACAACGACCCGGTGGTCACTCCAAGCGCCTCATGCGCAGCAATGGTAAGGGAATGCTATCCGATTCTGTACACGGACATGGCTCACCCGAAGATCTTTGAATTGGCCGAGTTCCTGGTTCACCAAATGAATGTTTCAACTTGGCCGATCACCGTGCAGAAGCACCTCCCAAAGACCAAGGTTGCGTATCATTCTTCCTGCCACGGACGGGGAATCGGGCTTAAAGGGGAGCAGCGACAGTTGATCGAGAGCCTTCCTTGGATCGAGCTCGTTTCCTTCGAGCAGGGAGAACAATGCTGCGGTTTTGGTGGCGCATTCTCCGCGACATACGGTTCGATTTCGGCAGGGATCGGCATGGAGAAACTCCGAAATATCATTGAGAGCGGTGCGGACGAAATCGTGGGCGGAGATATGGGATGCCTTATGCAACTAAACGGCTTAATTAAACGAAATAACCTAAAGGTGAAGACGAGACATTTTGCCGAAGTTCTGGCCGAGGCGATCGGCGAATGAACCGCCAATCGGTCGAGCAGTTCTCTCGTTCGGTTCCCGCCGAGACGGTAAAGAGCGTTCGCACTGCATCGGCACTCAAAGTCGAGTCGCGTAAGTCTGCCCTGAAGGAAGCGTTTGAAGACGTCGATGCGGCACGCAGCCAGGCCGCCCATATCAAATCTTATACGCTCGATAACTTGGGAAGCTTGTTGGTTCAGCTCGAATTGAAGTGCCGGTTGAACGGAATTGTCGTTCACTGGGCCAAGGACGCAACCAGCGCGAACAAGATTATCCTTGAGATCTGTCGCGCTGCGGCGTCGCCCGGTGAAATCATCGTCAAAGCCAAATCGATGGCAACCGAGGAGATCCACTTGAACAGGCATCTGATCAAGTCGGGATACGAAGTCGTGGAAACGGACCTCGGCGAGTACGTGGTGCAGATCGACAACGATACTCCGAGCCATATCGTTACCCCAATCATTCACAAGAACCGAAAGCAGGTTGCAAAGAGCTTTGAGCGGGAGGGTCTTGGGCCTTATACCGAGGTTCCCTCCGAATTGGCAATGCAGGCTCGACACCACCTTCGAGAGAAGTTCCACAATGCGAAAATCGGCATCAGCGGTGTGAATTTTGCGATTGCGGAGACGGGGCGCATCGTGTTGGTGGAAAACGAAGGAAACAGTCGACTAAGTACGACCGCCCCGGACGTTCACATTGCGGTAATGGGCATCGAAAAGATCCTTCCAAGTGAAGGCGATCTACCGCTCTTCTTACGCCTCCTCACCGGTTCGGCAACTGGGCAGCGGATCACCACTTACGTGCACTTGATCTCAGGTCCCCGTCGACGCGACGAGCAGGATGGGCCCAAGGAGGTCCACCTTGTCATACTCGACAATGGCAGATCGAAGGTACTGAACGGCCCCTATCGCGATATCCTTCGATGTATTCGATGCGGGGCGTGCCTAAACGTCTGTCCAGTGTATCGCCAGGCGAGCGGCCATGCCTATAAGCACGTATACTCGGGGCCTCTAGGCGCAGTCCTTGGACCTGCCTTGGAGGGTGTGGAGAAGCTGCCGGACTTGGCCAAGGCTTCCACCCTCTGTGGCGCTTGCGAAGAAGCATGCCCCGTAAAGATTCCGATTCCCAAAATGCTGCTGCAGTTGCGCGACGAGGCGGTTCGGAAAGGATTGCTGAAAGACAGCATCCCCTGGTCCACTTTTTCGATCGGTTCAACCAGTGGATTCCGATGGCGTATGGGCCTCAAGATGTTGCCGATGGCAAGCCTGGTCAAGCATCCTGCTAAAGCAGGATGGGAGGAATTCAAGGACCTGCCGAAAAAGGAAGGTCGCGACTTTCGGAGGTGGTGGCATGGCCGATCGTGAAGAGATTCTTGCCGCTCTCGGTTCGAAAGGAAATCGCACACGCACGCCGGTAGCCATACCCCCATTGCCTCAGCTCTCCAATGAAGCTCTCTGGAGTTTGTTTAGACAGCGGTTAGAGGAACTCGGCGGCCGGATCGCGACCTTATCGGAACTGGAGGCCATTCTAGCAAGGCCGTTTGTGATGGACGTCGAATCCGCGTTAAGGCTTGGACGCATCCATGACGGAACGCCGATTTGGGATGCCGAGGTCGGGGTGACCACCGCCGACCTGGCCATTGCCGAAACGGGGTCCATCGTGTTTGCAACCGGACTCGGCCGCCCTCGCATGGCAAGCCTAACCCCGACTCTCCATGTGGCGATCATTCCAAAGGACCGGATTGTGGCGACCGTGGCCGAAGCCTTTGCCCGTATGAGCGATCGAACAACCGTGATCATCACCGGTCCCAGCCGGACTGCGGATATTGAGGGCATTCTGGTACGCGGCGTTCACGGTCCCGGTGACGTCGTTGTCATTCCGGTCTAATATCGGAATCCGACCATCAGCAGCAATTCGTTCTCTCCCAAATTGTGGCCCTTAAGGTCTGCGTTGGATATGTGGAGATACCGCAAGCCAATCAGGAATTCTCTCGGACCTACCTTAAAACTGCCCCCGACGCCCGTGATGGGTGTCGAATTCAGTTGGCTGTCCAGGTCCAGGGTCGGGTGGTCAGACAGTTGCAAACCCCAACCGAGCTCAAAGTAGATCCCATTTCCCTGCCGGTCGAGCGGCCATCGCCATCGCGAAGAAGCCAATGCTCCCACTGCAAATGTCGAATTTGGGTCGATACTGCTGGCTCCTGAATTCTGGGCGTGATCAATGTAGACCTCGTATACCACTTGGGCCGGTATTTCCCCCCATTGGAACCTGGGTTCCGGGCGCCCATAGCCATAGCTGACACCGTACACGAACGGTACGTCTTGACTCCCAAATATAAGTTGTCCCTGGCCGATAAAACCTGTCATGTAATGGGACGAAGTCGTTCTAGGATCTCCTGTATCTCCGAATGCCAAGGCTGAATGGATCAAAATAAATAAGATAACGCCAAAAACCTTCATAAAACTATTACGCGAGGATTGGTCCCGCCGAAAACCAGAACCTGCAAGATCGGGTACAGTTTGACCTAATCCCCTATGCGTTCTACGCTGCCCGTTGTCGTGATCGTTGGCCGTCCCAACGTTGGAAAAAGCACAGTTTTTAACCGGCTTATCCGGCGACGGATCGCTGTCGTTGAAGATACCCCTGGAATCACGCGCGATCGTCTGTATGCGGAAGCCGATTGGAACGGTCGGCGATTTCAGGTAGTCGACACCGGAGGCATCGTCTTTCAAGAGGAGGATCCCCTTACCGATCAAATAAGGATCCAAGCGAACATTGCGCTCGAAGAAGCGGATGTCGTACTTTTTGTGACCGACACCCTGTCGGGCGTGAATCCAGATGATCAGGATTTGGCTAACCAACTGCGTCCGATCGAAAAACCGGTGCTCGTCGTCGTCAACAAGGCAGACAATCCTCAGCGCGACGACTTTGCAAATGAGTTCTACCGTCTTGGCCTGGGAGAGGTCTACCCTGTTTCCGGGCTCCATGGACGCGGAATCGCTGATCTGATGGATGTGGTTGTGGAGCTTCTCCCGCCCAGTTCGGAGAAGCGAGACGAACGTGAGGAGATTCGGGTTGCGATCGTAGGCCGCCCCAACGTCGGTAAGTCCTCGTTGGTCAACGCCTTTACCGGTCAACAGCGAATGATCGTCTCCAGCATCGCCGGAACGACTCGGGATGCGATTGACACCGAGTTGGAGTACAAGGGCGAGAAATTTCGACTCATCGATACGGCGGGAATTCGACGGCGCGGAAAAATCCAGGGGTCGGTCGAGTATTACATGGTGGATCGTGCCCAAAAAGCAGTCGACCGTGCAGATTGTGCTCTTATCGTAGTGGACGGCAGCGAAGGCCTCACCGATGGCGATAAGCGGATCATGAAGCTGGCGCACGACGCCGGCAAAGCATGCGTCTTCGCCGTCAACAAGTGGGACACCAAGGAGCCACCAGATGGACACCCCCGCACTCCAAGCCAACTTAAGAAGGACTTTCTTCTCATTATTTCCAATGAGATTCCTGAACTGGCCTACGCAACTGCGGCATTTACCTCCGCCACGGAGAGCGCAGGACTTGAACCGGTTCTCGACGAGATTCTAAAGGCTCAGGAAGCTTACAATTTCCGTGTGTCGACTGGACAATTGAACAGGCTGATTCAAGATGCGGTCTTCGCGAGGCCTTATACCAGCAAAGGTCGCGCATTGAAGATCTACTACGCGACCCAGGTTTCGACCCGCCCTCCCACATTCGTCCTGTTCGTGAACGAACCCGAATTGCTCCATTTCAGCTACGAGCGGTACCTGCTGAACAAAATCCGAGCCGTCTTCCCGCTCGCCGGAACCCCTATTCGAATCCGAACCAAATCCAGCCACGGTAAAGAAGAAGTCGTCAAAGGAAAGTCTTCGAAGTCCAAGACAAAGGCGAAGGCCTAGGAAATCAGAGTTAGGGTTTAGTACATCACCTTCGCAAGTAAGAAATTGGCGATGTAGATGAGCACCATCGAGATCACGACCGTATTGGTCGTGGCTTTGCCGACGCCGACAGCACCTTCGGATGTCCGCATACCTTGTTGACAAGCGACCAAGGCGATAATCAGGCCGAAGACCGGTGTCTTCAGCATTCCACTAATCACGTCGTGCGGTTTGACAAATTGGGTGACCGAATGCATGAAGGCCAGCGACGTAATATGCTCGGTAGTTGCGATCAGCAACCCGCCAAAAACGCCAGACCACATGCAGACAAGTGCCAATACTGGAAGCATCGTGATACCGGCGATTACTCTTGGAAGCACGAGGTAATTGGTGGGATGGACGCTGAGCATCTTGAGCGCATCGATTTGCTCGGTTACCGCCATTGTGCCGATCTGAGCTGCCATTGCCGAACCGCACCGTCCGGCAACCATGATTCCGGCAATGACCGGTCCGATTTCGCGGGTGATCGTTAGCCCCACCGTGGCGCCGACAAATTGAGTGGCGTGATACTGCCCCAAGAACTGTGACAGATACAGGGAAAGCACGGCGCCGGAGAAGAACCCAGTGAGGACAACAATTGGCACCGACGCTACGCCGATGAACGCCATCTGATTGACCGTCTCACTGAGTTCGAAGGGTTTTCTGAGACATCGACGCACCACGTCAGCCAAGATAATCGCGACCTCCCCAAAAAAGGTTAGGAAGGCCATCGTAGAGGAGGCGATCGGGGCAAACGGCGAGGTCGGCTTTGAAGCCATGGCACTTATCATAGCCTCTTTTGCTTGGCCCGGCTCCAAGGGTCGAACGCAACTCTCCAGGGATTGTTCCTGAGTGCGACTACGAGGGACGATTCGTCGACCCGAGAAAGTCCGGCCGCCCGTTGGCAAGGCGGCAACATCTGGAGACCGGCTCAAGCTGGTACTCTAGGCGTGTGGGCAAGCCACAACAGTTCTCTTCCAAGCGAAAGGAGAAGTTTCCGTGGATATTGCTAATTGCACTCGCGGTGACGACGTACCTGTTTTGGATCTTACCGTCGCAGCTTGGCCCGCGCCCCTTAAAGGTCGAATTCTCAAAGACGAAGTAGACCGCCTTGACTCTTTATGAAAGTAGCACTGATCGGATTTAGCGCCAGCGGGCGCAGCACCCTCTACCGCGCAGCTTCCCGAGGACTAGCGAAAGGAGACGTCACCGCCGTCCCGGTTCCTGACGAGCGCTTCGACACCATCGTAGCCCAGGTAAGGCCCAAGAAGCAGACCCCAGCCACCGTTATTCTGCACGACGACCTGGAGCCGATTTCTGGATCGGGAAAGGCGTTCTCCTTAAAGTTAATCGATAGCGCAAAAAAGGCAGATATCTTGCTCCACGTGGTACGCGGCTTTGAATCTCCGACCGTTGCCTATCATGACGACGTTGACCCCTTGAGAGATCAGGAAGCAGTAGATGTCGAACTCGTTATTGCCGACCTTCAAATCGTAGAAAACCGCCTGGAGCGGCTTAAGAGGTCGGCCACTTTGAAGACATCGGGCTCTCCCGACTATATGGAGAACGATCTCTTCACTCGCATCAAGGATCCCCTTGAGGGTGGAACGCCAATCCGGGCAATGGAGCTATCGGAAGACGATCAGACGATCGTACGAAACTATCAATTCTTAAGCGCCAAACCGATGGTCGTCGCATTCAACGTCAGTGAAGGCGAAGTCTCGAACCCTCCGGAGAAACTCCAAAAGCGAATTGACGAGCTTGCGGCACGCGATACGCAGGCTTTCTTGGTCTGCGCGACAATCGAAGAGGAGATCGCTCAGCTCGACCCCGCCGATCAGCCTGAATTCCTCGAATCGCTTGGCTTGACCGAACCGGCAAGCGCGAAAGTGATTCGCGCCGCCTATACCGCTCTTGGCTTGATCACGTTCTTCACGGCTGGAGAGAATGAGACCAGGGCTTGGCCTCTTCGCAAGGGAAGCAACGCATTGAAAGCGGCCGCAACGATCCACAACGACATTGCCAAAGGCTTTATCCGAGCCGAAGTCGTTCACTACGGGGATTACTTGGCCCACGGCTCACTGGATGCCGCATACGCCGCCGGAAAGATGGTCTTGGAAGGCAAAGAGCACGTCATCCTAGATGGCGACCTCCTCCATATTAGGAATAAAAGTTAGAGGCAGTAACGTGCCCTCTGCAACGTGACTTTTGCCGCCCGAAGGGCGGAACGATCTTGTTCGCGTTCGGATCTGAATCCAAATTCCAAACTGGTTTCCGAGCGGGCTCCAAATTCATCTGCATTTCCCTATAAATTCCCCCGAGATAAACCCGATATCGGGAAGTGATTCGCAGAATCGCAACGACCTGTGCCTCTGTCCCGGTCGGAACCGTGTTCTGAATTTGTGTAGGCGTGGGATGGTTTTTGCCCACGTTTTGCATCTAAAAGGCCAGTAGATGAAGAAGTTCCAGGGATCTATTCAATGGGCGCCAAGGACGATTTTCATACCCAGAAGCCGACACCAAACACCCAGATGGTAGATATTTCCGAGAAAGGCACCCAGATGCTTCAGTAATGGACCCGAGGGAGTTTCTTGCCAACTTTTGGTGGCGACATCGGACTTTCCACCGTATCCGAACCTTCATCGTTAGCGGATAATCGAACTTGGAGAAGCCGGCCAGATGCGCTGGAGGCGCCGCCTACACAACCTCTTCATGGGCCCCAGGCCAACCGGGGTGGACATTCTCTATGTTCGGTTTAGATGCATTATTCCGAGGTGGGCCCGATATTGACGCTGGGCGAAGGGCACGAACGACTCTATGCGATATGAAGATCTTCTTACTGGGAAGAAACCCGTAATTCTGGTCTGGTGAGAAGTCGAGTAGAAAACCAACTGGACGAACTGCCCCTGTGAGCGGAGGCCCTTCGCAAGTTCTGCTTCAAGCAGTAGCCGCACGACTCCGTTGGTGCGGTAAAGATCCGACAGACCGCTGAACACGTCAGCCTCTGAGATCTTGACGCAGTTCGTCTTCCGCTTGACTGAGCTGACGCAACTCGGCGAGAGTAGCTTCGAGGGAGCTTCCTGGCTTGGGTGCGCCCGATATCAATTCCTCGCCTGCGAGACGGCGAGAAACGGCTTCCACTTGATCAGCTATCTCGGACAGTTTCTCTGCGACATTGCGCCCCTCGCTATAGAAGGGCGAGATGTGATCTAGACGTCCCTTGGTGGTGAAGAAATCTTGACCGATGACCTCGTCGACCACTTCGGTCCAGGACCACCGACTTGGCTTGTTGGGAATCGACGTCGCAAACAGAACCAACAACTCTTGCATGCCTTGGTCGATTGCCAGCAGAGATTGCTCCCGGGCCGAACGCATGTGGCTTGGAAGGTCTGCACGGCGCCAATAGGGAGATTCGAGCGCGGCGCGTGCGCGGTTCCAATTCCTTGCCGCTTCTTCCAAGACCGATGAAACCTCGATACTCAGGTCGCGGTGCAATCGCTTCTTATCTAGGATCGCCTCAAGCCTTTCAGCTATTTGACGCGCCTCCCTCCTAAGCCGAATCTGGGCCGGCTCTATTCGATTCCGCTTGACTGTCATCCCGTGAGCGCCAAACATATAGCCGACGATCGAAACACACGCTGCCGCCAAACCACCGCCCGCGGAAACCATGCCTCCGCTCAAGATCGCGGCGATGACTCCTACCGCAGCACTGATTGCAATACCGGTTCCGATAATGGCCGGAGTGATGCCGAGGAGCCAAGCACGGCGCCAGTCAACTGCCCATTGGATGTACTCAGTAAGATACGGAAGTTGCGGAGTTCGGTTCGGTCTTGGCATCTTTGGTCATTCTAACGGGCTAACTCAAGCATGGGTTTTAAGTTGCGCGACGAAATCTCAAAACACGACTGATCCGGGACACAAATCACGAGAATCCCGCCGACCCGCTACTTAACCGGTCGGTTCGTCAAACTCCAGTTCAGGCGCCTCAATGCGTTTGGGCGGCTTCAATCCCAACTGCTTGTAGGCAAGATCGGTCGCGATACGGCCGCGAGGAGTGCGTTGGAGCATCCCTATCTGAAGCAGATACGGCTCGTAGACGTCTTCGATCGTCGTTGAGTCTTCTCCAGTACTCGCTGCAAGTGTGTCCAGGCCAACCGGACCTCCTCGGTATCGCTCGATCATAATTCGAAGTAACGTCAGGTCAATTCGGTCGAGCCCGAGATGGTCGATCTCGAGCGCCTTACAGGCCTTCTCGGTGATATGGCGATCAATCGCAGGCAAGTCCTCAACCTGGGCGAAATCGCGCACTCGTCGAAGTAATCGATTGGCTATACGCGGTGTGCCGCGCGAACGTCGGGCAATCTCATCGGCGCCAGTCTTATCGATCCGGTAACCAAGGATGTTCGCGGATCGACTGATAATTTCGAAGAGATCGCTGTGATTATAGAACTGAAAGTGAGAGATGATTCCGAACCGGTCTCGAAGCGGCCCAGTAAGCAATCCTTGCCGGGTGGTTGCCCCCACTACCGTAAATCGGGGTACGTCAAGCCTAATCGACCTTGCCGCTGGGCCCTTCCCAATCATGATGTCAACCTTGGAGTCTTCCATCGCTGGATACAAGATTTCCTCCACGGGACGGCTTAAGCGATGGATCTCGTCGATAAACAGAACCGCGCCTGGATCAAGGTTTGTCAAAATACCCACCAAGTCCCCGGGTCGATCGATGGCAGGCCCGGATGTGACATGGATCGTCGCCCCCATCTCGTTCGCGACAATATTGGCAAGTGTGGTTTTTCCCAGCCCCGGTGGTCCGTAAAGTAGAACGTGATCCAGCGGCTCGTTCCGTTGCTGGGCCGCTTTGAGGAACACCGCCAGGTTCAGCTTGAGCTGATCCTGTCCGATAAATTCACTCAACCACTTAGGACGAAGCGAAAGGTCGAGCGACCGATCCTCAAAGTTCTCTTCCGGATCTAACTCGTTATCGCGCATCGACGTTCCTCATTCTCATCGCTGCAGCAGCCTCAGCGCAACCCGTATCTGCTCTTGAACGTCGCTAGCCTGCTCCCTGGCTTCGCTCGCAGCCGACTCGGCTTCATTTCTTCGGTACCCGAGACTCAGTAGCGCGTCCACCAATTCGTCGCTCGGAAGCGCGCGTCGAACCACCGGCGTCGTGGCGGCAACCTTGCGCATAAACGTCTCCTCCTGGATCTTATCCTTCAACTCCAGAATGATACGCTCACCCAGCCTGGCGCCAACGCCCGTAGCGCGGGTTAGGGTTTTCGCATCTTGAGCAAGGATTGCAGAAGCGACCGCATCCTCTCCGACCTGTCCGATGAGGGCGAGACCAACCTTTGGACCACAGCCCTTGACGCTTAAAAGAAGATCGAAAAGCCGTCGTTGAAAAGGAAGTAGAAATCCATAAAGCGAAACCCCATCCTCGCGAAATATCTGCCTGATCAGCAAATCGACACGCTCGCCAATTTTGGGTAGCTGTACCACCACCGCGTCTGGCAACTGGACCTCATACCCGACGCCGCCGGCGTCGATCACAACCATTCCATTCTCAACATCCAGCAACTCGCCGCGAAGACGACCGATCATTGATAAATGTTAGCATGTGTCTACGTAAAAAGGTCAATGATGTGCGCGTTTCGCCGCAGCCAGTTCACTTGATGGAGGTATGAGTGGCATCCCTTGCATGTTGTGATACCAGCCCCAACGAGTCAGAAGCGGGCGGTGGACAACGTGCTTGGTCATACCAAGGAATCTTCCGGTCGCGATACTTTGATTGAATCGAACAAGACCCTTCAGTATCCCTCCGTCCAGCAAACACCTCAGGTGGATGTAGTCGAGGCGTCAGACAACTGATCACTGGAAGAGCCTGTCTTTGCCTGGGTTGGAGTTCACTGCTTTCGTTATAATCGCACTTGGGATCGCAGCCGGGTTCAGAGGATTTGAAAAGCGATTCTCTTGTAGATGGACAACGAACGACACCACGCCCAAAGAAGGCTACCATCACGCCGGATGATGCATGCGTTACAGGAACGCGGAGGGCTCTGAGGACAACTTAGCTCTGCACTTTGCCCTTATAGGGTTTTCCGTCTTCGGTGGCTTTGGTGTGTACTGTCTTCATGTGCTTGAGTTGCCAACCTACTGGACTTTTGATCCACGTGTCGTAGCACCGGATCCTCAGCTCAAGGTGATGTTTGATGCCCGATTTAGGGTCGGGGAATGTCCCGATGGTGATCTGGTCAACCATAGTCGTCGCTTTGTTTTGATTGATATTGACGCCAAGAACTTTCCGATACCGCGTCTTGAAAAACCCGTTTGATTTCGCGCACCCGTCAAGCAAGGTGGCTCGATCGATTGGCCTTTTATAGGAGCCGGTCTTGAAATCAGGCGCGAGCATCTTACCGAGCGTCTTCAGATCTTTCCTTAAGTATGCCTGGGTGAAGATGTCGTAGCGAGCCTGAAATTCGGCCGTCTTGTCCTTCTCGTCGCCCGCATGGGCATAGCCTAGAATCACAGTTGAAGCGAGACAAAGCATCGCCATTTTCAAGCTTTCGGATTGATATCTCATTCGTGCGTTACGCAATGTTACTCGCAAGCATCTCCCAGATCCCTTACAATGGACCGGTATGTTCTTGGCACTTGCCCTCTTCGTTACGTCACAAGCGCGCACTTCAACACCCGACTCGCTCATCTTGCCCGCCCAATTCAAGGCGATGCGACAGAGTTCGCGTAGCCCCGACCCAAAAAGCAACGACGATAGCAAGCGCTTGAACCCTTCGGCAACTCTTACGTTGCTCGATGCCGAGGGACCTGGCATGGTGACACATATCTGGACAACGATTGCAGATAGTGATTATGCCTGGCCACGTTTGTTGAGGCTCCGAGTCTATTACAATGGGGCCAAGAACCCCAGTGTCGATGTTCCGCTCGGAGACTTCTTCGCCACTGGACACGGCCGCGAGAGAGATGTCAACTCAATCATGGTTCGGTGCACCAGTCAAGGGCGAGCCAAGAACTGCTACTGGCAAATGCCCTATCTCAAGCATATACGAATGACACTCACAAATGAGGGCAAACGTCCGGCGGCACTCACCTACTACCAGGTCGATTATCGAGTCTATAGGTCTTTGCCCCAGGACATTCTGTACTTTCACGCCCTCTATCGCCAGGAGTTGCCGGCGATCTCCGGTCGCAATTACGCGATCTTAGACACCATAGGGCGCGGCCAGTACGTTGGCACCGTGCTCAATGTGATCACCAACGAGGACAATTGGTTTGGCGAAGGGGACGACTACTTTTACGTGGACGGTGAAAAGGACGCGTCCGTCGCCGGAACCGGAACCGAGGACTTTTTCAGCGACGGCTGGGGCCTGCACGACCAGCAAGGCGCCTATTATGGAACGACTGCCGCCGGAGGATTCCAGATGGGCGATCGCGTCAGCGCTTATCGCTGGCAAATACCCGACCCCGTTCCCTTTCAGAAGAGCCTCCATGTCGAGATCGAACACTCCGGTTGGACCAACACTCCCTCCGGCAGAGTGCACTCGGGGTTCGAGGAGCGACCGGATGACTTCAGTTCGGTGGCATTTTGGTATCAAACGCCCTTCCGCACCGATCTGCCCCCACTTCCCTACGGTCCAGCCAGGCTTCCATACGGAAACGCAACCGTGATCGACACGGAAACCCTTTTGCCGAAGGTCACGTCCGAGAACGGAAACGTAGAGGTTCAGCGCGGTGTCTTTTGGGAACAGAACATCCTCTTTTTCTCCCGAAGTGGAAAGGGATCAAGTTTGACCATCCCCTTTCAAGTAGCGGAAGCCGGACGTTACGAAGTCATGCCAACCTTGATCTCCAGTTACGATTACGGAATCTACACGGCACAATTAGATGGGAAGCCCGTAGGTGGCTCCATGAACCTATACGCCTCTGATGTGTTGATGCCTCAGGGGTACCCCTTGGGAAGATTCGATCTTGCAAAAGGAGAGCACATTCTCAAGTTCACTTGCCAAGGCAAGGCAGATTCTTCCGGGGGGCACTACTTCGGAATCCACCAAATAGTTCTCTCCAAAACGTCGAAGGACTATCCACCGATTCGTAATTGAAAGACCTTCGGCGCGAACTGGGAAAGAATTAGAGCCGGCGGGGCGGGCTGCAACCGCTTCTTGCGGTTCCTGAATGTGATGCAAGCCCAATGGGAGGCGCGATAGTGTACGATATCGCTATCGTTTGAGCCTTCTTTCATCGACAATGTGCATCACTTTTGGACTCCTCTCTGCCGCAATTACTGCCGCTTCTCTCACTCAGGCCCCGCCCAAGAACATGACGTTCGCAACCACGCTAAAGAGCGTGGCCGTCTTTCGGGATGGGTTCGGTTATTACACTCGCGAAGGCAAGGTGAAACTCGAGGACGGGTGGGCGACCACCGACTTAGTCCCCACCGCGGTGAAGGGAACGGTTTGGTTTTACTCGCTGGACTCAGGCGACAAGATCGACACGATCGTTATGGGACGCGAAAACAAGATCCAGTTCGCCTCTCCGGTCGAGATCAAGACGAAACTGAAGGATAAAGTCGGGCTGCACCTCACGGTTATTACCAAGTCCACTCAGCGATTCGATGGCGAACTGGCGAAGATCCTCGACGATATGTTGCTTCTGAAGGTTGGGGATGCCTTTAACGCGGTGCCTTACGACCAGGTTCAAACGATTGAATTCGTCGGCTTCCCGGTGCGGATAAAGGTCGACACCAAGAATCCGAACAAAATCGCAAACCTGGGAGTCGCTTACCTCCAAGAGGGAATTCGCTGGGAACCGAGTTACATTCTCGACCTTAGAAAGGGAATGGCGAACCTCAATCTGCGTGCGACGATGCAAAACACGACCGAGAAGCTGGAAAAGACCGACGTCTTTTTCGTCGTTGGCTCTCCATTCGTGGCGAACCGAGGCATTGAAGACATGATGGCCCACGTCCCCGGCGCAGCCCCGGCAGTGTCGTCGAAGGTGGATCTACCGAAGCGAGTCGACCGAGACGCCCCCGCATCTGAAGCGGACGTCATGCCAGTTACCGCCTCTGCCGCGTTGTCACGAGAAGAGTCGGGCGAACTCTTCTACTATAAGAAGTCAGGCTTGAGCCTGGAGAACACCGATGTTGCGATGGTCTCCATTTTCGACGTTTCTATTCCCGTTTCGCCGAGATTCGAGTGGAATGCCGACGGCGAGGAAGTCACTTATCTACTGAGCCTCCAAAACAAGAGCGGCCAACCTCTTACCACCGGCCCCGTTTTTGTTCTCGAAGACGGACATGCCTTAGGGCAGGAGAACGTACACTACACTCCCGCCGGTGGGACCGCCGAAGTACGCCTTTCTCAAGGAATTGGATTGAAGGTGGATAGGAAGGAAGCCGAAGATCGACGCGGCGGGCCAACCACGATCGGTAAAACGACCTTCGTGCCGGTGACCCTCAAAGGGGTTCTGACCATCACCAACTTCCGAACGAGCAAAGCGGTCATCACAATCACAAAGACCATGCGCGGAAAGGTCGGCAGCCTTTCCGACACCGGGATCGTGAAGCAATCTCAAATCCTGAACGGTGAACCAAACCCGATCAACGACGTGGAATGGAAGGTCGAGATCGCTCCTGGAGCGACCAAGAAGATCACCTACAACTACGAAACCTATATGTCCGCAGAAAAGGCCGGTTCCCCGCCCGTGCCGTCAGGCCCGGGAGACGGGAATTAGGCGGTCGGAGATATACGACGCGTTGGCGTCATGGAATTATGGTCGGATCTGAAATGCAAGCCGTTCTGGGAGTGAACGATCCTGCATTCACGTATTGCGCCAATGGCGGCAGGTGTTTGTCAAAATCTGGAGCCTGGAATCTGGGAGTGACAACGAGGGCCGCGATGATAAAGTCGGAGAGCAAATAACCGGATGGACAAAAGGGGTCGGGAACAGCTCTTGTTCACCGAGTCCCTAAGGCATCCTGTGCCCATCCAAAGCCACGGTCTGAAGCCAAAGAATCGTTTCTATCCAACAACCATCGAATCGTATGTCAATCTCCAAACAGCTTAGGACCGGATGGGAGAGCTTACTTTTGCTCGTTGGACTTACTTCCATGGGATTCTGCTTTCAACAGAAGGAAGAAGCCGACGAACAACTGAAGCGGGATGCGTTTGAGCGAGATTTGGCCGCTGGATCAACGCTGCCAATCGCTCGAGCTCGCCTGACCGCTTATTTCGAGTCCCGACATATTCCACAATGGAAAAATCCGGATGGTTCGTCGCCAAATTGGCAAGAGATAGGACCGTCCGTCATTCAACACAGTTGGGGCGATCTGGACAATGGGGGGCGAACGTGCATGATCGCCGTGAATCCCCAGGATCCTCGGATTCTGTACTTAGCAGCGGCTTCGGGCGGTATTTGGAAGAGCATCGACGACGGAAAGAACTGGAAACCGATCGGCGATCAGCTTGCCTCTTTGTCCGTGGGTGCGATAACTATCGATCCTTTCGACCCGAATATCATCTATGCAGGCCTCGGTGAGCCCCATTACAGCTTGGACAGCTTTCACGGCGCGGGATTTCTGCGCTCCAGAGACGCGGGCAAGACTTGGGATTTGATGTCTAGCGATGTCTTCATGGACTATACGTTTTCGCGGATCGTAGCGAATCCGAAGCGGCCCGGATTCCTCTACGCGGCGACTTCTCGCGGAGTTTTTCGAAGCCTGGACTACGGCGGCACCTGGGTACAACTGCTTGGCGGCCCCGCGACCGACCTGCTCTTGGACCCTCGAAGCCCGGATACGCTCATAGCTTCCATCGGGTTGCCTTGGGGCAGCAAAAGCAACGGCTTATACAAGACATCGGACGCCGGGGCAACTTGGAACCGTCTCGCCCGCGATTTACCGACTAACATCCTGTCGATCGGCCGAATCCAGATGGACCAGTGCCAAACGTACCCGAATGTGATCTACGCAAGCCTCTATGGCCGTTCGGAAGGACTGGTGGGGCTGTACAAGTCGACAGACTTCGGCGAGAGTTGGATTAGGATGCCTAATGCACCAAGCTACGCGGGTGGACAAGCGTGGTACGACAACTGCATTGCGGTGAGCCCCACGAACCCGAACGTGGTTTTCGTTGGCGGTTTCTCCACATTTCGTACGTTAGACGGAGGAGAAACGTGGGAGGACAACACCCGTTCGTATGGCGGGGGCCAAGTCCACCCGGATCACCACTCGCTGACATTCAGCCCAGCCGACCCCAAGACGGTCTATCTCTGCACCGATGGGGGGGCGTTCCGAACGCGCAATCTCGGACAATCCTGGGAATCAATCAGCAACGGGCTGGCGACAGTGCAGTTTCAGAGCGTCGACGTGCATCCGACCGACGAGAACATCGCTTATGGAGGCACACAGGATAATGGAACCAACAAATACACGGGTTCGACGGCGTGGACCAGCGTGTTTCTCGGCGATGGTGGTACGACCCGAGTCAATTGGAAGAATCCGGACGTGGTCTACACCGAATACGTCAACTTGACGATCCTGAAGTCGCATGACGGAGGCAAGAATTGGGACGGGGCAACCGATGGCATCGATCCTGCCGAGGGAAAGCTGTTTTACGCTCCTTTCAATCTGGATCCAAGTGACCCCGATACACTGGTAGCCGGGGCCCAAAAGGTCTATCGAAGTACGAATGCCGCCGCAGGTTGGTCTCCCATCAGTCCGAAGCTAGGTTCACGGGTATCCGCAGTGACGATAGCGCCTAATCTTAGCAGCGTCATCTATGCCGGCACCAATGACGGTCATGTCTGGGTGACCCCAAATACCGGGAAGGAATGGTTCGAAATCACCAAGGGACTGCCCCGTGGCTATATCAGCGATATCTGTGTGGATCCTCGTAACGCTCGACGCGTTTATGTCGCCCTGGGAGGCTGGAGCCCAAACCGCATCTGGAAAAGCGTCGACGCAGGTGGCACATGGCAGAATGTCTCGGATGGCTTACCGGACATGCCAGTCCAAGCCATTACGCTCGATCCAAGACACCCAAGCACCGTGTTTATCGCCACGACGATTGGCGTCTTTGCATCCGATCAAGGTGGTAAGCGATGGTCGAGATATGGAGTCGGCCTTCCAAACGTGCCCGTTTTTTCGATCGTGGCCAATAGTAAGACGAACTGGCTCACGATCGGAACCCACGGGCGAGGCGCCTGGCGAGTCCGGTTGCCTGAATGATGGAAGTCAACGCCAAAAGCAAGCCCGCCTCGAAGCGAAACGAGGACAGACGACAAAAACAGCGACTGCATTACCTAATCGACGGGATAGACTAAAGCATGCTTTCTAGCCGGGCCAGGTACGCGACAAGGGCGATGTTGGATCTAAGCCTTTCCTACGAAAAGGGTCCTATTCAGATTCAAGACATTGCAGACCGCCAGAACATCCCGGTGAAATTCCTTCAGCAGATCTTGGTTGCCCTAAAAATGACCGGCTTTGTTCAAAGCCGAAAGGGTCCAGGCGGCGGATACTTGCTGGCAGTTGCTCCGAAGGAGATCACGCTCGGTGCAGTCGTCCGGGCGATGGATGGTCCTATTGCTCCCATCAGTTGCGTCAGCGTAACAAAGTTCAGCGAGTGTGGCTGCCCGAATCCTGAGGTGTGCTCGCTTAGGAACGCGTTCAAGGAAGCTCGAGACGCGATCGCAGACGTATTGGATAGAACCACTTTTGCTGCGTTGACCGAAAAGCAACTTGCAAGTATCGACGCCCTCTCCCGATCGCTCGATTTTGTGATCTGAATGAATTGGCAACTGCTCACACCCAGTTATCGTTTATGACTTGTCGTCAAAAATGTCAAATGTGTTGGTTGGCCGGTTGGATACCCTTATAGGGAAGTGCCGTTTAGACCCGACTTTGAAGGCGCCATTGCCGAATTCGATCCATCACATCTGGGTGCATCGGAAGTTGCGGCTTCCAGTTCCATTTCGGATAGCGACGATGTATTGACCCAAGCGGTACCGATCAGCCTCTTGGGTATCAGCCATCACACCGCCAGTCTTCGGATCCGGGGCCGCGTCGGGTTTTCGGATGCTGCGCTTGAGCGGGTGCTGACCCGTTTCATGGAGTCTGGCTTCAACGAGTGCCTCGTCATTTCAACGTGTAACCGCACCGAGATCTATACGGTAGGAGGGTGTCGCGAGGAAGCGGAGAGGCTCATCCTCGAAGAATCCGGCCTCACAATCGAAGATCTAACATCCTGTTTTTACACGCGGCAGGGATTGAGCGCCGTCAGACATCTCTTTACCGTATTTAGTGGACTGGACTCAGCTGCCCTCGGCGAAACGGAGATCCTGGCCCAAATCAAGGAAGCGGTCTCAGTCGGTCGAAAGGTCAACAGCATCGGTCGCCATCTGGATTTTGCGATTCGCCGAGGGCATTCGACGAGTCGAAACGTACGAACCGGAACCGAACTCTGCCGCAACGTTACGTCCATTGGCTCGCTTGCAGTCAAGGATGCCTCGGCATCGACGGGCGGGCTGAGAGGTAAAACCGTCGTGGTTATCGGGGCGGGCAAGATCGCCGAACGAATCGCGAAAGACCTCGTTGCCCTTGGACCCCTGCGTCTTATCTTTGTGAACCGGACCTTCTCCAATGCCGCAAGCTTGGCTAGGCGTTATGATGGCCATGCAAGGTCATTTACCGACTTAGAATACAGTTTGGGTGAGGCAGATGCCGCCTTTGCGGCCACTGCGGCAGATCGGCCGTTGCTCAGTGCCGACGCGACCACTCACCTAAGCCTCATCCGGGAAAGATATCCCTTAACGATCGTGGATCTCGGTGTTCCACCGAATATCCACCCCTCGGCAGCTTGGCTCCCAGGCCTTCGACTCCTGGATATGGATGAACTTGTCGCACGCTGCACGGCTAATTCTCAGCGACGAATGGCAGCAATTCCGGCAGCAGTGAAAATTCTGAACGAACAAGTTGCCGAGTACTACGTCGAATGTGAAAAGAGAATGGCATCCCCAACTATTGAAGTACTCGTGCGCTACGCGGACGATGTTCGTGAGAACAATCTCCGCTGGGCGAATGAAAGATTATCCCACTTATCGGAACATGATTTGAAAGTGGTCTCTGACCTTGCCAACCGCATGGTCAAGGGCTTCCTCCAATCACCGATACGAGAGTTAAAGGAAGAACCGACGTCGTCCGAATCGCGCGACCTCGTCTCGAAGTTGTTCCGGACGGAGTCGGGAGGCGATTCGGATCGCTAATCGCACTTCCATTCGACTAGGAACTCGAGGTAGCAAACTTGCTCTTATTCAGGCTCACACCGTCCAGAATCTCTTGCAATCGAAGTTTCACGATTTGGACGTTGAAATCGTCCCCATTCGGACGAGCGGAGACCGAGGGAATCGAGAAGTCCTCGGTTCCTTCGTAAGAGAGATTCAAGAATCTCTCCTTTCCGGAGAGGTCGACGTGGCCCTCCATTGCCTGAAGGACCTACCGACGCGCCCCGTCGACGGGTTGGTGTTCGGGGCGCACCTCAAGCGTGAAGACACCTCCGATGCGTTGATTACTCGTGGCGCGGGCTGGTCCAACCTACCTCCAGGATCGGTCGTCGGCACCGGAAGCGTCCGGCGAACTTCGCAACTGGCGGCGCTTCGGCCCGATCTGCGGTTTAAGCCGTTAGTTGGCAATGTTGACACCCGAATGCGAAAACTGCAGGAAGGCGTGTACGACGCGATTGTGTTGGCAACAGCCGGTTTGAAGAGGCTTGGAGTTTTGGACAGCTGGGCGCAATCGGAATATGCGGCCCTCAAGGTTGAGGCTTTGACGATCCTCCCCGCCGCCGGTCAAGCGATTCTCGTGTTGGAGATTTTGTCCAACTCAACGATCGCCGAATACATTGGATCCTTAAACGACGTCGACACTCAAAGATCCGGATCTGCCGAGCGAGCGTTCCTAAGCTACTTTGGAACCGGCTGCTCAATGCCGGTTGCGGCTCAGGCCACGGTTCAGGGCGACCGTCTGGTACTGGAAGGTTTGGTTGCCTCGGTTGACGGACAAACCGTCATCCGGGGAACTGAGACGGGAGATGCGGCTTATCCAGAGAGTCTCGGTGCGAAGCTCGCTGAGCGCCTTTGCGTGCACGGGGCTCGTGAGTTGCTTCCCGAGGTGCTGCAGTGAACGGTAATCCCAGTGAACACATTCTAACCAGTCCTGTAGCTCATCTCGTGGTTAAGGAGTTCAGTGCACTCAAAGGTGACGGGGCTTGTGCTCCGTGGAGATCGCCATGAGCCAGCCCTTGGCAGGAAAGCGGATTTTGGTGACACGTCCGCGCGGACAAGCATCCGCCCTTGTGGACAAGCTTGTGGAATTGGGCGCGGTCCCGGTTCAACTGCCGGCAATTGAAATTGCTGCGCCACTGGACTTCGGCGCCTTCGACTCTGCACTACACAATTTATCTCGCTACGACTGGGTGATCTTTACGAGCGTGAACGGCGTAGCCGCCGTCGCGGCTCGGCTCGACAAGCTTCGCATTTCGCGAGAAGGAATTAACAAGCGTAAGCTGGCAGTCATTGGCCCAGCAACATCGGAAGCGGCAACACGAGAGTTTCGATTACCGGACTTGGTGCCAAAGGAATATGTCTCTGAAGCGATCTCGTCATCGATTGACGTGATTACGGGCAAGCGATTCCTATTGCTTCGGGCCGATATCGCTCGGAAGGACCTTGCCGACGAACTGCGCCAAAAGGGTGGCGAGGTAACTGAAGTCGCCGTCTATAGGATCGTAAGCGATCAAGCATCCAAGCTCGATGAGAATGAACCCACACCGGATTACATCACACTGACCAGTTCTGCGTCAGCCCATGCAACCTTGGCAAAACTGAGAGAGGCAGGGCGCGAAATCTGGATGCGAAAGGTCCCGATCGCCTGTATCGGTCCAATCACGGCCAAAACCGTTACTGATTTGGGCTACAAAGTCGCCATCGGCGCCAGCGAATACACGATTCCTGGGCTCGTTGACGCCATGGTGGAACATGCAAAAGGAGCAAAACATGTCTAGTCGGCTTCGACGCATGCGACGAAACGAGTCGCTTCGATCGCTGGTTCGTGAAACTCACGTCCAGTCGTCCGACCTCATTTATCCGATTTTCGTTCGTGAGGGCCAGACCGAGGCGGAGCCGATACTCTCGATGCCCGGCCAATCTCGCCTTCCGGTTGAAGCCCTTGCCGACGCTGCCAAAGAGATCGAAGATCTTGGTATTGGCGCAGTCCTTTTGTTTGGTTTACCGAGCCGAAAGGATGATAGCGCGACTTCGGCATACGATCCCAACGGGGTTGTTCAGCGCGCGATTAAAGCGATTAAGAAGTCGACTCCGAACCTCGTGGTCATGACGGACGTGTGCGTCTGCGCCTATATGTCGCATGGCCATTGCGGCGTCTTGCAGGGACACGAGATCGACAATGACGCAACCCTCCCGCTCTTGGCACGAATGGCTCTGTCCCACGCCCATGCCGGTGCCGACGTCGTCGCACCGTCTTCCATGATGGACGCTCAGGTGGGAGCGATACGAACTTCGCTCGACCTCGAAGGGCTCGGAAACATCGCCGTAATGGCCTACTCTGCTAAATTCAGTTCAGCATTCTATGGTCCATTTCGGGAAGCAGCCGATTCCGCTCCGAGCTTTGGTGACCGGGCATCCTATCAACACGATTACGCTAATGCGCGCCACGCACGCCGGGAACTGCTTCAGGATATTGAAGAAGGAGCCGACATTTTGATGGTGAAACCTGGCCTCGCATACCTGGATATCGTCCTCCGAGCCCGGGAACTCTCGGACTTACCAATCGCCGCTTACGCAGTCAGTGGCGAATACTCGATGATCAAGGCGGCCGCCGAAAGAGGCTGGCTCGATGAAAAGAAGATCGTTTTGGAGACTCTAACCGCCTTTCGAAGGGCTGGAGCGGATCTCGTAATCACGTACCACGCCAAGGAGGCCGCCGCATGGCTGAACACCAACTGAACATTTACGCAACCTACGCCTACACCGATGCTTACTGGGCTCTCTCCGATGAGGACCGAAAAGCATTTCGGACGAAACTCGTTACGGAAGCTCAGTCTCTGACCCCGGGAACCCACTTCTACTCGGTGTTCCCTTGTCGCTCGGACACCGACTTTCTGCTTTGGTCTGCCCTGGTCGCTCAGGAACCGGCAGTTGCTTCCAAGGCACTGATCGCCTACAACCAGGTAGCGGATGGCTGGCGGCGTTACATCCGTCCCGTCCAGACCCTTTGGGGATTTACGCGGCCATCCATGTACTCTCGAGGTAAGAGCGAGCAGGACATTGACGCCATCGAAGGAGAACGCGAACGGTTCTTCATCGTTTATCCGTTCACCAAAACCAAGGAATGGTATCTGAAGACGGCCGATGTCCGACAGGGCCTGATGAACGAGCACATCAAAATCGGCAAGCAATATTTCGATGTCAAGCAGCTCTTGCTTTACTCGTTCGGGCTTCAGGATCAGGAGTTTGTCGTCTCTTATGAGGTCGATAATCCTGTGCGCTTCTCGGAACTGGTCAATGCGCTGAGAGGCGTGGAGGGCCGCATTTACACGAAGTCAGACACTCCGCTGGTCACTGGCGTCTATCTCAAGCCTGAGGAGTTCATCCGCTGATGAGTGACTCCATTAGACCCATTTCCGAGTCCCTTTACGCCGAAGCATGCAACTTGATGCCCGGAGGAGTAAACAGTCCGGTTCGCGCATTCAAAGCCGTCGGTGGAACACCGGTCTTCTTCAAGAGCGCAAAGGGCTCCCGTCTGTTCGATACAGATGGCAACGAGTATATCGACTACGTCTCTTCATGGGGAGCGATCTTACTAGGTCACGCCGACCCGCGAGTTGTCGGGGCTATCTCCGAGGCGGCTGGAAACGGCACAAGCTTTGGAGCGCCTCACGAGGGTGAAGTGCGGTTGGCCCGAGAAATCGTTGATCGAGTTCCAGCCGTCGAGCGCATTCGCTTCGTAAACTCCGGAACGGAGGCGACTCTAGCCACAATCCGACTCGTTCGGGCCGCGACTGGCCGAAACAAGATCGTCAAGTTTGAAGGCAATTACCATGGCGCCGTCGATAGCCTACTTGCGAAAGCCGGGTCTGGCATCGCGACGTTTGGGCTGCCCGATAGCGCTGGAGTACCGAATTCGATTACCCATGACACGCTGCTCGCCCGGTTTAACGATGCGGACCACGTAGAAGCGATTCTCGCTGCTAACTCGAACGAAATTGCCGCTGTCATGGTGGAGCCGGTTGCCGGAAATATGGGACTGGTACCTCCCGACCCAGGGTTCCTGCTGAAACTCCGAGAGCTTTGTGATCATCACGGCGTACTGCTCGTCTTTGATGAAGTCATGACGGGATTTCGGGTCGCGAAAGGCGGAGCATCCGAGCGATACGGCATCAAGCCGGACGTCCTTTGCATGGGTAAAGTCATTGGCGGCGGACTCCCGGTTGGCGCCTATGGCGGAAGGAAGGACCTAATGGACCTGGTTGCACCACTTGGACCCATGTATCAGGCCGGAACATTGTCTGGTAATCCATTGGCAATGGCAGCCGGATATGCCGCTCTCTCAAATCTTGAGGAGTCCAGCTATATCCTACTGGAGCAAACTGGGGCGCGACTCGAAGCCGGGCTGAATCAGGTCTTTTCAGCCGCCGGAGTGCCAGCCCAGGTTCAGAGGATCGGCTCGATGATCAGCGTTTTCCTTACCGACGAACCGGTGCATAACTTCGACCAAGCGAGCTTGACCAACAAGCCTCTCTTTGGAAAGTTGTTCCATTCGATGTTGGACAAAGGCTTTTATCTGCCGCCCAGCGCCCTTGAAGCGTGGTTCCTCACTACCTCCCACTCGAATGAGGACATTGACCGAACGGTCGAGGCATTTGCCGCCAGTCTGAAGGAAGTGTCCGTTTGAGGGACAGTCGATTTCTGAAGGCGTGTCGTGGTGAGCCGGTTGACCGAACACCGATTTGGGTTATGCGACAGGCTGGCAGATACTTGCCAGAATATCGAGAGATTCGGAAGGGTCGGACGATGGTCGAAGCGGTCAGCACCCCTGACATCGCGGCGGAAGTGACGTTGATGCCGATCCGGCGGCTCGGTTTTGACGCGGCGATCCTCTTCTCCGATCTAACCGTTCCCTTCACCCCAATGGGCGCACCCTTTGATATTAAAGAAGGGGTTGGCCCCGTCGTGGAGCACCCCATCCGATCACAGAGCGACCTCTCTCAGCTTCACCTCTTTGAGCCCGAGGATGGTCTGCACTTTGTGATGGAGACCATTCATATTCTCAAGCGCGAACTAACGGTTCCGCTCATCGGATTTACCGGAGCGCCGTTCACGTTGGCGTCTTATCTCATTGAAGGCGGACCTTCCAAAGACCATAAGCTGACGCGGTCATTGATGCTAACGGAGCCCAAGTTCTGGCACGAACTGATGGCACTCTTGGCCGAGAACACGCTGCGTTACCTGAAGGCACAAATTGAAGCAGGAGCCGACGCGGTGCAACTATTTGACAGTTGGGTCGGCGTTTTGGATGAGGCCACCTATCGCGAATATCTGCTCCCTCACATGAAGCATATCTTCGAGGGCCTTCAGCCTTTGGACGCTCCGACCATTCACTTTGGAACCGGAACCGCCGCGCTTTTGAATGTTATGCAAGAAGCCGGAGGAAACGTCATCGGCGTCGATTGGCGTATCAGCCTCTCCGATGCCGCGAAGCTCGTTTCCCCAACTCCGATGCAAGGCAATCTTGATCCAGCCGTGCTTCTAACGACTCCTGAAGTCGTCAAACGCCAGGCCCTGAAAGTCGTCGCCCAAGGCCACAACCTGCCAGGCCACATTTTCAATCTGGGCCATGGGATCTATCCAAATACGCCGCTGCAGAACGTCGAAGCGCTTATGGAGGCTGTGCAAGGGTGCAAAGCATAGGGGCATGTAAGTTTGGAAGTTCAGATTCACCGAGCCTTGACGCGAAGAAACGGAAAAGAATGAACGCTAACTTAACTCCTCCAAATTGAAATCTGCAAGTTTGATGTTCTGAAGCAACACCTTGTCCGACCTCAATCCGGTCATAATTTCTCACTCAAGATCCCAATAGCCATGCCCACCAAACGCGCCCTTCTCATCATGCATTACGGAACGCCTGCTTCAATCGAGGACGTACTGCCCTACTACACGCATATTCGACGGGGACGTCCGCCAGAACCGGCCGCCTTGCAGGATCTAATCGATCGGTATCAAGCGATTGGGGGGCCCTCTCCCCTTTCACACATTTCTGAGAACCAGGGATTGGCGATCCAGGCCGGCCTAAAACGGCGCGGGATCGATGCTGAGCTGTATATAGGCGCGAAACATACCCATCCATTCGTTGCCGAAGTCGTCGAAAAAATGGCAAACGACGGGGTGACCGACGCAGTCGGAATCGTGCTCGCACCACACTATTCAAGTTTCAGCATTGCGTCGTACAAGCAGTACGCATTCGAGGCAAAGGACAAGTTCTCGCCGACGATGTCGCTATCTGTCTTGGATCGATGGGCGACTTTGTCTGAATTTGTGGATGGATTGGCTGCTCGCGTATCGAAGCAGCTAGAAGGATGGAATGCGGGAGAGACCCTTGTCATCTTCTCCGCTCACAGCCTTCCTCAGAGAATTGTTTCGGCGGGCGATCCGTACCCTAACGAGTTGCTTGAGACAAGCACTTTGGTTGCCGACAAACTCAAACTCCCTCATTGGACCTTTGCATACCAAAGCGCAAGTACGACTGGCGAGCCGTGGCTTGGACCAGACGTTCTAGACGTTATCGCAACTGAATCGAAGAATTACAAGAACATTCTTTGTTGCACGGTTGGCTTCGTATCCGACCACCTTGAAGTGCTATTCGATTTGGGTATTGAGGCCCGGGACAAGTGTGCGGAACTGGATCTCAATTTCCGCCGCGCCGAAACTATCAACGTCGATGAAACGATCATGGACGCGCTGGCCGAAGTAGCGTCGAAGATGTTCACATCGGCTTAAGTTTCACGAACTCGCAAGCGGATTCTTGAGTCTAAAAGATTGCAGTCCCATTTCGAGACTAGTGTTTAGGTCGCTTCCGATACATTGAAGTTTTTCCTGTGCAATCGTGATTTTAACTGCCATACAGTGTTTTTCGTCATTTTGCCGCTCTCAAATCCGAACTTTAGCCTATAGGCAGACTCCAACCCGTAGCCTGATCCGATGGACGGGTGTCTTTGCGTTTGCATTCCTCACATCGAGCGCACCTGCCCAACTTGCGAATTCGGCATGGCCCATGTACCAAGGCAATGCTCAGAGCAGTGGTCAAGGCGTCGGAGCGGGCGCAATTCCGGTGGTCAAGTGGACAGCGCCTTCTCAGGTTAATTTGATTTGCGCGCCCTCCATCGGTCCAGATGGGACAATTTACGTGGCCTCCGAGCAAAATCCGGACACTTACGCTCTTGATCCCGATACGGGCGACCTTAAGTGGACCTTTACGATGGACTCGTCGACAACTTCTACCCCTGCGATCGGAAAAAACGGCTTGGTGTATATCGGCTCCAATCACAGCCTGTATGCGATCGACTCCCAAACAGGACTACAAAAGTGGCAGTACAAACAGGACCTCGGGTTTACGTCGGCCGCGATTGGCGCCGATGGGACAGTTTACGTAGGGATCGGAGGGGGTATTTGCGAAATTCTCGCGCTCAATGGAGAAACCGGAGCCCTCATGTGGTCCTACCAAGTTGGAGGCATTGGTGTGACCTCTCCATCGATTGGGCAAAACGGAGTCGTCTATATCGCGAGTTTTCCTGGCTTCGGAGGGCTCGCCGGTAGCCTATTTGCCTTTGACCCTACGGGTGGAATTATCTGGCAGGCTTCCACGAATGCCACCGCAGGCGCCAGTGCACCGGCGATCGGTCCAGACGGGACGGTCTACTTAACCACCAGTTGGTACCAGGACACTGGAGCAGAGACTACTAGCGAAGAAAGTGAGTGTGCTTTCAACGGCGCCACCGGCGCTTCCTTGTGGAAAATAGACGCCGATGGCTTTTCACCTCCGGCGGTTAGCTCGAATGGCACCGTCTATGTAGTTGCCGTTGTCCACGTGTCTCTCCTCCAATGGGTGACCTATATGTACGCCTTAGATGGAAAGACGGGAAATATCATTTGGGAGACAACATCTCCTGGACCTTACTTCTATGGCGAAGCTCCTCCTGCAATTGCATCGGATGGAACAGTCTACGCTCCACCATTCGCATTCAATGGAGCGACCGGCGACATTCTCTGGACCAATCCAGCTCTTGTCGCTACACCAACTATTGGAGCCGATGGAACGTTGTATGTCGGCGGTACGCTCACCCTATTTGGCGGTACGGTAACCGCCTTTCAGAGTCTGAACGTCATCTCAATCACATTGAAGCCGAGCACGGTGTTGGGAGGTAAGTCTTCGACGGGGACGGTCACCCTGAACGGAGTCGCGCCGACGGGTGGTTTCGGGGTTTCGCTGACTTCGGACAATTCAGCCGCGACGGCGCCGGTGACGGTGATGGTTCCTGCCGGTCAATCGAGCGCCACGTTCACGGTGGAGACCTCGTCGGTCTCAACTCAGACGGTAGCCGACATCACCGCTTTGCCCGGCATCAATCAAGTCGCCAAGCTGACGATCGATCCTCCTTCGGTGGTTTCGGTGACTCTAAATCCATTGACCGTTATCGGCGGAAATTCTTCCACCGGAACGGTGACGCTGGACGCCGCCGCCGGTCCTGGCGGTTTGAGCGTCTCGCTCTCGAGCAGCAACGCGGCGGCAACCGTTCCATCCAGCGTGACGGTTCCATCGGGTCAGACGAGCGCGACTTTCACCGTGACGACGACCGGGGTGAATTCGGTGACGACTTCGACGATCTCGGCGGGCCAGGGGACTGGGTCATCGACCCTTACCATCGATCCGGCTGGACTCTCGTCTTTGACGCTCAATCCCTCTGCGGTGACCGGAGGCAGCCCATCGACGGGAACCGTGACGCTCACCGGCCAAGCCGGCCCATCTGGAACGGTCGTGTCTCTTTCAAGCAGCAATTCGCTCGCCTCGGTCCCGGCGACGGTGACGGTGGCAGCCGGCCAGTCGACCGCTACGTTTACCGTGAACACCTTCGGAGTGAATGCGACATCCGCCGCTACCATCTCCGCCACGTTGAGCGGAACCTCCAAGACGGCTGTTTTGACGATTAACCCGGCAACGCTGTCCTCGTTGAGTCTGAACCCCTCCACCGTCGCCGGAGGCAACCCGTCCACTGGAACGCTGACGCTCACCGGTCCAGCCGGTTCCGGTGGAACGGTGGTGGCTTTATCCAGCAGCAGCCCCTACGCCACCGTTGCGGCAACGTTCACCGTTCCCGCCGGCCAGTCGGGCGGCACATTCACGGTTACGACGACCGGAGTCAACACCCAGACGACCTCGACGATCTCCGCAACTCTGGGAGGCGTTTCCAAGAGCGCGACGCTCACCATCACCACCGCGAGCGTCGCCTCGATCAGCCTTCATCCGGCGACGGTGGCGGGAGGCAGCCCCTCTAGCGGCACGGTGACGCTAAACGGCTTGGCGGGATCTAGCGGCTTGGTGGTGGCTTTGACCAGCAGCAACCCATCCGCAACCGTTCCCGCCTCCTTGACCATCGCATCCGCTCAGAAGTCGGGAATGTTCACGCTCACGACGTCCGGGGTCAATTCGCAGACGACTTCGAATATTTCCGCCAGCCTGGGCGGGTTGTCTCAATCGGCAACTCTCACGATTACCCCTCCTTCCCTTGCATCGCTCAGTCTGAACCCTTCCACCGTCACGGGTGGTAGCTCCTCCACCGGCACGGCGACGCTGAGCGGCCCTGCCGGTTCTTCTGGCGTGGTGGTCTCCCTGGCAAGCGGCAATTCGGCGGCGAGCGTGCCGGGATCGGTCACGGTGGCATCGGGACAAACGAGCGCGACATTCACGGCAAGCACTT
>Ga0302320_10001301_pt1 | contig 59813 bp, 50 predicted proteins | sample Bog_T0_3_FD_202130 | JGI IMG/M metagenome (GOLD analysis project Ga0302320, IMG submission 202130) | Peat permafrost microbial communities from Stordalen Mire near Abisko, Sweden - Bog_T0_3 | ecosystem: Environmental > Terrestrial > Soil > Wetlands > Peat | place: Sweden: Abisko, Stordalen Mire... | reverse complement strand
CAATCTGCCGTAGCATCGTCACGATTTGCTCTGGTTTGTACCTCTGGATGGGCATGACCTGCTTTTCCTCCAAGTGGATTCTCTCTCATTCCACCTGGTACAAATTTCGCCGGTCAGGTCAAGGGGACCCTGCTCTCGCGCGCTCTCGCTGCGCTCGGCGGGACGGGCGAAGGCCCGTCCCCACACGAACTGTTCCACTCCCTACTGTTCATATGCGCCGATGTTGATCTGGCCGCTGGCGTTGATGCGCGGATTGCCGGCGTAGTCGGTAGTGCCGTAAATCGAGCTGCCGGTGCCGCAGTAACCCGCACTACAGGTCAGGTTGGTGCTGCCAGCGTTGACGGCCGGGGAATTGGAGGCCACGTCGAGGTTCGGAGGCGTCGAACTCAGATTGATGAAAAGGGGATTGGCGTTGGGGGAGTTTGCGTCTTCTCCGCTGCCCGACTGATAGGCGGCGTAGGTCTTGTAATTGTATTTGGCGCCCCAATCAATCGACGTTCCCTGCACGTAGCCGGCGGTCGAATAGTAGAGGTTCCAGTTGGCGGTTGCGGTGGAGCCGCTGACGTAGCTGTAAATCCAAACATTCTGGCTGCCGGCATAGACGATGTTGTTTTCAAAGATGTTTCCATTGCTGGGCGGGGCGTTGTACTGAATCTGAAACTCGGCGCCCTGGTTCTTCGTGTTGTTGTTGTATAGCGTGTTGTTGACGACCACGACGTGGTCGCTGCCGCCTACACTCTTCTGGTAGCCGCCAATCGAGATGCCCACGGTATTGGCGTCGTAGAACACATTGTTGCGGATGGTGACGTAGCTCGCGTCGTGTCCCTTGTGTTCGCTGGCCGCCTCCATATTCAGATCGCATTTGTAGACGGTATTGCGTTCGAAGATGACGTAGGCGCAGCCGTCGCAATAGAGGCCGTCGGCATCGTAGGAGTCGCCCTCGCCCGGGTTGTTTTTTCCACTGATGTTGTAGATCGTGTTGCCGCTGATCTCGCCGTATTTTGCCTGATCGTAGCCGGTCGGCCCGACGCCTTCGAATCCGATGGCATCGATGCCGATGTTGTCGTTGTCGTGCACGATGTTGTTGGTGATGGAGAAGTAGGTCACATTGCCATCCACGTTTAGCGATTCGCTCTCTCCGGTCTTCAGGCTGTAGACCTGATTGCCGCTGATTGTAAGGTTGGTGATGGGCGTGCTTGACGTGCCATACACGGCAATGCCAAAGGCGTTTCCATTTTTCTCCGACGTGGTGGTGATGTTGTGCACCAAGTTGTTGAGCAACTGTAGGCCGCTGCCAGAGCCCGTGACCCAGATGCCCGCTGGAGTGAGAGTCGCCTTACTGGTGGTGTAATTGCGGATTTCAAATCCGCTCACGGTGAGATAGCTCTGGTTCACAATGTTGATGAGGCCTTGTGTGCCGGTTACGCTCAGGCCTGTCCCATCAATCACTGCGGTCTGCCCGGGGTAGCTGGCGAAAGTGATGGGATTCGAAGCCGTTCCAGAGGCAGGAAACGTCACCGATTCGTTGTATACGCCGGTTTCAACGTATACCGTCGCTCCTGCGGAGACGGAATTGGCGGAGTGCTGAATGGTGAGCCAGGGCGCCGTGTAACTCCCGGAGTTGGTATCTTTCCCGCTCTTGGACACATAGAAGGTTGCGCCGGATTGTGCAAGAAGTGAGGTTGAAGCGAACACGACCAAAGCGAAATACAGCTTCCAAAGCGATTTCATTTCCAATCTCCTTCGATTCTGTGAAACCCACATGATGTGTTTGAGAAGATCGCGGCGAACAGAGCTGTGGCCGAGGTCTTCAGGGCCCGAATGGGGCAAAGCTTAGGCCTGTTACGAATGATTGTCAATAGTTATGAGTCATTGCGTTATGTGCGGAATGAACTTTCGAGTTGTTGCTCTCGGCGATTTTGGGAGAAGCCGATGGAAGAAGGTGTGCTGGCTATCGGCGGCTGTCCCCGCAGGGAACGAATCAGGTTCATTTCCCGACGTACCAGGGCGCACTCACGGTGAAGATGCGTTCATTGCCGCGGGCGAGAAGCACCCATTCCAGAAGGCGGCCACGCTGATTGTGCAGGAAGTATTCGTACCATTTATCTTCCACCAGCTCCGGGATGACTACGACAATGCTGCGCGCTGGATTTTTCTTAGCCAGATCGAGAACGAATTGAACGACGGGAATGATGACAAAGCGGTAGGGGGAAGGCAGGACGTGAAGCTGAGGTGGTTCCTTGCCCTCCGCGCGGAAAGGGCGGTCAACGTATTGCTCCCAGTCGTCCTGGAGCAATTCGGAGTGCTCGTTGGGCTCGACGTGCAGGGCGATGACTTCCGGCGAAAGCCGGGCGGCGAATTCAATTCCCTGGCGGGTGATGTTGCTCCAGCGGTCAATGGCAATGACCGCAATCGGAGGCTGGCTGAGACCTGCCGCGTCGACTGGAATCTTGCAACTGGTGAGTACCTTCACGTGGTGGTAGTGGCGGCGGACGAGGGTGAAGAAAAAGATCGTCAGGGGAATGAAAAGCAGGGTAATCCAAGCGCCTTCCACAAATTTCGCAACCAGCACAACGCATGTGGTGATGCCGGTGACGAGGGCTCCGAACCCATTCACCAGAGCGCTCTTCAGCCAATGCGGGCCGCGCTTTTTCCGCCAGTGCATGACCATGCCCGCTTGCGACAGCGTAAAGGCCAGAAAGGCACCGACGGCATAGAGCGGGATGAGCCGGTCGGTAACGCCGCCGAAGAGGATGAGGACGCCACCACAAAGAGCCGCCAGCACCATGATGCCGTAGGTGTAGACGAGCCGGCGACCGCGGTATCCGAAGACGTGCGGGAGGTAATTGTTCTGCGCGATGGCACGGCAGAGACGGGGAAAATCAGCGAAGGCGGTGTTGGCGGATAAGGAGAGGACAACGAGGATGGACCCGATGGTCAGGTAATAGAAAAAGCTCTTGCCGAAAACCGCGGCGGTGAGCATGGAGAGAATGCTTTGGTAGCCGGGCTGGCCGGGGTCGGTCGCAGCAATTCCGTAGGTCCTGACGAGATAGGAAATTCCTGCCAGCAATATCGCCAACAGAAAAATGATTACGGTGAGAGTGCGCTGGGCGTTCTTGACTGTCGGTTCCTTGAAGGCTTTCACGCCATTGCTGACAGCTTCCACGCCAGTCAACGCCGTGCATCCGCTGGCGAAAACTTTCAACAGCAGCCAGAAGCCTACGGCCTCGGTGATGGGCGGCGGAGGCGGAAGAGGAACTGCGGGCGTGGGATGGCCTCCGCTGAGGAGGACACGAACAATGCCGCCGACGATGGTTATGAGGAGCGTACCGACAAACAGATAGGTAGGAATGGCGAAGGCTGTGCCCGCTTCGCGCACGCCGCGGAGATTGAGGATGGTAATGACGATCAGAATACCCAGGCAGAGCGAAACGGTGTGCGGCAGCAAAGAGGGAACCGCCGAGATTAAAGCGCCAACTCCTGCGGAAATGCCCACAGCGGCGGTGAGAATGTAGTCGGCGAGTAAAGCAGCCGCGGCTAGCAGACCAGCAGGCGCGCCAAGGTTGAACCGCGCCACCGTGTAGGAGCCACCACCGTTGGGATACGCGGCGATGGTTTGACGGTAGGAGAAGTAGACGATCACGAGCAAGGTAATGATGGCAGCGCTGATGGGGACGATGTAGGGAACGCCGAGCAGGCCGAGGGGAATTAGCAGGCTGAGGGCCGCTTCCGGGCCGTAGGCGGCCGAGCTCAGGGCATCGAGACCGAAGATCGGGATGCCCTGCGTGGGACCGATCTGCTCGGCGCGTTCGTCGCTGGTCCGGATGGGCTTGCCGACAACGAGATCAAGTATGTTCATGACGGGAGTCTGCTGGACTCTTCAGGCTAGGAAAAGCAAGGTCCCACCGGCGGATCCTTCGGCTTCGCTCAGGGCAAGCTCGCGAGGCAGCCGTCCCCATCTGATTATTGCCGATTCCTACTTTCCTCCGAGCTTCTCGAAGAACAGGCAGATGGTTTCGATGCCGTGGTGGAAGTTAGGGATGTGGAACTTTTCGTTGGGGGCGTGAAGGTTGTCGTCGGGCAGGCCGAAGCCCATCATGACGCTGGGGATTTTCAGCCCGTCCTGGAAATCGGTGACGATGGGGATGGAGCCGCCGCTGCGGATGAAGACGGTTTCTTTCTTGAATGTATCGTGCAGGGCCTCGGTGGCGGCTTTGATATAGGGATTGTCAGTGCCGACCACGCAGGCGGGGCCGATGCTGTGCACTTTGATTTTGGTCTCGATGCCTTTGGGCGTGAGCTTCTTCACGAAGTTCGTGTAACGCTTGAGGATGTCGTTGGGGTCCTGGTTGGGGACTAAGCGCATGGAAACTTTGGCGGCGGCTTTGGCGGGGATGACGGTCTTGGCGCCGGCGGCGGTGAATCCGCCAGGCATGCCGTGAACTTCGAGCGTGGGGCGGGCCCAGGTGCGATACAGAACCGAGTAGCCGGGCTCGCCGGTTAGGACCTTGGAGCCGACTTCGGTTTTGCGGTAGGTCTCCTCGTTAAAAGGCAGGCGCTTCCAGGCTTTGAGTTCGTCTTTGCTGGGCGCTTTCACGCCTTTATAGAAGCCGGGGATCAGCACGTGACCTTTCGCGTCCTTCAGCTTGCTGATGATTTCGATGAGAGCGAAGAAGGGATTGGGAGCGGCGCCGCCGTAGACGCCGGAGTGCAGGTCGGTTTTGGCGCCGACGGCTTCGATTTCGGTATAGACCAGGCCGCGCAAGCCGACGCAGAGCGTGGGAAGATTGGGAGCGAAGAGTTCGGTGTCGCAGACCAGGGCGAAATCAGCCTTGAGCTTGGCTTTTTGCTTCTTAACGTACTCGGCGATGGACTCGCCTCCGACTTCTTCTTCGCCTTCGAAGATGACTTTAACGTTGATGGGCAGTTTGCCGTTGCCGGACTGCAGAAGCGATTCGAGGGCCTTGACTTCCATCCAGAGCTGGCCTTTGTCGTCTACGGCGCCGCGGGCATAGATGTTGTTGTTGCGCTCGGTGGGCTCGAAGGGGGGAGTGTGCCATTCATCGAGAGGATCGGGCGGCTGCACGTCGTAGTGGGCGTAGCAGAGGGCGGTGGGCTTGCCTGGGGCATGGAGCCAGTCGGCGTAGATGAGGGGATGGCCCTTGGTGGGGATGACTTCGACGTTTTCCATGCCGATGCGGCGCAGTTCGCTGGCCACGAAGTCGGCGGCCTTTTGAACGTCGGGCTTGTGCTCGTCGAGGGTGCTGACGCTGGGGATACGCAGAAGATCTTTCAGTTCGTTGAGAAAACGCTGCTGATTATTGCGGGCAAACTCGACTGCGGGGGAAGCCATAGGTTGGTCCTTTCTGATGCGAGGGCGCAGTAGCGCACTCGGATGCGGTCGCGGAAACGTTTCAGTATACCCGAAGGGATTGAGGGGCGGCGGCGCCAAGGGGCCTCGCTTCGCTCGGCGACAGCTGAGGGCGGCTGTCCCCGCATGGGCGCAACCTGTTTCAGCCTAGGTGGAGAATCTCGCTAGTTGGCGAACCGGGCTGGGGAGAAAGGGGTGAGGTCGTACTTGCAGTTCGTTTCTGTGATTACCTCGGCCATGACTTGTGCGGTGATGGGGGCGAGGAGAATCCCGTCGCGAAAATGTCCAGTGGCAACGTAGTAGCCGGGCGTGGCAGTGGGGCCGAGAATGGGCAACCCATCAGGGGTTCCGGGGCGCAGACCGGCCCAGTCTTCGAGAATCTTTGCGTTGCGCAGCTCCGGAACGATGGCGACCGCAGACCGGTGCAGGCGCTGGATGGTGGCGAGGTCGGTGCGTTTGTCGAATCCGGCTTCTTCGACCGTGGTGCCGACCAGGATTCTGCCGTCGCTGCGAGGGATTAGATAGATTTCGGGCGAACGGATTACATGCTTGAGCAGAGTGCGAGAGGGCGCAGCCAGGCAGAGCATTTGTCCTTTGACCGGGCGGGTGGGGAAGGCGTGGGGCGCGATCTGGCCGGACCATGCTCCGGCGCAATTGACGACTTTCGGGGCGCGGAATGAGGTCTTGGTTGTGGTAACGCCGCCGACGCGGCCTTCGACTTGATTCAACGCGATGACCGGATCGGCAGAGGAAAAATCGACACTGCGATGTTTGGCGGCTTGGAGCGCGGCAGCGGTGAGCGCTCGGGGATCGACGCTGCGCTCCTGCAAATAAAGAGCGGGACGATTGAGATCGGCAAGGGCTGGTTCGAGTTCGGCGAGAGGTGCAGGAAGCGGGTTTTCGGATTGTGACGCTGGATGCGGAATATGTGCGGTCGACGGGAAGAGAATCGTACCCTGATCGCGCAGGTCGACTTTCATTCCGGACTCGACTTGCAGTTCATATGCGAATTCGGGGTACATGCGCGCACTGGCCGTGGCGAGAGGTTGGAGGGCCTTCGGGGTTTCAAAGAGGCAATCCACGAGCATGCCGCCGGCGGCGTGGGAGGCTTCGCGGCCGGGCTGGCCGCGTTCGACGATCAGGACGCTCGCACCTTTCTTGCGGAGTTCAATCGAGAGCGAGAGGCCGATGATGCCGCCGCCGATGACGATTACGTCCCAGTTCTTCATTTCCGCATTGTAGAGGAGTCTCGCCTTTTCGCAGCGCTGGAAGCGCTGCGCCACCCAAAAGCGGCATCCCAAAATCGACGAACAAAGCGTCGAGCTGCGCTCGACTGGACACGAGGGCGGCTGTCCCGACATGAGCATCCTGGTGTTACTTTCGTGACCGGGTCGGCATACGTCTTGTTATACGATCCAGCGCTTCTGGCACCTATAATTCGTTCAAACACAAAAATCAGGGAAGAGCGAAGCGCTGGGTTCTTGCGGCGTTTGCAGAGGGTTCGTGGGGAAGGATATGTCGAAATTGAGTACGAAAGGGGGGCACAGTGCCGCGGCGGGATCGGTCTGGCTGTATGGACCGTGGCTGGATCTGGTGGTGGGTTGCAGCGCGTGGTCGGCTCCGCTCTTGCTTATTTCCTACGTTTCTATCGCTTCGAGCACGCGCGCCTGGTCGATCGCTTTTTATGCTTTGGCGTTGTTCTTTAACTATCCGCATTACATGGCGACGATTTACCGGGCTTACCGGCGTCCCGAAGACGTTCAGAAGTATCGAATCTTCACCGTATATACAACCGGGCTGGTTCTGCTGACGATGTTGCTGGCGCACTTCTGGATGGGCATTCTTCCGTGGATATTCACACTTTATCTGACCTGGAGTCCATGGCATTACAGCGGACAGAATTACGGCCTGTTTATGATGTTCGCCCGCCGAGCTGGAGCGAGCCCCAGCAAAGCCGAGCGCCGCGCGCTTTACGGGGCGTTTATCACGTCCTACCTGGTTCTTTTTCTGGGCTTCCACTCGGGACCTTCTTCCGATCCTTTGTTTATTTCGCTGGGAATTCCGCTGGCTGTGGGCCGATGGGGGCAGGTCGCACTGGGCGCTGGTTTCCTGGCACTCTCGACCTATGGCTTGTCGGGACTGGTGCGGGCTGTCGGATGGCGAAAACTGGTGCCGTGCCTGACGCTGTTCTCGTCGCAGTTTCTATGGTTTCTTCTGCCGGCGGCGATGTCGCTGATCTTCACTCATGGGATGGAGATTCCGCAAAGCCGCTATAGTTCCGGGGTGCTGGCAGTGATGCACTCGGCGCAGTATCTCTGGATCACGAGCTACTATGCGAGGCGGGAGGCATCGGAGGCGCAGGGGCGAAGCTGGCGTCCGTTGGCTTATTTCGGAGTGCTGGTGGCGGGTGGAATCGCGCTGTTCGTTCCCGGACCCTGGCTGGCCAGCCGGTTGTTCCACTACGATTTCACCGCGAGCTTTCTGATCTTCACGGCGCTGGTGAACCTCCATCACTTTATTCTGGACGGTGCAATCTGGAAGCTGCGCGACGGCCGAATTGCGTCTCTGCTGCTCAATTCTAGAGATCGCCTGGCTGGTGTTGCCTCCGAGGCGGGAGGCGGGTTGGCGGCCGCGTGGGAGTGGATTTCGGGAAGTAGCGCGCGGGCCCACGCGCTGCGGGTTGGCGCCGCGCTGCTGCTTGTGACGTGGGGAACGGTTGACCAGGCGCGACATTACTTCGCACTCCGTGCCGAGAATGTGAATGACCTGCAACGGGCGGCGTCGCTCGATTCGTTTGATAGTCCTTTGCAGACGCGTCTGGCGCATCGAGAACTGGAGGACGGGCATCCTCAACAAGCGGAGGCGGCGTGGAAGAAGGCGATAGAGTCGAATCCGGCCGATCCGGCGCCGCGGCAGGCTTTGTTGCGGTTCCTGGTAGAGCGCAATCGCTTCGATGAGGCTTTCGACTTGACCGAAGCGTCGCTCCACTACACTCCGAAGGATGCAAATCTCCTGCTGGATCGCGGACTGCTGGAGTTGCGCCGCGGCCATCCAGAAGTGGCAGTGGAGAGCTGGGAGCGGGCGATTGCCATCGATCCTGGCCAGATGCTCGCGCAACTCTATCTCGCGAACGAACTCGATCACGAGGGCAAGGCGGGGGACGCAGCGCTGCACTACAAAGCATTCCTGGGCAGAATTGCTCTGGTGCCCGCAGCCAAGCGTCCGGAACCGGAGAAGGTGATTGCGATTGCGCTGCGCATGGCTGATTGCCAGGCTCGGTCGTCGCAGACAGAGCAGGCGGTGCAGTCTTACCGGTTGGCGGCGAAGCTTGCAGCTCAGACGAAACAAGCCAAGCTGGAGAGCATCGCGAACGTGAACGAAGCAGTGATCCAAAGCGAAACCGGCAAAACGGATCAGGCGCTTCAGCTTTATCAGCATGCGCTGCAGTTGGATGAAGCGATCGGCGACCGGACCTCGAGTGCCGAGGATTGGCTCGCCTATGGCCGATTCCTCGAGAGTGCGGCGTTTCCGGAGCGGCTGGTTTACGCTTGCTTTGTGAAGTCTGCGAGCCTGCAGGATGCTCTGCCGGACGCGTCGCAACGGCAGTTTCTGGCCGATGCCAGCAGGAAAGCCGAAAGGCTGGTTGGGGCGGAAGCGGGCGCCATCCGTCGCGATCCACAAGCACTGCTGCAGGAAGCCCTGACGCTTCACCGCTGATCGCAGAATTTCATCGACGTGCCGGTCACCGGCTGCGTCGACCGGGCATCCTATGAGCTAATTGACACTATTGGCCTTGTGCTAAACAATTGAGAGATTCCAACAATCAAGTTCGGTTAAAACAAGTTTGGTCAAACAAGGGCGGTTAAATTCTGGGAGGAAACATGCCGGAAGAAGGCGAACAGATACCTATCGAACATACTGAGCATCAGTCGAACACGGGAAAGTGGATTCTGCTTTTCCTGGCGATTGTTTTTTTGGCGGGAGCGGTGTATGGGTATGTGACCACGCAGCAACACGTCGAGAAATTGACGAAGGATTTGGGCGACAGCCAGGCGCAGGTGGCGGAACTGAAGAGCAGAATGCAGACCGCAGAAGCGTCCGAGGATGCGCTGGCTCATCAGGTCGGCCTCACTAAGAAGGAGTTAGCCCAGCGCGCCGCCGAACTGCAGGCGGAACAAAGGACGGCTGAATCCCGCCTGCAGAAAGAACAGAACGAAGCGAAGGAGCAGATTGGCCAAGTAAGCGGGGAAGTGGCTGGGGTGAAGACCGATGTGGGTGGCGTGAAGACCGATGTTGCTTCCACCAAGGCTGATCTGGAAGCCACCAAAGCGAAGCTGCAGAGCGCGGTGGGCGACCTGGGAGTGCAGAGTGGATTGATCGCGAATACCCGCGGCGATCTGGAAGTGCTCAAACATAAGGGTGACCGGAACTATTACGAATTCACGCTGCTCAGGGGAGCGAAGCCGCAGGCGGTGGCGACGGCGAGTCTTCAACTCAAGAAGACCGACGCCAAGCACGGCAAATTCACGATCAATGTGACTTCGGACGACAAGACCATCGAGAAGAAGGATCGCAACATCGCGGAGCCGATTCAGTTCTACGCGGGACGCGACCATTTGCTGTTTGAGTTGGTGGTTTGGACGGTGGACAAGAACAAGGCTACGGGCTACTTGAGCACGCCGAAGAGCGCGCCGACGCCGGTGACTGCCAATTGAATGGAATGCTTTTCCCGGGTGGGCACGTAGCGGTGCAGATCGCGCTGCGTACGGGAGTGATCTACCTGGTAGTGCTGATTGGGGTGCGCCTTAGCGGCAAGCGCGAGGTTGGGCAGATGACGCCGTTCGATCTCACGCTGCTGCTTCTTCTTTCCAATTCCGTGCAGAATGCGATGACCGGGCCGGACACGTCGCTGATCGGTGGCGTGGTGGCGGCATCCACGCTGTTGGTGCTGAACTATCTGGTAGGGAGTCTCTCGGGTGTCAATCGCGGATTCCGACATCTGGTGGAGGGCCAGCCGAGCCTGCTCATTCACGATGGAAAGCCCATTGAAGCGCACATGGCGAGGGAGCACGTCAGCATGGACGAGCTACAGCGGGCGGTGCGCGAGCACGGCATTGCGGAGTGCAGTGATGTGGCTCTGGCCGTGCTGGAAGTCGATGGGTCGATTAGCTGCCTGAAATACGACGAGATCAAGCAGGACGCCAATAGCCACCTGGTGCGGCGAAGATTCATTCAGAAGAAGTAGAATCAGCACCTAAACAGGCTGCGGAAAAACTCGAATTGAGCCCTACAGCGCCCGAAGGCGCGATTGATAACGTGGCTTTTGCGGTATGCCTGAAGGCATACCCTGATACGAATCGTGAGTTTTTCAGCAGCCTGTGAAAGCATGCCCTGATACGAACCTACTCCAACCGCCGCAAACCTTACTGGATCGGCGCAAACTTCACGCAGACAGGCTCGGCGACGTCCAAAACCTCGCCGGTCGGCATCAGTTGACCGGTTTGTTGGTTGATGCGGAAGACGACGATGTTGTTGGATTTCTCATTGGCAGCAAATAGCAGCTTGCCGGTGGGGTCGATCTCGAAGCTGCGGGGAGTCTTGCCCTTGGTGGGAGCGTACTCGACGAGGGTTAGCGTTCCCTGGTTTGGGTCGACGGCGAATACCGCGATGCTGTCGTGGCCGCGGTTCGAGGCGTAGAGAAACTTTCCCGAAGGATGAATTTCAATTTCGGCGTCTTCTTTGGGTCCAGAAAAATCTTTAGGGAGAGTCGAGATGGTCTGCAAGGGACGCAGGGCGCCGGCGGCACCGTCGTATGAAAATACCGAAACTGTGGCGGACATTTCGTTGATCACGTAGGCAAACCGGCCTTTGGGATGAAGCGCGAAGTGCCGAGGGCCGGATGCGGGGGTGGTGGGTTTGGCGAAGGGCGGGTCGTTGAGAGTGAGTGAGCCTTTCGCGCTATCAAATTTGTAGACGAGAGTTTCATCGAGGCCGAGATCATCCACGATGGCGAAGCGATTGTCGGAGGATAAGTCGATGGAGTGAGCGTGCGGTCCTTCCTGACGCTCGGGATCCGTGCCGTGGCCGGTGTGCTGCACAAAGGCCGAAGCCTCACCTAGCCGGCCATCTTCAAGTACAGGGAATGTGGCCACGCTGCCGCCGGTGTAGTTTGCGATCAGAACATACTTTCCAGTTTTGTCTACCGTGATGTAACAAGGATCGGCGCCGCCCGAGGCAACTTGATTCAGCAAGGTTAGTTTGCCGGTCGCGTGATCGATGGCGAAAGCGCTGACGGCTCCACTCTTTTGGCCTTTGTAGTTGCCGACCTCGTTGACTGCGTATAGGAAGCGATGGTTCGGGTGTACGGCGAGGAAGGATGGGTTGGTGGTCTCTGCCGCCAAGCCGATGGACGTCAGCTTAGAGGTGTCCGGGTGGAAGCGATAGGCGTAGATCCCCTTACTTGTGCTGCCTTCCTGGGTGTAGGTGCCGACGTAGACGAAATATTTGTCGTCGTGTTGGGGAGTCGTCGCAGCTCCCGCGCCGATGGTCAGGAACAAGAAAGAAAGAAGAGTTGCGATCGTTTGGAAGAGATGCCGAGTTGGATTCATCGCTCTATAAAAGCGCATGTGGCGGCTATGATGCAAGGGGCGGCCACTGGGTGCGGTTATTTGGTAAGAACTACGGGCAGCGGCTGGTCGTAGGGCTGGACGACTACGCTCACGGACCGGCGCTGGTTGAAGCTTTGCAGGGGCACGGGGAAACTGACCATCACGGTTCGCCTAATTTCCTGGCCGGGCTGCAACTTGTCCTCGGGAGCAAGCGGCGGTTGTGTGTTCGTCTTGAGCGTGGGAAAGGCTTGATAGTAGCGGGCGAAATCGATAGCGGACACTGCGTCGCTGTTTAGTTCTCCGCTGGATGTGACGAGCTTGCCTTGAATGCCATGCACCCAGAGCGGTTTCTCACCCGAGTTGTGCAGAGTGAAGGTGAGTGTGACCATGACCGCATTCTGGTTGGGGATTTCGACCGCGGCTACGTTGTCGAGCGATCCGGCGCCTTGCGGCTTGGCACGCTGGAGAAAGGAATAGATCCCGACGATGAGGAGCACTCCCGCCATGGTCAGCAGCAGAACTTTGACCGGGGGCAGATTGCGTTTGGCGGTACCGAATTCATCGCCGATGCGGATGGTGGGACCGCGCTGAATCGCTGGTGGTGCGGGTGAAGGGCCGGGAGATGACGGACGAACGGGAGTTTCATCGGGCATAGGTTCTCCGTGTGCGCGCCGATCTTGCACGACCGAACAACAGCGGGATGGCTGGCAACAGGCTTCGAGTCGGCCTAGGCATTCTGATCCGGCGGGTCCTGAGTTGCGAACTCCGCGACGACTTCCAGAGCGCTGTCACCGGTGTTCCAGACCTGCTCTCGCGCGGTACGAGGCATGATGATGCAGCCTTTGGAGGCGGTCCCGGGTGCGGCGATCGAATCGCCGTGCATCAGGAAGCCGCTGCGTCCGAAGGTGTTGGTGCCGGTTGCCGGCGTCGGCGTCAGCACGAACGGTCCGTGCTCGGCGGTATTGACGGGCGGTCCGGAGATGGTCCAGTCGCCTTGAGGAATCGGACCGACATCGGGAACTGCCTGCATCGCAGGATTGTTCTTGCCATCGTCAAATCCAGAATAGCCAGTTGCCACGACTTGGCCATCCTGGAGCAGATTGCCCGTTTTCTGCGCGTACGTCCACATAGCCGACCTCGGCAGTCTAGCGCCATAGTTGCGGCGCCGGATACTCCACGATGGGAGGGTTAGTTCATGGGCCCTGTGTCGGGATAATATCCGTTCCGCGCCAGAGGGGCAACATCGCGCGGCAGACCGAATGCGGCTTGATAGGAAACAGCGCCGCTACCAGGCGTGCTTCATTGCCTTGGCGAATTGCGGCGCGGGCAGAGTGTTCAGGACGTCGTCTTTCGTGAGCCAGGCGCGGCGGGCTTGCAGGATGCCGTAGCGGATTTTGTCGAGGTGAGAGGTGTGGTGGGAATCGGTGTTGATCACGATCTTCACGCCGCGCTGTTTGGCTTGGCGCAGGTGGACGTCGTTGAGATCGAGGCGATCGGGATAGGAGTTTAGTTCCATTGCGACTTTGCGTTTTGCCGCAGCGGTGAGGACTGCATCCATGTCGAAATGGTAGGCGTCGCGGCGGAGCTGCAGGCGGCCCGTGGGATGGCCGATGATGGAGGTGTTTGAATTCGCGACGGCTTTGAGCAGGCGCTCAGTCATCTTCGCCGGCTCCTGATTGAAAACGGAATGCACGCTGGCGATGACCACATCCATCTGGGCGAGCACGTCGTCGGAAAGATCGAGGTCGCCGTCGGCGAGGATGTCGACTTCGATTCCGGCGAAGATGGTGATGCCGTCGATACGGTGGTTGGCCTCGCGAATCTTCTGAATGTGGGCCACGGCGCGCGCGTCGTCGAGGCCGTTGGCGAAGGCCAGGTTCTTGGAATGGTCGGTGATGGCGATGTATTTGTAGCCGTGGGCCTTGGCGGCGGCGGCCATTTCTTCGATGGTGTTCTTTCCGTCGGTTTCGACGGTGTGCATGTGCACGTCGCCTTGGAGGTCTTCCAGGGTGATTAGAGTGGGCAAGGTGTGCTTTTCGGCGGCATTGATCTCGCCAAGGTTTTCGCGCAGCTCGGGGGGAATGTAATCGAGCTTGAGCTTGGCGTAGATTTCTTCTTCGGTTTTTCCGGCGACTGGCGTTTCGGTTTTGAGATCGGCCAGGCTGTACTCGTTGAGGGTGTAACCCATTTTAAGCGCGCGTTGGCGAAGGGCCACGTTGTGGGCCTTCGATCCGGTGAAATACTGCATGGCGGCGCCGAAAGACTCGGGAGGGAGCAGGCGAACGTCGACCTGCATGCCGCCGCGCAGATGGAAGCTGATCTTGTTATCGCCTCTCGCGATCACGTCCATCAGAGGCGGATACTTCGCCACATACTCCACCGCACTGGCGCGTTCGGCATCGCTAGAGCAGGCAGCGCCGGTGACGAGAATATCGAGGTCGCCGACGGTCTCGCGGCCGCGGCGCAGAGAGCCGGCGGGGGTGATGCGGTCGATGCCGGGAAACTTCGCGAGATACTCGGAGAGCTTTTGCGCCTCGGTTTCGGCAGCATCGATCAGAAATCGCCCTGAGATGCGGCGGTAGTCTTCGATCGCTTTCAGCAGCTTTTGTTCGTGCTTCTCGCCCATGCGCGGCAGTTCGCGGATCTTGCCTTCGCGCGCCAGTTTTTCCACGCCATCGACATCGCAGACCTGATAGGCGCTCCAGATCAGGGCAATCGTCTTCGGTCCCAGGCCTTGGATCTTCAGCAGCTGGAGCATCGACGGGTGATATTTTTTGAGCAGATCGGCTTGCACACTAAGAGTGCCGTCCTTGAACAGTTCCTGCAGGTTGACCAGCATGCCTTTGCCGATGCCGGCGATTGCGAGCACTTTCTTCGGTTCGGCGATGATGTCTTTGATCTGGTCGGTGTGATTCTCGATGGCTTGGGCGGCGTTGCGGTAGGAGCGGATGCGGAAAGAATCCTGGCCGTCGATTTCGAGCAGGTCGGCGGTTTCGTAGAGGATGTTGGCGATGGATTTGTTGTCCATGGGTCAGGGTAAGAGTAAACAAATTGAGAGGGAAGGGCTAGGCCTGAACTTGGGTTCTCAGGCAGCGGTCGGAGATGCCGTATTCAGGGAGCAGTGTGTTTGACGACAAGATCGCGCCGACTCATGTGGCGATCTCCATCTCCGCGTTGCGGCGTTCGACCATCAGCTGGAAAGTGCCAAGTGTCAGGCGGCCTTGGTGACGTTAGCGGCCTGGGGTCCTTTAGCGCCTTCGGTGATTTCGAACTCCACTGCGTCGCCTTCCTGCAGGCTCTTGTAGCCTTCAGAAGTGATGGCGCTGTAATGTACAAAAACGTCGGGGCCGTCGGCGCGCCCGATGAATCCGTATCCTTTAGCGTTATTGAACCACTTGACGGTGCCTTTCAGACGTTCCACGTACCCCCGCTTTCTGCACGTCTTTCAGTACGGGGGGCCAAAAGACGTGCCCGCATAGGATGCATTTTGGAGCGATTAGGATGGGGTGTCAAGGTGAAACGGTGGCGGGCCGGACTAAGGGCCGGTGGCTACAGGGCCGGCGCGCCTCGCTACGCTCGGCGGGACCCTTCGGCTTCGCTCAGGGCGGGACAGCTGAGGCGGCTGTCCCCACATGCGTATCGTCCTACGCGAGCGGCGAAAGATTTCTACTTTTCTCGGGTCTGGTGATCGAGCCACAGGACGGAGGAGATGGTTTTGGCGTCGCGAATGGCGCCGCTCAATACCATGCGAACCGCCTTGGACAAGGGGACCAGACTCTTGTGGATCACTTCGTCCGGCTCCGGATGGGCTGGGCCGGCGCGAAGGCCGGTGGCGAGAAACACGGACATGGTTTCGGCGACGAAGCCGGGGCTGGCGTAGAAGTTGAGGATGAGGCGCCAGCGGGCGGCGGTGTATCCGGTTTCCTCGAGGAGCTCGCGCTTGGCCGCGGGGAGAGCCTTTTCGCCCGGGTCGATGCGCCCGGCGGGGAGTTCCCACAGATAGTCGTTGGCGGCATGGCGATACTGGCGCTCCAGCAGGACGTGGGGCGTGGAGCCGGATTCATCGACGGCCAAAACTACCACCGAGCCGCTGTGATGAATCACATCGCGGCGGGCGCGGACGCCGCCGGGTTCTTGGACGTCGTCAGTGGTCACCCAGAAAACCGGGCCGCGATATACGGTGCGGGAAGAAATCACCTTTGCTTTAGGGTTTGCAGCCTTCCTGGACTTCGCCGGCTTTGACTTGGAACGGGAGGATTTGGGCATGTGAACAATATAAAGCACGGGGGGGGAAGCGGCTTCCGGCTTCCGCTCTCCGGCTTCCGGCTACACTGATGTCGCAACTGCTCGGGGAACACCGGCGATTCTGCTATGCTGCCGGGCATGTCCGTACGACGGTTAGCAAAAGCGCGGGTTGCAATCGTTGGCGCTGGGAATCTGGCCAGTGCGCTGGCTGTGTGCTTGCGCGAGGCGGGATACGGGATTGAGCAAATCGTTTCACGTGGACGGGCAGCATCTTTGCGGCGGGGGCGGCGGTTGGCTGGCGAGGTTGGAGCGATCGCCGTGTCGGCGGCTCGTGCAAAGGTTGGGGCAGAGATCGTTTGGTTTTGTGTTCCTGACGGAGCGATCGCGGGCGCGGCAGAATCACTCGTGGGAGCGGCGGGGTGGAGCGGCAAAGTGGCGCTACATTCGAGCGGGGCTCTGACCAGCGACGAACTTTCCGTGCTGCGGAAGCGAGGGGCAGCGGTCGCTTCGGTGCATCCGATGATGACGTTTGTGCGTGGTTCGCGGCCACCGCTTGCGGGAGTTCCATTCGCCATCGAAGGAGATCCGAAAGCAGCGCGAGCGGCGCAGACTATCGTTCTGGAGTTAGGCGGGCTGCCGTTCACCATCCGCAAGGAATACAAAGAGGCTTATCACGCCTGGGGGATGTTCGCCTCGCCGCTGCTGGATGCGTTGCTGGCGGTGAGCGAGCGGGTTGCCGTTGCCGCCGGCGTTCGCCGAAAGGCGGCGAGAGAGAGGATGCTGCCAATTCTTAGACAGACGTTGGCTAATTACGCTCGGCTGGGAGCAGCGGCGTCTTTCAGCGGTCCTATTGTGCGGGGCGACGTGGCGACTGTGGCGAAGCATCTCAAAGTGTTGCGCGAAGTTCCGGGAGCCGGGGAAGTCTACACTGCGCTGGCGCGGGCGGCGCTCCGCGATCTTCCCGCTAAGAATCGTACGGCGTTGATGAGGATGCTTAAGGCTTGTGCAGACAGCTCACGAGCTGAATAAGTGGCCGAGCTTTTCCCTTTTAGTCTTCAGGTACTCTTCGGCGTGGGGACTAGCTTCGACTTCACACGGCACACGCTCGACGACCTCGACGCCTGCGCGCTGCAGCGCCTCAACCTTGTCGGGATTATTGGAGAGCAGGCGCACTTGGGTTACACACAGCGCCTTGAGTATTTGGCCGGGCAGGGCAAAGTCGCGCTGGTCGGCCTTGAAGCCCAGCCGCTCGTTGGCTTCGACGGTGTCGAGTCCGGAATCCTGCAACTCGTAGGCCTGCAATTTGGCCATCAGGCCAATGCCGCGGCCCTCCTGCTGTTCGTAAATCAGGATGCCGGCGCCCAGGTCCCGAATCATGGCGAGCGCCATCTCCAGTTGCTGGCGGCAGTCGCAGCGCAACGAATGAAAAACGTCGCCGGTGAGGCATTGCGAGTGAACCCGAACCAACGGAGGAGCGGAGTGAACATCTCCCATCACGAGGGCGACGGCCTCCTCGACGCGGCGGTTTCCATCCGAGCCGGATTCGGCGCGAAAGCCATAGATGCGGAACTTGCCCCAGCGCGTAGGGAAATCCGCGGAAGCCATTTGCTGAACTGCGTTTTCGGTCACACCTTGATTATAGCGGCTGTGGGATGACGCGAGGGCGATGCGGAGTCGGCCTAACCGCGCGCCTTGAAGGGGAAAATGGCATCCTGCTTGGAAGGAATGGGGATTCCGTTGTGAGTGGCCGGCTGAAAGTGCCAGTTTTCCAGCGCCGCCAGACACTGATTGTCGATGGCGGGGCCGAGGCTCTGCAGCACGGTCTTGCGGACGATCTCTCCGCGTTCGTCGATGGTGATTTCGATGATTACTTTGCCCTCGGAGTCTGGCCGTTGCCACGGGTAGACCACGGGATCAGAAGTAGTAATGGGCAGAGCGGGCCGAATCTCGTCTCCATACACGGGGCCGCCGGGCAGGCTACCGTAGGGAAGTCCCGCAGGCGCGCCGTGACCCGCCTTCGAGAGCGTTGCTGTCTTTGCATTGTCTTCAGCTGGTGACGCAGACAGGGGCAGCTGGGGCAGCTTCGCCAGCGCGGAGGTTTGTTTCAAAATCAGTTTCTCGTGCCCCAGTCGCTGATGACGGTAGACTTCGCTGGCACGGTCGGAGGAACTGGTAGTGCTGTCGTCCGGTGACTGGGTGGGGAAGTAGAGTTGCGTGACCACGTTGCCATTGCGTCCGAGCGCAACGGAGGTCGCGTTCAAGAGTTGAGGCTCCGGACGATGCAGCAGCCATAGGAATAGCAAGGCGTGCAGCGCGAGCGAACCTGCCAGCACGCGGCGCTGACGCGTCGATTTCCCAGCATTCAGTTGCGCAAACATCTTTGAGGGAACTCCCAGTAAATCCACCGAACCTGATGTTAGGTTAGACGCGGGGCGGGGGTATTCGTCAAGGCCGTTTTTGCTGGCTTTGTCCAATTCTATGGGCATGGTCGTGGTGCGGAAGAACGAACGCTGGTAAAATAAACCGGAACTCCAGCAGTGTGTCGATTCGTGGGGCTATAGCTCAGCTGGGAGAGCGCGTCGTTCGCAACGACGAGGCCGTCGGTTCGATCCCGACTAGCTCCACCAAATCTTTCAATCACTGGCCGATGATCTTGGCCCGATTCGGCGCCGGCCGAACTTCACCCGACGGTCTCTTGTGCCCGTGACGGTAGCGCAAACTCTACAAATTCCGAGGGCGAATGTGCGTCGAATTCTCCGCAATGGAGGGCTCAGAGGTTTTGCAGCGAGGGCGGGAGAGAGCTAATCTCAATTGGTCTCAAAACGGAGACGAGGAGTGCTCGCCGATGCATTCAAGATTCTTCCTGTTAGTGCTACTCGTATGCGCGACCGCAGCTATTGGGGGCGCACCAAAGCAACCTGCCCTCGGTCATCGTTCCGCGCTTTTGCTCACGGTAGATGGCCTGACGTTCAAGGACCTCAATAAGAACGGGAAGCTTGATCCTTACGAAGACTGGCGGCTGCCCGCGGAGGCCCGGGTCGCCGACCTGGTTCAGCGCCTGAGTCTCGAAGAGTTGGCGGGGCTGATGGTCCACGGCACGCTGCCGAGTATTGGGCCCATGGCGCCGCTCGGCGTCGGCAAAGAGTATGACTTGGTGAAAGTCCGCCAGTTCATCGCTGAAGATCACGTAAATACTTTCATCACTCGGCTGAATGGAAGCGCCGAGTTCTTTGCCAAACAGAACAACGAAGTGCAGACGATTGCAGAAGCCTCCCGGTGGGGTATTCCGGTAACCATCTCCTCAGATCCGCGGCACCATTTTGAGCAGGTGCTGGGAGCCACCATGCAAGACAGGGCATTCTCCATGTGGCCGGAGCCTCTAGGCTTTGCGGCATTGAACGATCCTGAGCTCACTCGCCGGTTCGGAGATGTCGTGCGTCAGGAATATGAAGCGGTTGGCATTCGCGAATCGCTCGCGCCACAGGCCGACCTGGCCACGGAGCCACGATGGGCGCGGATTAACGGAACCTTTGGTGAAGATGCCGATACCGCGAAAGGCATGGTGGAAGCCTACGTCGCCGGAATACAGAATGGCGCGGATGGCTTGAACCCAGGAAGCGTTGTCGCGGTAGTGAAACACTGGGCCGGGTATGGGGCGGCAAAAGATGGCTGGGATGGACATAACTACTATGGCCGCTACGCCGATTTCTCTGGACACAACTTCGCGCAGCATCTGATTCCGTTTACCGGAGCCTTCACGGCTCACGTTGGCAGCGTGATGCCAACCTACTCGGTTCTGCAGGACGTTGCCATCGACGGGAAGCCGCTGGAGCAAGTTGGAGCCGGCTTTAATCATCAACTGCTCAGTGATTTGCTGCGCGGGCAATACGGATTTCACGGCGTCATCGTAAGCGACTGGGCGATTACGAATGATTGCTCCGAGGCCTGCCGCAATGGAACGGCCGCAGGCGTCAAGCCCACTCCGGCGGAAATCGGCATGCCGTGGGGAGTGGAGACACTGACGAAGGCGCAACGCTTTGCCAAGGCGATCAACGCTGGCGTGGACCAGATCGGGGGAACGGAGCAGTCGAACATCATCGTGGAAGATGTTCACAAAGGATTGATCTCGGAAGCGCGGGTCCGGGAGGCTGCGAGCGGCATTCTTCTGCAGAAGTTCCAGATAGGCCTCTTTGAACAGCCTTATGTGGATGAAGCAAAGGCCGCGGTGATCGCCGGCAACAGAGACTTCGTCGCTGAGGGACAAGCTGCGCAGGCCCGCGCGGTTGTTCTGCTGGAGAACGGACGCGTCCCGGCAACGGGACAGCCTCTGCTGCCGGTTACTCCTAAGAATAAGAAGATCTATCTGTATGGCGTATCTGCCAAGGCTGCGGAGGCGGTTGGATTCATCGTGGTCACAGATGCCGCGCAGGCGGACCTGGCGATCATTCGCGCGCCAGCGCCCTATGAAAGTGAGCATCCGAATTTCTTCTTTGGATCGAGGCAGCACGAGGGAAGGCTCGCGTTTACGGAACAAGATGCAGCTTATGCGGAATTGCTGCGAGTAGGTCCGATGGTTCCGACGGTGTTCCTGACCACGCTGGAGCGGCCGTTGATCCTGACCAATGTCCAGCCGCACGCGACTGCGCTCCTGGGGGATTTCGGCATCTCAGACGAACCGCTATTTGCTCTCATAACCGGTAAGGTAGCGCCCGGCGGACATCTCCCCTTCGAATTGCCGTCCTCGGTGGAGGCGGTGAAGGAGCAGAAAAGCGATCGACCGCACGACTCGCAATCTCCACTTTTTCCCTTTGGTTTCGGGTTGCATTATTGAGCGTCGACAGCACTGCCATCACGACCATTTTGTCGCAGCAAGCCAAATTGAATCTTGCAGGGCAGCGCGGCGACTATTTGGAGAAAAGTTCGGCGCGAGAGATGCCGAGCTTTCGCATTCTCGCATTCAGCGTAGTGCGCTTCATCCCGAGCTGCACGGCCGCGGTGGAGACGACGCCGTTGGCTGCGCGCAGAGCGCGAAGAATAAATTCCTTTTCCGACGACTGCAGGGTCTGGGGCGCTTCGGTGTGCGGGGGAGGGGTGGAAGCTGCCAGCGCGGCCAGCGGGACATTCAGAACCGGCCCAGGAGACAGAATGACCGCTCTCTCGATAATGTTCTCCAGTTCCCGAACATTGCCCGGCCAGTGCCAGCGAGAGAGCGTGCGCATGGTTTCGGCGGGGATTCTCTCAATGTGGCGGCCCATCCGTTGGGCATGCTTGTTGACGAAATAGTGAACCAGCAAAGGGACGTCGCCGGTTCGATCGCGCAGCGGGGGCACCTGAACCGGAAACACATTCAGCCGGTAGAAAAGATCCTGCCGGAAAGTGTGGTCTGCGACCATCTGTTCCAGGTTACGATTGGTGGCCACGACCAGCCGCACATCGACGTGGATGGTGTGCGTGGAGCCCAGGCGCTCGAACTCCTGCTCCTGGAGGGCGCGCAGCAGTTTCGGTTGCAGTTCCAGCGGGATGTCGCCGACTTCGTCGAGAAATAGAGTTCCTTTGTTGGCGAGCTCAAGACGTCCAATCTTCTGGGCGATGGCGCCGGTGAACGCTCCTCTTTCGTGGCCAAAGAGTTCGCTCTCCAGCAAGCCGGTGGGGATGGCTGCGCAATTCAATTTGACGAGCGTGCGATCGCGGCGCCGGCTGAGGTCGTGGATGGCCCGGGCAATTAGTTCCTTGCCCGTGCCCGTCTCTCCGAGGATGACGACGGTCGAATCGGTGGCGGCGACGGTTCGCACTTGATCCAATACCTGTTTGAGCGCGGGGCTTTCTCCGACGATCTCGTCAAAGTTGTACTCGCTGCGAATTTCGTCTTCGAGATAGCTTTTCTCCTTGGCCAATTCGTCTTTCAGTTCCGCGATCTGGCGAAACGCCAACGCGTTGTCCACGGCGATCGCCACCTGATTCGCGACTTGGCTTAGCAGGTCCACATCCGCTTGCGTGAAGCGGGACTCCTGGAGGCTACAGACGTTCAGAGTTCCCAGGGTGCGTTCATGGCCTACCAACGGCAGCCAGCATCCCGACCGGATGCCGCCCTTTATGAGCATCTCGGTGACCTTGGAGGGGAATGTTTGCGCGTCGAGGTGGTTCACGAGCAGGGGCTTGCAGGTGGAAAAGGCTCGGCCTGCGGGCGAATCTTCTATGGGGAAGATGAATTCCTGCCGGATCACGCCATGTCCTTCGGGAAAATCGACGGCGTGAATGCTGAGCTGGTTTTGCACGGGATCGTAAAGGCAGAGGCTGGAGTAATCGTGCTGCAATAGGCCTCGAATGCAACCCGAGACTTGGGCGAGAAGTTCGGGGAGATCGAGATGCCGAACCAAGGTGTTGTTAATCTCGAGCAGCAACCGGAAGCGCTCATGTTCCTTCCCCAAGCGATCCTGGTAAGTTCTGGCGGACTCGTGAGCGAATGCGGCATCGACGCCGAGAGCAACTTGAGCGACGGTTTGCTCCATGAAACGCAGATCGGAATCGCTGAAGGCACGCTCCCGCTGACTGCCGAAGCAAATCGCTCCGTAGCGCTCCCGCGCCGTGGTTACAGGAACTACATAGAACGTACGGATGCTGCTTTCGCGCAGCAGACGAACCGCCGGTGCAAATCGGGTTTCCTGATCCATATCCTCGAGCAGGAGCGGTTGCTGATGCTGCCAGACCCAGCCTGCCGGTGAATCCTGAACGGGCAATTCCAAGGAGAGGGGAATCGTTATGGGAGCGGCGGCTTCCAAAAGGCTCACCCGCATTACATTCTGGTCAGGATCGTGCAGGACGAGGTTCAGAAACTCGAACTTGACCACCTTCAGCAAGCGATGCTGCAGATCGTGGAACAGGGCTGACAGCTCAGGGTGGGAGGCGATGGAGCCGGCCACTTCCAGCAGGGCTGCGTAGGCCTTGACCGCGGGTACGCGCTCGGGGGTTGAGGTTCGGGACGAGTCTTTATCCAAATCCAAGGCGGTTCACTTTCGGACAGTAGAACTATCCATTCTACGCCGTGCCCGGGGGCCCATGGTCAGTTTGACGAGATATGGTCAAGAGCTCTTTCGTAAGACGGCCAAGCGGAGCGCTTAACGGCCGCCAAGTATAGTGGCAACATTGGCTTAGAGAGACCTGACCGCGAGCTGATCTCTGGCTTTCAGGCTGCAACGTACTGAGCGATACCCCGCCGGTAGGACCGAGCGGGAAAGACTATCCAAGAATGCCGAAGACGAACGGACGATAGGACCACGGAGGCCCCAACCATGGCAACGATCACGACCAATTCTACTGAAACGCTCGAACGGCACGAAGGCATCACGATCGATCCCGCCCACGATGTGTTCCGGGCGCGGCCCCGTCTGCTGGACGCCGTATTCGCGCCGAAAGTGGTTGCGGTGGTAGGAGCCTCCGAGAGGCCGGGCAGCGTGGGTCAAACCGTGTTGTCGAACCTAGTGGCGAATCCGTTTGGCGGAGTCGTGTATCCCATCAACCCGAAACGGCCAACCGTGCTCGGCCTTCCTGCCTTTGCCCGCATTGTCGATCTGCCAAAGAAGCCCGACTTGATCGTGGTTACAACCCCTGCGGCGACGGTCCCGGAGATCATTCAGGAAGCGGTGGATGCTGGGGTTCCAGCGGCGATCATCATCTCAGCCGGATTCAAGGAGCATGGCGAGGCGGGAAAAGAGTTGGAGCGGCGAATCCGCGAGATCAGCCGGGGCAAGATGCGCATCGTTGGTCCGAACTGTTTGGGGGTGATGAATCCGGTTAGCGGACTGAACGCAACGTTTGCCAAGAAGATGGCGCGTCCGGGCCGGCTCGCATTTATTAGCCAGAGCGGCGCGCTGGGCACGGCAGTCCTGGACTGGAGTTTGCGCGAGATGGTGGGATTCAGCAGCTTTGCCTCGGTCGGCTCCATGTTGGATGTGGGCTGGGGGGATCTGATCGACTTCTTTGGCAGGGACCCGAACACCGACAGCATTGCGATCTACATGGAATCGATCGGCGATGCGCGGGCGTTTTTGTCGGCGGCGCGCGAAGTTTCCATGAGCAAGCCCATCGTCGTCATCAAGGCGGGACGGACGGCGGCGGCAGCGAAGGCTGCGGCCTCCCATACCGGATCCCTGACGGGAAGCGACGAAGTTCTGGATGCGGCCTTTCACAGCAGCGGCGTGCTGCGGGTTAATTCGATTGGTGAGCTTTTCTATGTGGTGGAAGTGCTGGCAAAGCAGCCGCGTCCGCGCGGTCCGCGTTTGACGATTTTGACGAATGCCGGTGGGCCTGGCGTGCTGGCGACCGACGCACTGATTGCGGCGGGGGGACAGTTGTCGGAGCTTGCCGACGAGACCATGAAGGCTTTTGACAGCCATCTGCCGCCGCACTGGAGCCACAACAACCCGGTGGACATCCTCGGCGATGCCGAACCGGAGCGCTATGCGAAAGCGCTGGAGATTGCAGCCAAGGATCCCAACACCGACGGCATGCTGGTGGTTCTCACTCCCCAGGGGATGACGAATCCGACGCAGATCGCGGAGCACCTGGTTCCCTACGCTAGCTCGACGGGCAAACCGATATCGGCGAGTTGGATGGGAGGCGATGAGGTAGCGCAGGGAGAGGAAATTCTGCGGCGTGCCGGAATTCCCGCGTTTGAATTTCCCGACGCTGCAGCCGTGGCTTTCAATTACACCTGGAGGTATGCGAGCAACCTTAAGGCGCTCTATGAAACTCCTGCGCCCCGCCACGGCGGCGCTGCGGAGCATGATCGGGATCTGGCGAAGAACATACTGCACAAGGTTCGCGAAGGCGGCCGGACAATTCTCACCGAACACGAATCCAAACGGCTGCTTGCGGCCTACGGAATTCCGACCGTCCGCACTGAACTGGCGAAGACCAGCGCCGAGGCGGTTCGGGAAGCGGAAGCGATTGGGTATCCCATTGTCCTGAAGCTGAATTCTGAAACGATTACCCACAAAACCGACGTGGGCGGTGTGAAGCTCAACCTGCACAACGCAGGCGAAGTGAAGACGGCTTTTGACGAGATCAAGTCTTCCGTGGCGGAGAAGAAAGGCGCCGAGCACTTCCTGGGGGTTACGGTGCAGCCCATGTCGAAGCTTGAGGGCTACGAACTGATTATCGGCAGCAGCATCGACAGTCAACTCGGACCGGTATTGCTGTTCGGGACCGGCGGACAGTTGGTGGAAGTGTGGAAGGATCGCGCTCTGGCGCTGCCACCGCTGAACACGGCCCTGGCCCGCCAGTTGATGGAAGACACAAAAATCTTCACAGCACTCAAGGGAGTGCGCGGGCGTCCGCCAGTGGATCTGCAGAAGCTCGACGGACTGCTGGTAAGCTTCAGCGAGCTGGTGGTGGAACAGCCCTGGATCAAGGAAATCGACATTAATCCGCTGCTGGCCTCGCCCGCAGGATTGCTGGCCCTGGACGCTCGAGTAGTTTTGCACGCGCCGGAAACCGCCGAAAACGATCTGCCCAAACCAGCCATCCGGCCGTATCCGATTCAGTGCGTTCGGCCGTTCACGCTGGAAGACGGCAGGGAAGTGATGATCCGGCCCATTCGCCCGGAAGACGAACCGCTCATTGTCCGCTTCCATGACCGTCTCTCCGAAAACACGGTGGTGCAGCGTTACTTCAAATCTCTGGATCTGCGGACGCGGACGGCGCACGAACGTCTGGAGAGAATTTGCGCGATTGATTATGACCGCGAACTCTCGCTCGTCGCGGAGATGATGGACCCGATAAACGGCAGGCAGATCATTGGGGCAACCCGGATGATCAAGACCGAAGACGGAACCGCCGCCGATCTGGCGCTGGTGATCGCAGACGACTATCACTATCTGGGTCTGGGTACCGAACTGATGAAGCGCAGTCTGGCCGCTGCCCGGGCCGAGAGGCTGAAACGGCTTCTCATCAATTTCCTGCCGGAAAACGCGAACATGAAAGCGTTGGCCGGCAAGATCGGCTTCAAGACCACGCCCGATGCGAGCACCGGTCTGATACACGGGGAGCTGGAACTGCCTCGGACTACGCGCCTGAATGTGAAGTGAGTGGCGGCGAGAGATTTGTTCTTCGCGCAGGTGGAGGAGAGAGAACTGCGACTGCAAGCGTGGCGAGGTTTAGCGCTTTAGAACGCCCACTTCAAGAGGGTCGCGCCGCTGGTGAAGCCGGCTCCGACCGACGCGATCAGCAGCAAGTTGCCTTTCTTGAGCTTGCCTTCGTCTAACGCCGTTTGCATCGCCAGCGGGATGGTGCCGGCCGTGGTATTGCCGAAGCGATCGATATTAATAATGACCTTCTCCAGCGGCATCTTTAGGCGGTCGGCTGTGGCTGTGATGATGCGGCGGTTGGCTTGATGGGCGATAAAACAATCGATGTCGGCTGCGGTTAGCTTGTTTTTCTCCAGGACCTTCTGGGTAATGTCCGACATTTTCTGCACCGCATACTTGAAGACGTTCCGCCCATCCTGATGGATGTAATGCATCTTCTGGTCGACGGTCTCGTGGCTTGCGGGATGTAGACTGCCTCCACCCGGCTTATAGAGATACTGCCCACCGATTCCTTCGATTTGATGCACAAAGTCGATGAGGCCCAGGTCCTCCCCATCCAGAGCTGGCTCCAACAGAACGGCGCCAGCACCGTCTCCGAAGATGATGCAGGTAGCACGATCGGTGAAATCGGTCATCGATGAGTTCACGTCCGAGCCAATCACCAGCACCTTGCGATGCGCTCCACTCTCGATCAGCTTCGCGCCGGCAGTGAGCGCATAGACAAATCCGGAACAGCCGGCTGAAACGTCGTATCCCCAGGCGTTGGGGATGTTGCATTTGTACTGCACGAGACAAGCGGTGGAGGGATAGGCCATGTCGGCAGTGACGGTGCCGACGATGATTGCTTCGACGTCGGAGAGATCCACGCTGAAGCGATTCACCATGTCTTTGACGGCTTCCACCGCCAGGTCACTCGCCGCTACTCCTGGAGCGACCAGATGGCGTTCGTGGATGCCCGTACGCTCCAGAATCCACTCGGCGGTGGTGTCCACCATCTTTTCGAGCTCCCGGTTGGTGAGGATTCGGGGAGGAACGTAGGTGCCCAAGGCGGTGATCTTGGCGCGTTTTGTGACACTCAGTTTCGTGACACTCAAGCGAGCAGCCTCCTACAGAATGCAATTGCTATTTTTGAGTTCGCCCTCGGTGAGAAAGAGTCGAACGGCAAGTCTATACCTGCTTGTGCGGCGGCGAGGTGCTCAGCGATGTTCCGAGGAGCGTGCGATTGGCCGGAACCTTGGGAGTCGAACCCATACGGGTGGTATTGACTACCTGCTCGCCCGAGCACTTTACCCGCTGCTGATTCCGATAGTAAGGCGAGCGCCCTCGCCGCAGGCCTTAGTCCTGTCATTTCCATGTGACGTCGGGCATTTGCGCTGCCAAAAGGAAAGAACCCTAGCCACACGGAGAATCGTGGGAAATCAACGGAGAAATGATCGAGGAGAGGATGGTACTGACGATACTTCGTCATACTGACAAGTCGAGCCCCGCGCGGCACCTCCATTTGATCAACCCTGCCTCCATCGTTTCAGACTTACGCCCAAGTTGACAACAAGTTACGCCGAACCGGGCGGCGTGAGTTTTGGCTGCGAAAGTGCATCCTCATGAGTGTATGGAAGACTTGGTTCGAACGCTTGACTATCTGTTCGGCTGTCATCACGGCAATCTCAGCCGGGTTTTCACTATCGGTGAAACGACCTATCGAGTGTGCTGTGATTGTGGAGCAAAGTTCGATTATTCCCTCGCGAGCATGTCGATCGGCCGCCGCGTGGCTGGCCGCTCCATGTTCAACTGGCGACGCGCTGCCTGAGGCGGAGGAGGGACGATGTTGCGAATCACAGTAGAAGAAAACAACGATCACACCCGGTTCCGGCTGGAAGGCAAGCTGACGGGCAATTGGGTGACGGAACTTGAGCGATGCTGGATCTCGGTGCGTAGCAATACCGTGAAGCAATTCTGTGTAGATCTCAGCAGCGTGAGTTTTGTCGATGAGACGGGAAAAGCCCTGCTCACACGCATGGTTTCGCAGGGGGCAAAGTTGCGGGCCAGGGGGCCACTCATGACTTCATTAGCAAAAGAAATCTCGACTCGCACCTGTGGAGTGGAGACCGGAGAGCAAAGGGTGGAAGGGTAGTTGCAGAGGGAGGTTTACATGGCAACGCAGACGGTGGCAACGGCGGTCGGCATTCATCGGGTTTTGGTAGCGGTCGATTTTTCTGAGGCTTCCGAAAGAGCTCTTCGCCACGCGATCACGATCACACGCAGTTATGGCGCGAAGTTTTACCTGACCCATGTAGTTTCCGCAATGGGATTCAAATTGGCAGGGGGAGACGCGACTGAATTAGCGATGGAGGGAGCGGAACACGATCTGCGCAGTCTGGAAGAAGTACTGGCGACGACGGGCGCACTGAATGGCATCCAGCACGAGAGCGAGGTTTGCCACGGTGAAGTTTGGCAGGAACTCGAGCGGGTGGCCAACGAGAAACATGTGGACCTGGTGGTCGTGGGCACGCGTGGGCGGACTGGACTACGCAAGCTTGCGTTGGGTTCGGTTGCCGAAGAGGTGTTCCAGCACTCGCTCTGTCCGGTGCTGACTGTGGGTCCTCGGGTGCCTTCGGATCTGCCAGCGAATGCGACGTTACGGCATATTCTCTACCCCACGGATTTGTCTGAGGAATCGGCGGTCGCGGCGGGCTACGCCGAGTCGCTGGCCAGACAGCACGGAGCTCGACTGACCATTGTCCACATTGCCGAGCGGCCCGGCGACGCGACTACCGATAAGCGGGAGCGTGAGTTTGAAGCGCGCTTCCGGAAGCACGCGCCCGGCAGGCGTCCTCATGACTGGACTTTTCGCACGCAACTCGGCCGCGTCGACGAGACCATTCTTGAACTGGCGGAGGAAGGACGCGTCGGCCTGATCGTCCTGGGCTTGCGCTCTCCGCTTTCCTCTGCGCATCCGCACGGCTGGCCGCACGCGTACAAGGTTGCATGCGAGGCTTCCTGTCCGGTTTTGACTGTGCGGTGTGATGGAGAATTTCAGCCATGATGCATCGGGAAGCAACCGAGAGAGAAGCAAGATCGGGACTCGTACCGAATAAAAATTGTCTAACAACCTCGCGAACCCGCGAGATGGATGTAAACTGAAGGCGTTGTCGGAGTGAAGAAGAAAATTGCGGATTATATATTTCGGCGCCACGAACTCATGCGTCACGGAAGCGCCCACCGAACTTGCGGTGGGTAGAAGATTACTATGCCCTCATATGTTTCGAAGCCCACGCCGCCCAATCAGGACAAACGGTGGAAGCTGGTGGATGCAACCATGCGCCGCCAGGGACTGCAGGCCCGTGGTCTGATTGAAACGCTGCACACCGTCCAGGAAGCCTTCGGCTATCTGGATACTCCGGCGCTACGCTATGTTGCCATGTCTCTGCGCGTGCCGTTGAGCCGAGCCTACGGTGTGGCCACCTTCTACCATTTTTTCACCCTTAAGCCAGCGGGAGAACATACCTGCGTGATCTGTATGGGCACAGCGTGCTACATCAAGGGGGCGCCGCAGCTGCTGCACGCCGTGGAGCACGACTTGGGCATCGCCGCCGGCGAGACCACGACCGACCAGAAGGTTTCTTTGCTGACGGCACGCTGCCTCGGTTCTTGCGGACTGGCGCCAGCCGTGGTGTATGACCAGGAAGTGGCAGGGAAGGTAAGTGTAGCGGCGTTGCAGCAACACCTGAAGCAATGGACCCGTCCATGACTCCTGAAGAACTTGAGCAGATTGCCGAAACCGAACGGGCAGCGCAAAGCCAGTTCCAGCAGCGCGTGCATGTGTGCGTCGCCGCTGGGTGCATGTCCTGCCATAGTCAGAGCGTGAAGGATGCGCTTGACCAGGAAGTCGGACGTCGGGGTACAAAGGAAAGTTGCCGGGTGAAGGGCGTGGGCTGCATGGGACTTTGCTCGGAAGGTCCGCTGGTCTCGACCAGCACCGGCGTTCTCTACAAGCAGGTGGCGGCGGGCGATGCGGCTGAGATTCTTGACAGTCTGGAAGGCCCGGCAGTGGCTCGCCTAGTTTGCCGGACGGACGTTCCATTCTTTCAGCGGCAGCAGAAGATTGTGCTGGAGAATTCCGGGGTAATCGATCCGGACCGGATTGAGGACTACATTGCTGCCGAGGGGTACACCGCGTTGATCAAGGCGCTAACCGAGATGGCGCCGAGGGAAGTGGTGGAGCAGGTGACCAAGAGTGGCTTGCGTGGGCGCGGAGGCGCGGGCTATCCGACCGGATTGAAGTGGAGCACGGTGGCAAAATCCGTCGGCACCCAGAAATATGTTATTTGCAATGCGGACGAAGGCGATCCCGGCGCATTCATGGATCGCAGCGTGCTGGAGAGCGATCCGCACCGCGTTCTCGAGGGCATGCTGATCGCTGCCTATGCCGTGGGCGCATCGGAAGGATATATCTACGTGCGCGCCGAATATCCGCTGGCGATCAAGCGGTTGCGCAACGCTATCCGACAGGCGGAACGTGCCGGGTTGTTGGGGGCGAACATTTGCGGTACACGATTCAGCCTGCGGCTGGACGTGCGGCTGGGCGCGGGCGCGTTCGTCTGTGGAGAAGAGACGGCGCTGATTGCGTCGGTGGAAGGGAAGCGCGGAACTCCGCGGCCGCGTCCGCCTTATCCCGCGATGGAAGGTCTCTTCGGACAACCAACCCTCATCAACAACGTGGAAACCTACGCCAACATTGCACCCATCATCCGCAAGGGCGGGGAGTGGTATGCGCAGATTGGCACGGAGAAGAGCAAGGGAACGAAGGTGTTCGCGCTGGCCGGGAGTGTGCAGAATACGGGTCTGGTGGAAGTCCCGATGGGGATCAGCCTGCGCGAGATGGTGTTTGAGATCGGCGGCGGAATTCCGGAAGGGCGGAAATTCAAGGCCGTCCAGACTGGCGGCCCCTCCGGTGGCTGCCTGCCCGAGAGTTGTCTCGACATGCCGGTGGACTACGAGTCGCTGGCGCGCGCCGGATCGATTATGGGTTCGGGCGGAATGATCGTGATGGATCAGACTTCCTGCATGGTAGATGTGGCTAAGTACTTTATGGATTTCTGCATGACCGAGTCCTGCGGAAAGTGCATCCCCTGCCGGGTGGGAACCTACCAGATGCACCGCATCCTGACCGCGATCAGCACTATGAGCGCGACCAAGCAAGACATGAGCATGCTCGAAGAGCTTTGCGATCTTTTGAAGCACACCAGCCTGTGCGGACTGGGACAATCGGCGCCGAATCCGGTGGTGAGCACGCTGCGGTCGTTTGGCGAGGAGTATCGGGCACACATCGATGACCATAAATGTCCGGCCGGGGTATGCGGCCAGCAGGAGAACGGAGAGCAGGGATGAGCCTGACCGCAGCCGTTAAGACGCTGAGGATTGACGGGCGGGACTTGAGCGGCCGCCAGGAAGAAACCATCCTGGATGTGGCGCGCCAGCACGGGATCTTCATCCCTCGCCTTTGCGAGATGGAGGGACTGTCGGACGTAGGCGCGTGCCGGCTGTGCCTGGTGGAGGTGAAGGGGCAGAACCGCTTGCTGCCGGCCTGCGTGACCGCGGTTGAAGAGGGCATGGAGGTCACCACCAACTCGGACCGCCTGCAAAAATACCGCAGGATGATCCTGGAGTTGCTTTTCACGGAGCGCAATCACGTCTGCGCGGTATGCGTTTCCAACGGCCACTGTGAAATGCAGATGCTGGCACAGGGCCTGGATATCACGCACGTTCACTTTCCCTACCGCTATCCCAAGGTGGAAGTGGATGCATCGCACGACCGCTTTGTGATCGACCACAACCGCTGCATTCTGTGCACGCGTTGCGTGCGCGTGTGCGATGAGATCGAAGGGGCGCACACCTGGGATGTGCTGGGCCGGGGCATCGACGCCAAGGTCATCACCGATTTGAACGAGCCGTGGGGCTTGTCGGAAACCTGCACCAGCTGCGGAAAATGTGTGCATGTGTGTCCCACTGGCGCGCTGTTTGAGAAAGGGCGTTCGGTGGCGGAGATGCTCAAGCGCCGGCAGTTTCTGCCGTACCTCACGCTCATGCGGGAAGAGAACGAATGAGCAAGAAACGGCTGGCAACGGTTTGGTTGGATGGCTGCTCCGGGTGTCACATGTCTCTTTTGGACATGGACGAGCGTTTGCTGGCGTTGGGTGGCATCGCCGACCTGGTCTACAGCCCCCTGGTGGATACGAAAGAATTTCCCGAGAACGTGGACCTGACGCTGGTGGAAGGCGCAGTGAGCAGCGAGGAAGACCTGCACAAGATCCAGATCGTGCGGGAGCGGACGAAGACCCTGGTCTCACTGGGCGACTGTGCGGTTACATCCAATGTGCCGGGCATGCGCAATCCCTTTGGCCGGAAGGCAGTGTATGACCGGGCGTATCGCGAGAATGTGACGTTTGACCCGGGCATTCCAACGCAGGACGTGCCGGCGTTGCTCCCTTATTCGCGGCCAGTGCACGAAATTGTGACCGTCGATGTCTTTGTTCCCGGCTGTCCTCCTTCGGCCGACACCATTTTCTACGTAGTTACTGAGCTGCTGGAAGGCCGGCAGCCGGACGTGAGTCCGAGGACGCGCTTTGGATCGTGACGCCTTTTTGGATCGTGGAGAAAAGCCGTGAAGCAGGGCAACACCATTGTCATAGACCCGGTCACCCGCATCGAAGGTCATTCCAAAATCACTCTGCACCTCAATGAAGACGGCCGGGTTGAGGAAGCGCGGTTTCACGTCACGCAGTTCCGGGGCTTCGAAAAATTCTGCGAGGGGCGTCCGTTTTACGAGATGCCTTCGCTGATGGCGCGGATTTGCGGGATTTGTCCGGTGAGCCATCTGATTGCCTCGGCCAAGGCTTGCGATTCTCTGCTGGCGGTAAGGATCCCGCCAACCGCCGACAAACTCCGCCGCATCTTTGGGCTGGCCCAGGTGTTACAGTCGCACGCGCTGAGCCTGTTTTATCTATCCTCTCCAGACCTGCTGCTGGGCATGGACGCCGATCCGGCCAAGAGCAATCTATTCGGGGTGGCGGAGAAGAATCCGGAGCTGGCGCGGGATGGAATCCGGCTGCGGCAGTTCGGGCAGCAGATTATTGAACGGCTGGGAGGGAAACGCATCCATCCCGCCTGGATCGTGCCGGGAGGAGTGAGTGAGCCCCTCACCGCGACCAACCGCGATGCCATCCTCGACGCACTGCCGGAAGCGCTGAGTATCGTCGAGCGGACGCTGGAGTGGTTCAAGAGCACGATGGAGAATTTCCGCGAGGAGATCGCGAGCTTCGGCAATTTTCCGACGATGTTCATGGGCATCGTCAAACAAGACAACGGCCTCACGTTTTACGACGGAAAGCTGCGCATCGTGGATGCTTCCGGCAAGGTTGTGGCCGACGCTCTCGACCCCACACGCTATTCCGACTATATTGGCGAGAAGGTTGAGCCTTGGAGCTATATGAAGTCGGCGTACTACAAGCCTCTGGGATTCCCGGACGGGGTCTACCGGGTGGGACCATTGGCTCGGTTGAATGTCGCCGACCGATGCGGTACGCCGCTCGCCGACCAGGAACTGGCGGAATTCCACGAATTGCAGCGCACCGCGGTGCTGAGCTCGTTCCATTATCACCATGCCCGGCTTATCGAGATGCTCTATTGTGTCGAGCGCATGGAGCGGTTGCTGAACGATGCGGAAATTCTTTCCCTGCATGTGCGCGCCGTGGCGGAGCCGAATGCGCTGGAGGGAGTAGGGGCCTGCGAGGCACCGCGCGGAACGCTGTTTCATCATTACAAAATCGACGACCAGGGCCTGATACGCTGGGTAAACCTGGTGATCGCCACGGGACATAACAATCTGGCGATGAATCGCAGCATTCTGCAGGTGGCCAAGCATTTTGTTCGCGGCCATCACCTGACTCCCGGGATGTTGAACCGCGTGGAAGCGGTAATCCGAGCCTACGACCCCTGCCTGAGTTGCGCGACCCATGCGCTGGGTCAGATGGCGCTCCATATTCAGCTGCTCAGCCCCGGGGGCGAAGTTCTGGACCAAGTGGCGCGAGGCTGAGTTCGCGAGCAACACGATGCCTCGGGTGCTTATTATCGCGTACGGCAATCCTCTGCGCTGCGACGATGGAATCGGCTGGCTGGTTGCCGGGGAATTGCGCAGCAGGTTGGCATCGCCGGGAGTGTCGGTCCTGCAGTTGCACCAACTCCTGCCGGAAGTAGCGGAGGCCGTCAGCCGTGTGGACTCCGCAATTTTTGTGGATGCCAGCAGAGACGGTGAACCTGGCGAAGTACGCTGCGCGCGGGTGACGACGCCGTCGACCAAAGCGAGCTTTTCTCACCAGCTTTCTCCCGCCGAGGTGGTTGGACTGGCCCAAGAGTTATACGGCACAAGTCCGCAAGCCTTCTCCGTGAGTCTTGTGGGGCAGTCTTTTGAGCACGGAGAGGGGTTGTCGAGAAGTGTGACTGCGCGCTTGCCGCATCTGGCGGCCAGAGTGGAAGGATTGACGAAACAGATTCTGTCCGGAGGGCCCGTTTCTTTGCCGGAGGTTGAGGTTTAGACATAGAAGTGGTTCCGGCCAACGAAAGGGAAGTCATCCTTCGCGCTGCCGAGCACGATGAGACACGATGAGAAATGGTCAGCAAGAAAAAACCGCGCTGCCTGTTGACAGCGCGGATCGAGGGTTGATGCGTCGAGAGGGTGAAGCAACTCCGTTGATTCAGGAACTGCGGGGCTCCGCGAATTAGACTTTGAGGAATTTTCTCCGAAGCATTCCCGCCAGGCCGATTAAACCGGTGCCCATCAGCATGAGGCTGCCCGGCTCGGGCACGGCACTGTAGCCGATAAACTCCTGCGGGCCTACGCCAGGCGTTGCGTGGTTAGGAGTATAGAGGAGCAATCCGTTGAAGGCGGAATTGGAAGCGGTGCCGGCCAGGGCGAGATACTGGGTTTCGATTGCACCTGCGCCGGTGGTCTGAAATTGGGACTGCGAAGTAGCGTTCGATGAGAACAGACCCCAAATTGCCCAATTCGCCTGCGTAGCGGTAATGGTTCCGGCCAGCATGCTCTTGAAGATCAACCCAGCGGCCTTGTAATCCAGAGTCATCGACGGCCCAAACATGCTGTTCGCAATGCCTTGCAGGAATGGCGTAACGGTCGCCGTCCACCTCTCATTGACACGGACGTCGTTGTCGTAGCTGTCGCACAGCAGGAGCGTGGGCGTGCTGCTACCGTTGATGGAAAACTGGTAGGGATAAACAGCTCCGCCTCCAATGCCACTGCCCGTGCCTCCGAGATATTTCATAGTGACCGAGGTGGCGAAAGCCGGGCTCGCCAGGAGCAGCGAGACCACCAGAACCGAAAGTATGAGATGAAGACGATTCAAACGCATGGGTTTGCCTCCCAGCAAAACTTAAGGACGGCTGTCTTGAGCGACAGCGTGTGTCCTGCTTTCCTTCGATCGGGGGAGATCGGCCAGCAAAGCTAAAGAGATAAACCCTTGCTGAAAACTGGCTCCGCCGCGAAGGGGCGGCATTTCTGTAGACGGGGTGCAACTGACTCCCGTAACAGATAGGGAGAGTACTACCGTGTACAGCTCCTGAAAATGGCTCGATGGTGGTGTTACTACAGTCATCTTTGAACCCGAGTCCGCAAGCCGGACGCGGGCGGAGGGCTGGTGAATGCTGCAGCTGGGAGGGTCCTGCAGAAATCCCCAACATATTTTGTGCAAAGCCTTTCGCGGTCTGCTACCATGATCGCCAGAAGAGGGCGGATCTCCTGTAGTTTGTGGGGATTTGCGCTCTGCGGTATGGCACTTGACCTGCGTCCATAGGTTTATGGTGGAGTGCCCCGATTCCGGAGCCCAGGACGGCCGCCGCAGGTAGGAGTGGTTTTGTGAGCGATCCCGAAGAGGGGAACGTCCAGGCAGTAGTGGTGAAGCGCCGGCGAAGCCGCCGTCACCGTCGCAATCGTCTGCTTCGGCGCTGGCTGGTAGCCACGACGATCGGGCTTTTCGCTGTTGGTATCTCCGCCGTCGCATTGAGATATCTGAGCCCATCTCTTTTCCGCGGGCAGTCCGCTTCACCCACCCTTCAGCAGGCGGAACTTAGCCGCAATCGCGTGCTTACGTTGAATCAGATTGTCTCCAGCTCATCCGCCGACCGCCCTGTATATCCGTATTCGGTCGTGCCTGGCGGAGTGCAGGATGCGAAAGAATTGAAGTGGGTGGCGGAACACGATCCAATCGTGGCGGCTCACTACGCCGGTTTCGATTACGACCGCGCGCGCGTGGTGCGTCTCACACTGGCCCGGACCGTCTACGTGTCCTACCGCATCGGGAATCACATTTACTGGACGCGGCGGAGGCTGACTCTGCACAAGGGAGAGAAGCTGATCACCGATGGTAGGATGACGGCGCGCAGCCGTTGCGCCAACCGGGTGGAAGAATCTCCGCAACAGGAGGCTTCGCCAGCCGAGCCTCCGGTACAGAAATTTGATGAGCCGGTTCAGGCGGGCGAGGGCACGGCGCAGCAATCTCCGCCGGTTCCGTTCCAGTCTGCTCTGCTTAATCGGCCCGAAGCGCCCGGCCTTGGGCCCGCGGGACCGCTGAGTTTGTACAATCCATTTGTCGGAGGGGCCTGGGTACCGATCTCGCCGCCACCGCTGCCAACGGGCCTTTGCGGGCCGGTCAAAGCCAAGGGCACCGCGGGGAATGAAGGTGGGAACAAGAAAAAGGGGAACCCCTGTGGTGGAGGATCAAGCGGAGTTATTCCGGAACCGGGAACCTGGATGATGTTCGCTTCCGGTTTGGCCGCGATCTACTGGTGCGCGCGGCGGAAGCTCATTCGCGCGTGACCCGCTCGAACACCCGACCATTCCGAATCAGTCAGAGCATGTCCTGAGATCGCCTGCAACACTTCGCTTGCGAACGGGTCGCGCCTTTCGGTAGGCTCTTCTTTCTCCACTCTTAGTTTCAGTGTCCGGGAGGCCATGCTGCGTTCGCCACGACTTGCGTTTTGTTTTTCCTTTCTACTTGCCTTGGGAGCGCTGAGTGCAGCGAGTCCGCATCTGCTCGGTCAATCCATCCGCTTGTACGTGGATCTCACTGATGCCCCGAGAAACATCTATCATGCAAAACTGACCATCCCCGCCAAGGCCGGCGCCATGACGCTAGTGTTTCCTAAGTGGATCCCCGGCAACCACCGCCCCAGCGGACCGATTGCGGCGCTTACCGGCATACACATGGAAGCTGAGGGCCGGTCTCTGATCTGGCAGCGCGACGATGTCGATATGTATGCTTTTCATGTCACCGTGCCCGAGGCGGCGCGCTCCATTGAGGTATCGCTGGACGCGATCACTTCCAATGACAGCGCTGGCGGCGGAGGACCGGCGGCATCCAGCAATTTGCTCGACCTGAATTGGAATGCGGTGCTTCTGTATCCGCAGGGAGCCGATTCCGACGCGGTCGAATTCGTCCCCTCAGTGAAGCTTCCAGAGGGATGGAAGTTTGGGACTGCTCTGATGGCAGCGCACGCGTCCGGCAATGAGGTGGAGTTCGCTCCAGTTTCACTCACGACCCTGGTGGACTCGCCGCTGATCGCGGGGTTGCATTACCGGCGAATCGAATTAACCGCTGCCCCGGCTGTTGCTCACGAAATGGATCTGGTCGCCGACGACGAAGCCGATCTGGCGATGAAAGCGGAGGATCTCGCGGCTTACCGGAAACTGGTTGCGGAAACCGGTGCGCTGTTTGGGGCGCGGCATTACCGGCAGTACCATTTTCTATACACTCTCAGCGACCAGGTCGGCGGACATGGACTGGAGCACCACGAATCGAACGACAGCGCCGCGGCCGAGCGCACGCTGCTTGATCCGGATCTGCACATGCTCTACGCGGGTCTTCTTCCACACGAGTTTGCGCACTCCTGGAACGGCAAGTATCGCCGGCCTGCGGGACTGGCCACGCGAAACTATCAGGAGCCGATGGTTGGCGATCTGCTGTGGGTTTACGAAGGTCTCACGGAATATCTGGGCAACCTGCTGGCCGAACGTAGCGGCTTGTGGTCTGCCGAACAGTATCGGGAAGCGTTAGCCTCCACTGCCGCTAGTCTCGACCACCGTTCGGGCCGTACTTGGCGTCCTTTGGAAGACACGGCGCGCTCGGTGCAGACTCTACGGATGATGATGGACCCGCGGTGGTCGAACTGGCGCCGTAGCCTGGATTATTATCCCGAGGGCGAATTGATCTGGCTCGAAGTGGACGCGATCATTCGCCGGCAGACGCAAGGCCAGCGTTCTCTCGATGATTTCTGCCGCCGCTTCCACGGTGGCCAAAGCGGACCACCCCTGGTTGTGCCTTACACCTTTGACGACATTGTTCGCACGCTCAATGACGTCGCTCCCTACGATTGGGCGACGCTGCTGAAAGAACGTGTCGGCGCGACCGGCGCTCATGCCCCACTGGGAGGTATTGAGCGCGGCGGTTGGAAGCTGGTCTACAACGAGCAGCCGAATGTATTTACGCAGGCTCTGGAGAAGCTGGCTAAGTTCGCGGACTTCTCGTACTCCTTAGGGTTCACCGTGGCCGAGGATGGCAAACTGGATGACGTGATAGTGGGTTCTCCGGCTTATCAAGCCGGGATCGGACCTGGCATGAAGCTGGTTGCCGTCAACGGCCGCAAGTGGACGGCTCCGGTTCTGCATGCTGCAATAAAGGCGGCGCAGGGGACGGCAGCGCCTGTTGAGTTGTTGGTTGAAAATGCCCAGTTCTTTCAAACCTACTCGATTGCCTATCACGAGGGTGGCAGGAACCCTCATCTGGAACGCATCTCCAGCGAACCGGACGTGCTCAACGTTGTGTTAACTCCGCTGACGCGGTAATTCATGCGTCGCCTTTTGGGCCGACCCAAGGTTGTAAGCCTTCAGTAAGGAGGTTGGTTCGCGAACGCTGCTAGAATCGGCATAGCGCGACCCACACACCGCCGTACCATAAGGATATTGATGGACCGCTCTTTCCATAGAGCCGCTGCCGGATTGCTTGTCTGGGCAGCATTATGTTTGCCCGCGAGCGTCGCGGGACAGGTCCAGGGCGTGCCTTCCGTTCGCCGGGTGCAGGTGCTGGGCAATCGAAATCCGGTTGAGATCGAGATTGAGTCCAGTGATCGCCTCGTTCCACAAACCCAAGTGCTAACCGGTCCCGACCGCCTGGTGGTGGATTTCGCCAACGCGGTTCCTGGAACACAGTTGCGTAACCAGACGGTAAACCGCGGCGAGGTGAAGAGCGTCCGAGTGAGCTTGTTCAGTTCGAAGCCGCCGGTCACACGCGTTGTTTTTGATTTGAGGGGTCCACAGCACTATCAAGTTTTTCCGTATGGAAGAACGGTGATGGTGAAGGTGGGAGCAGGCGGGGAAGGCGCCAGACTCGCGCCCTCCTCGGGATCAGCTTCCGGTCCGAGCCTGGTGAATACGACTTATCCCGCGCAGTCCGTGCCGATCGTGGTGGCAGCGCCAGCGCCGCCTCCGCTGGTAGTTTCATTCCAGGCAGGATTGCTCACGATCAGTTCCAACAAAGCCAGCCTGTCGGAGATTCTCTTTGCGGTGCACCAGCGCACCGGGGCGGAGATTGCCATCCCAGCAGGCGCGGAGCAGGAAAAAGTGGTAGCCGAGATCGGTCCCGCTTCCGCGCCGGAAGTGCTGGCGCACCTGCTGAACGGTTCGAAGTTCAATTTCGTCATTATGAGTTCGGCGAGCGATCCCGGCGTTCTCGACCGCGTCATTCTGAGTGCGCGTCCGGACGGGCCGGCGCCGGTTTACCGTCCTCTGCCGCAAGTGCAGCCTGAGGACGACGGTGACACCGAAACCCCAGGCAAGGGCGCTCCTCCGCCCGCCACGGCGCAACCCGGAGCGCCACCTACAAATCCCGAGACGAAACCTCCGGCGAGCAACGACGTCCCGGATTAGGCCGAGTTTTCTGGATTCAATTCCGCTGAGTCAATTGTTCGGATAAGCTTGTGCGTCGAGCCGCGTGCTGATCGACACAGGCAGATTATGGAGGGGTGATCAGGCGGACGGGTACGGGAGACGTTCCGGTGACGGGAGTGGCCCCGCTTGGCACGGCGTTGCCGCAGCCGGCGACGTTCATCACCGTCACGTTCAGGTTGCCGGTGGCGTCGACAGAATTGATGAAGACTTGCAGAAAACCTACGATGGTAACAGCGGGCTGCTGGGTACCCGTTGCCAGAGCTAAGCCGTCGTAGATGGGAAGAGACACGATCGAGCTACTGCTCGTGATCGCACTGCCGCTGACGTTCAACGGATTCCCCTTGCCAGCTAGAATCTGGTAGGGATAGACGCCCGTGTTGAGAGAATCCTGGACATTGGCTTGATTGATAAGGCATTGCGCTGAAGTAGAAGTGTCGCCACCTGCGCCGCTGGGGTTCTCGTTAAGGTTCACGAGACTCGGCTGGGTGGCGCTGGCAGCTGACACGCCACACTGATATGGAGTGGACTGATCGCATCCCGCGATAGCCTCCTGGTAGGGGTTCGTGGTGCCACAACTTGGCACAGCAACGGGGGAACCTAGAACCTGCCCTGGCAGATATTGTAGATTGGGAAGAGGCAGCGTCGGAGGGGTGACAGAGTTTGCTTGGGGTGGACTAGCAAATGGTGCTGCGCTGTTACAGGTTCCGGCGGCGCTGCAATCGGGAACCAAATAGAAACTTTCGCCAATCACCCCGGCTTTTCCGTTATACGTGATTCCGCCGTTCAGAATTGATCCTTGGGGCGGGACCGCAGACGTGCTGACGAAGTTGTTGCAGGTCGCGGGGCTGCAGCCTGGTGCGTTCAAGGGGTCCTTATTCGGCACGATCCAGGGCTTCACGCACCGCGGTTGGACCGGTACCACTTCTCCCCCCGTAGCGTAGCTGCCGGAGTTCGAAGGATTGAACACTTCGGCAACGGCGGTTGCGCTTACGCCTGAAGTTGAGGGAGTACCGCCGGGTATCAGCGAAAAAACGCGGGCGAAAAAGGTAGGCAGTTTCGCCTGCTGCACATAGACCGTGACGACAGGATTCACCCCGAAGGCCGCTCCAGCGCCAGTGCAGTCCGGGTTCGTCGAGGCACCGCTGCTTGTGCCGTAGTACACGTTGATCGTGGAGGCATGGGCGCCGCCGATCAGGTTCTGTTGAGCGACACTGGTTGCGGCCAGGGTAGCAGCGCTACTTAGACCGCCGCAGGTCGCGCTCCAGCTTCCGTCAGTAGGGCCATTTGTCGGATCGCCCGTAATCCCCGAGAGCGAAATCACCCTCGCCGCCGCCAGAGCGCCCGCATCTGCTGCGCGCTGGGCTTCTGCACTGGCCTGGTAAAGCGTGCCAATGTCGATCGAGAGCGCAGCCATGGCAACGATGGCGACCATCGCCAACGCCACCAGCGCCATGGTCACGCCTCGCTCGCTCGCGCGGCACGGGGCGCTTCTTCGCGGGCGTCGAATTAGTGGCGGCAGCATAGATAACTCAATTGTCGATTTTCAATTCTCATTGAACGCCACCGCAGTCGTGTTGATACTGCTGGGACCTACAAATCGTCCTCCGAACAGGCTGGACACGCCGCCGAATCGCCAACTATACGGGTACACAATCCCGACACAGGTGTTCACCACGTAAGTGGTAGTTTGCCCGGAGGTCTGCGGCGTCACGCATCCCCGGTTGATGGTCAGTTTGAGCACGGCGGTGGGTCCACCCGGACAGCCGGTGGCGGTTGCGACCCAGGTAAGACCAGCCTGCACTGGCAAGGAGTGTTGCAGACCGCAGTCGTTGATCTTCTCCGATAGCAGATAGTTGTCCACGACCTGGAGGGCATCGCCAACCGATGCGGGGAAGGGCACCGCGCCCCCGAGGTCGTTGGCGGGATCGGCAGCAGCCACGCGGGCGCCTTCCCGCGCGGCATTGGTTAACTTTTGCTTCAGGGTGATGGCGCTGCTGAAGTCGAATATTCCCACCACGAATAAAACCAGCAAGGGCAGAGAAACCGCGAACTCCACAATCTGCGAGGCGCGATCGTCACCCGCCCACTTGCCAATAACCCGCCATAGTGCGGGGAAGGGGCGAAATGCCGGATGAAGGGTCCGAATCACTGTGTCTCCTCCCGCATCTGCGCCTGTGCGGGGAGGGTAATCTTTTGCAGGTCCAGCGACGTGCATGGCTGCGGGTAACAGGGCAGAGTGAAATGGAAAGGATACTTATAGCCGAAGCTGACGGAAGTGCCGCAGGTTCCGGCCCCGATCACCATACCGGGGGGGGAGCTATACGCCAATTGAACGTTGGGCTGAACGCAAACGTTGCTGACGGGGCTGCTCGTGGTCGGGAAACATGCGACGGGGGTGCCGGTACTACACGGGTAGGGGGTTCCGCATGCGCACAATGCGGGAATCGGCACCGGTGCCAGGGCTTGCGATGGGTCCAGCTTGGCCGCAGACAAAGCGGTGTTGACGGCCTTTACGGCATTGTTTGCGGCATTTTGTTGCGCGGAGCCTGTGACGGCGCAGGTTGCGCAGGCCGGAGCCACGGCCGCGCGCGCACCTTCCCGCGCCGCGTGCGTGATGGTGCCGTAGTAGCGAAAAGCTTGTCCGAACCAGAAGATCGCCATCACCATTACGAAGAGCAGAGGCAGGATCATCGCAGTTTCCGCGATCTCCGCGCCGCGCGTGTTGCGCGGCCAGTCACGCCAGGTTGTGGGATTCGATTTCCGCACAGCTATCGCGCTCCCCCCATCTTCCAGTTCCAGACGCCGTAGAGCAACGTCGCCACAGCCAATGCTACTCCATACGGAATCTTCAGCGACCGCGGGTTATCCAGCGAAACTTCGGCGTCCGGCATATGAAAAGTAAACATCGACGCCAGCAGCCGTCCGATGTTACGCAGCGTTTCCTTCACTCGCCGCTTGTAGATCACCAGCCCGAGGGCCATGATCCCCGCTACGAAGACCGAGCCCATCAGCACATCCACCAGCGCGCCTGGTCCTACGAATGCGCCCAACGCTCCAGCCAGCTTCCAGTCGCCCGCGCCCAGGCTGCGAATAAAGACGAACGGTAACAACACCAGCAACCCTAACCCGGCGCCCAGCAGGGAAGTCTTCAAGCCGCCCCACCCTCCAGCCACGACGTTGGCCGCAATTCCGACCAAAAGGCCCGAAACGGTCAGCCAATTCGGAATACGGCGGCTGCGCCAATCGGTCCATCCGGCAACGACCGCCAATATCACCGCCAAACCCAGTACGACCGGCTTCAAAACCACCCCGATCTCTGCGAGAGACGCGCTCTCGGAACTTCAATGCGCCAAAGTTCTTGCAACCATTCCACCTATGACGGCCCTCATCTCATGAGAAACACAGGCTCTTTCCCTAGGCCGAGACTCCGGGAATTCCCCTGCTGGGGCGGATTTTCACATAGCCAGATACCGAAGTCAATGAGGACGGCGGGGACCCTGGACCGCTCGTCACTCGCCAATAGTAAAGGCCCGGAACTTGTCCGGGCCTCGAGAAATCATTTTCATTCTAGCGGTTGAACGCTCCCGCGCCGTTATGCTCCGCCACAATGCGTTTGGCATTGTCGGCGAGGGCCTTGGCTTGCGGCAGAAGATCGAGACCCTTGAGCACTTCCGGATCGGATTCCGCCCGCACTTTCAGGCCTTCATCCTGACCGAAAGCGTCCACGAAGATCTCGGCCTTGATGTTGGATTTGATCCAGTCATTGTTATCGACCAGGTCCGCCTGGGTGTAGGCAATGTTGGCTTCGTCCAGGGACTTGCGGAACTCCTGCAACAGAGCATCGTCCACTTCAAAACTCTTGGTGGGATGATGACTCACGACGTAGCGCTTGGCGAAGTTGAAGAAAGCATAGTGCTGAAACAGTGTGTCCTGAAAGTGATTGTCCTTCAACGGAGGAATCACAACATCGGGCGTGATCCCACCTCCACCGTAAACCGTGCGTCCACTGTCGGTCAGCTTCACTTCACGGCTGGCATTGCTGCCGGATTCGGATTCGCGGTTGTAGTAGTAGTCGTAGAGCGAAATGTTGCTGTAATCGCGCTGAATGAGCCGTCCGCTGGGCGTGTAATAGTGCGCCGTGGTCAGCGCCAGTCCTGTGTTTTCAGAAAGAGGATACACAGTCTGGACCAGGCCTTTGCCAAACGTTACTTCACCCACGATCAACCCACGATCGTGGTCCTGAATGGCGCCCGAAACAATCTCCGCCGCCGACGCCGTCAAGCGATTTACCAGCACCACGAGCGGATAGTCTTTGCCACCATTGCCATGCTGCGCCACGTAACGCTTTTCCGCGGAAGCGCGGCCATGATGAGAGACGATGACTTGGCCCTTCTTCAGGAACTTGTCGGCCACGCCTACGCCTTCGCTCAACAATCCGCCGGGATTCCCCCGCAGATCCAGAATCAAGCCCTTGAGATCGCCAAACTCATCCAGAGCCTTCGAGACCTCTTCTTCCGTGGTCTCGTTGAATCCAGTCACGTGCAGGTAACCGATGCCAGGACGGATCAGGAAGTGCACATCCACGCTGTAACGTGGAATTTCGTCGCGCACCAGCGTGAACTCCATCGGCTTATCCACGCCTTCGCGCGAGATGCTGATGTGAACGGTCGTGCCCTTTGGTCCCTTAAGCAGGTCGGCGACATCACCTGTGCTCATGTTCTCGGTGGACTTACCGTCAACTGCGATGATCACGTCGCCAGGATGAATGCCGGCTTTGTAAGCCGGAGTGCCAGTGAAGGGAAAGATCACAATCACTTTGTTGTTGCGCGGTCCAACCGTCATGCCCACGCCGTAATACTTGCCGCGCTGGTCTTCGCGCATCAGCGCGTAGGACTTCGGATCGAAGAAATTCGAATGCGGATCAAGCGCGTGCAGCATTCCGGGAATAGCCCCGTTGTAGATCGCTTTGTCGGGGTTGACCGGCTCCGCGTAGTTCTCCTCGATGACGGCATAGACATCGGTGAACTGCTTCAGGCTGTCTTTGACGTCGGAATCGCTGGAGGTCGACGAGGGCTGCTGTCCCGTGCGCTGGGCGAAAAGAATTCCCAGAAAACCGCAAGCCAGCAGAAAAAAAACTACCAGGAACAATGAGCGGCGAGAACTACGTGCCATCTTGGATTTTTCCTTCGGTTGAGGGATGTCGAGCTTCCCCAGCTACCGCGCTGAATACACGCAGTATATCACCAGATCAGACTGCCCCGGACCCGGAAAGTCACCGTTGGTAACCATCCAGGCCCTGCTTTCTTTGAGATGCGGCTACAGGCGGTTAGGGTTCCCAAGGCCCCAAAACTCTCAATGCGGCTCAGCTCTCAGGGGACTGCCAGCCTGCCTGAGGATGGCGGGGCCTCGGCGACTTCCGCACCGGCAGTATGACTGGGTGGCGCCAGGCTCGCCGAGGCCGGTCTGCTTGGAAGGCGTTGCTGGGACTGAGAATGAACGGCGGCTTCCTCATCATCCTCAGGCGAAGATTGAGGATAGGCCCTCCTCCGATGTCCAAACGCGTAGCGCCCTCCTGGGAACCCGCCGATCGCTGAGCCCATGGCCCCGCCGATCAGGCCAAAGAGCCCACCGCCGATCATCACTCCGGCTCCGACCGGAGTTCCGTTATGAGCGCTGTTGTTCGCGCCGAGGGCCGCCCCAATCCCGAAGCCGATTGCTGCGCCGATCAGAGCATGAGCAGCGTTGCCATGATCCATCCACGGGGTTTGGTAGCTGCCCCGGCGAGGATATCCCCGCTGGGGCGGAAATGGCCGCCCCGGCCCGCCTCGGAGAAGCTGCGCCAGTGTTGCGTTGTCGGTATCGGGCGAGCCGTCGGCGGTCTGTGTGTATCGACTCCGCGCCACCGAGATAGAGTCCTCTCCAGAGGTACTGTTTGCCACTTGCGAATCTCCGGTTTGTGCGAATGCAACCGACGCCAGCAGAACCGACGCCAGCAGTAGGTGAATGTGTTTTGTGTGTCTCATGAGCGCAGAGTAGCGCTCACGGCACGGCTGCGTTGGCGGTCTTGGGACACTTTCCGCAGTGTCACAACGATTCGAGCGGCCTACGGACAAACTCAACATACCGCCGCAGTTCGTCAATGGAAGACTCGGCTAGCAGAGAGAAGGGAATCGCGCGGCAACCAGCGAGTAGTTCTTTAGCTGTAACCGAATCACAAACCACTGCTGCCGTCTGCTTCAGTCCGCGCTGCCACATCGGTTTCCGGGCGTCCCTCAACACCAGGCTGTCGGAATGGAAACCAGCGGCGCTCAGCATAGTGCGTGCCAGCTTCAAGAACTCTGGCCATTTCGAGGCAACGCCGACCAGAGCGCCCGAAGGAGCCGGCAGCCACTGACCCAGCGACGAGGGTACGGAGCTGAAACGCAGGCCAGCAGTTCAGTTCCATCCGGCAGCGCCTGCCGCACGGTCGTTACCCGGTTCGGAAGCACGACTGGAATGCTGCCGTCGAGTGCCTTCAGACAATCTTCCAATCCGCAGCTCATCACCGGGAAAGTTACGGCTTGCGCAATCTCCGCCGTCACAATGCGGCGGAGTTCTTCGTCCGGTTCAACCAGCAGGAAATGATCCGGCGGCTGAAGTTCCAGCCATTGTCGCAAGCGTGAACGAAGAGCAGGCAGAGAGACGCCTTGTTTGCGCGCGGAACGGAAAAGGGTGGCAATCATCTGGTCCAGCGCAACGGCGGACGAGATTGGCACGTCGGGTTTGTTGGCCCGGACGAACACGCCACTCCCGCGGCGATTCTCGACCCAGCGTTCCCGCGCCAATTGCCGGTAGCCTGCGCTCACCGTGTTGGGATGCAGGTGGAAGCGCCGCGCCAATTCGCGGGTGCTCGGCAGACGCTGTCCGGGAGCGAGGTCGTCCCCCAGAATGCCCAGAACGACCTGCGTCACAAGTTGCTCCCGAATGCTGACCTGACTACCACGCGCAAACCAAAGCTGCATGGCCGCTATCTTAAAGCTAGCGCGGGAATGTGCCTAGTCGGCGTTGACGGGTTCAAGGCGGCCCGGGCGGATAAGTTTCCGCTACGCGGGCGCACACGATGAATTTAACCATGTGATTACCTGGCGGCGCATTGCCGCCTTTCCACTCGCGCAGTTATGATGAGTCCATGAGTTTTTCCGAGACGATCTTCCTGTTCCTGCTGGCCCTCATTGTCTTTGGGCCCAAGAAGCTGCCGGAGATCGCCCGTCAAGCTGGACGTCTTCTCGCCGAACTCCGCCGCGCCTCGAACGAGTTTAAGTCGCAGATCGAAACCGAGATTGCGCACCTGGAGGTCGAGAAGTCGCAGACCATCCTTCCGCCCACCCACCCACCGCAGGGCGCCGTGGCCAGCTTGAGCCTCAACCCGGCAAGCGAACCGGTCCCGCATGAAACGCCCGCCACTTTCGGTGCAACCGCGGCTGACGGGGCTCCGACCGTCGCGGAGGCAGCCCCGGTGGAGCCAGTCCTTGTGAATCCAGCCACGTCATCCAGTGCGGAGCCCGAGGCTGCGGCTGCTGATCCCGCGAACGTTCCAGCCCCGCAGGACTCGCATGTTTGAAACCGCGGCCGAGGCTTCTGGCGGCGAGCATAAGCGCGACGCTATGCCCACGATGGGCTTTCTCGATCACCTCGAAGAACTGCGCCGCCGGCTGGTTTACTCCATTGCCGCCGTGGCTGTGGGATTCTTTGCCTGCTGGTGGAAAGTGGAAAAGATCTACGACATCATGCAGCGGCCGATCATGGACGCTCTCCGGGCTAACGGGATGTCGGAGAAGCTTGTGTACTTGAATCCCACTGAGCCTTTTAATCTTTACCTGAAGATCTCCGCGCTGGCCGGACTCTTCCTCACTTCGCCGTTTGTGCTCTACCAGGTTTGGATGTTCATCTCGCCGGGGCTGTACCGCAACGAGAAGCGCTATGTGGTTCCGTTCATGGTTTCGACCATCGCGCTATTCTCGGCCGGAGGCTATTTCGGTTATCGGGTTGTTTATCCTCAGGCCCTCGGGTTCCTCATTCATTTCGGCAGACAGTTTCAGCCGATGATCACCATCGGCGAATATACTTCGCTCTTTCTGAGCATCATCCTCGGCATGGGGTTGATCTTCGAAATGCCGATTCTCATTTTCTTTCTATCGCTGATGGGCATTGTCAGCGCCGGCTTCATGTGGAAGAACTTCCGCTATGCCATTCTGCTCATTTTCATCATAGCGGCCATTGTTACACCTACTCCCGACGTTTTGAATATGTGCATTTTTGCCGCGCCCATGGTTGCGCTTTACGCTTTTAGCATTGGGATCGCGTGGCTCGTCCATCCCAAGCAGCGCCGCGCACGGAAAGAAAAACAGGCAACGTAGGATTCAGGCTTGGTTTGGAGTTCGGTTCTAAGATTGATTTCTTGAGGCCCGTTCCGTGATAAGCAAGATAATCGCTCTTCCTGCGTTGCTACTCTCGATCGCGGTCAGCTTCGGAGCCTGCGACCACGACAAAGCCTCCACTGCAACGGCGTCCCAGAAACCAGCGCCAACCGCTCCCGCCGACACAACTCTACCCAAGCTTTCACTTCCTCCGGACAGCGGTCCGCCCCCGGCCATCGATTCCGCCCGCGCCATGCAGTATGTGAAAGAAATCGTTGCCTACGGGCCGCGGCCCCTCGGCAGCGCAAGTCACAAGAAGGTCGAGGGCTATATCTCAGCGCATCTGAGAGGTGGTGAGATCGAGGACGACGTTTTCACGGCGGATACGCCGGAAGGAAAATTTCCCGTCCACAATATCATCGCGAAGTTTCCTGGGACGAAAGACGGCATCATCGTGATTGCCAGCCATTACGATACGAACTATCCGCTGCGCGGCACGGCCTATGTGGGAGCCAACGACGGTGGCTCGTCCAGTGGACTGCTTCTTGAACTTGCCAATCAGCTTCGCGGCAAGAAGCGCGACGGCTACAGTATCTGGCTGGTGTGGGACGACGCCGAAGAAGGGATGAAGCCCGAAAACGAAGTCGCTTTCATCGACGATAGTTTGTACGGTATTCGGCACCTGGTGCAGAAATGGCAAGCGGACGAGACTCTGAAAAACATCAAGGCCTTCTTGTTGGCGGACATGATTGGAGACGCCGATCTCAACATTGACCGCGACCTGAATTCAACTCCTTGGCTGGAAGAGGTCGTATACGAGGCGTCAACCCGGCTGGGATATCAGTCTCATTTCTTCGACCGGCAAAACCAGGTTACGGACGATCACATTCCCTTCATGCAGAAAGGCGTGCCCTGCGCCGACCTGATCGACTTCGACTACGGTTATAACAATATCTTCTGGCACACGCCGCAAGATACAGTCGACAAGCTCAGCCCAAAGAGCCTCGAAATTGTAGGCAGCACCATCCTGGAGACGGTCGGCATTCTAGACAAGATGGACTCGCTGCCGCCGAAGTGAACGGTCGCAGAATTTCGGGGAAGTCGCGATCAAAAGCTCTTGACCGCAAAGGTGGCATAGGACCTCCGAGCCCTTTGCGGTTAAGAGCTTTTTGCTCTTTTCCGGAATTTCATTTCTAATGCACCCGATATGCGAAACCTAGGGGCCCTGTGGGTGTGCTTCATCCTAAGCGCCATTTGCCTCGGTGCAACTCCTCCCACTGAGAGCGACGACGCGGCGCGCATCATTCAGGCTGCGCTCCAACCATCTCCGCTGGAGAGCAACTTGCGCCAACTGACAGACGAGATCGGAGGCCGTGTGCCGGGCACGCCTGCCATGCAGCGCGCGGTCGACTGGGGTGTGCAGAAGTTCAAGGCTGCTGGAGCTGACAGCGTTCACACCGAAGAATTCACTATCTCACACTCCTGGGCGGAGGGCGCGACCGAGATGACGGCCAGCGCCACGGGGACAGCGCTTGATCCGAAGCTCACGCAGATTCCGAAAGTGGAGTTCCGCGTCCGCTGCGTTTCCATCGCGTGGGCGCCCGCGCTCGCTCCAGTAAAGCACGTGCCGGTCGTCGACGTGGGCAGCGGCAGTCCCGCGGATTTCAAGAAAGCGGGTGACATTTCCGGCAAGATCGTGCTTGTCCATTCGGTTGTGCTCAAAACCTGGGAGGATCTCTTCGCCGAGTATACGAACGCGCCGCCCGTGATCGCCGCAGCCGTAACTGGAAAAGCGAGAGCCGTCGCGTTTATTGCTACCCGCGAGCACGACATTCTCTACCGGCACACTAATTCCTTCGCGGGAGAAATCGACCGCATTCCTCAGGTGCTGGTGGCGCGCGAAGACGGTGAGCGCATCGGACGGCTGCTCGCGTCCGGCCATCCGGTTTGGGCTGATCTCAGCATTCCCAGTCAGCTCGGCGGCCCGATCAAAGCGGCAAACGTGGTCGCGGAAATCAAGGGCAGCGAAAAACCGGATGAATTCGTCATTCTCGGTGCGCATCTGGATTCCTGGGAACTCGGCACTGGCGCTCTCGACAACGGCTGCAACGCGGCGCTGGTGGTGGATGCGCTGCGTGCAATCAAAGCGTCCGGAGTGAAGCCGCGCCGCTCGATCCGCTTCATTCTTTTCTCGGGCGAAGAGGAAGGCCTACTCGGCTCGCGTGCCTACGCCACGGCGCATCGTTTCGAACTCGACAAGGCTGCCGGAGTCATCATCTACGATTCCGGCACGGGTAAGACGACCGGCTTCTCGGATGGCGGCCGCAAGGACGTGCTCGACATTGCCAAACGCCTCATCGCCCCGCTGCGGCAGTTTGGAGTAACAGAATTAAAGACGGATATGGAATGGGGCACCGACCATTTCGATTTCATGCTCGAAGGTGTCCCCACGTTCGTCGCCGATCAGGAGGAGGCGAACTATCTCGAAAATTATCACGCCGTCTCCGATACATACGACAAAGTGGATTTCGTTCAGCTCAAGAAGGACGTAGCGGAGGCCGCCGAGTTCGCCTTTGCTCTCGCCAATCTTCCGGAAAAGATAGGGCCACGCTTCACTCGTTCGCAGATTGAACAGTCCATGCGTGAGACTGGAGCCGACCAGATGTTCAAGGCCGCGGGCATGTGGGACGATTGGGAAAGTGGGCACCTGGGCCGGCAGAAGTAGTTGGATTCTTAGTTTCAGATTTCCGACTGCCGACTGCCGACTGATCTTGAGTGGCCGGCCCCATCGGAAGTCGGCAATCATAATCGGACCCCTGACTTGCTTTACTTCTGGATTCTCTTCAACTTTTTCGCGATTGGCATGCTGGTGTTGGAACTCCGTGTTCTCCACCGCCCTGGCCGTGTTGTGCGCTCTCGCGAGGCCCTCGGCCGCAGCGCCATGTGGGTCGGCCTGGCGGCAGCCTTTGCCGGGCTTATCTTCTTCTGGCAGGGCCGTCAGGTCGCCATCGAGTTTGTCACCGGATACGTGCTGGAGCTTTCGCTCAGCGTCGACAATCTTTTCCTCTTCCTCGTGATCTTCCGCTACTTCGCTGTGCCCGAGGAGCAACAGCACCGCGTGTTGTTTTGGGGCATCCTGGGCGCGCTCCTGATGCGGGGCTGCTTCATTCTTGCGGGCGTGGGCCTCATCCGGCGGTTCCATTGGATTCTTTACGCCCTGGGAGCGCTTCTCGTCTACAGCGGCGTCAGACTAGGATTCACTGGCGAACACCAGATCGATCCCTCGAAGAACCCCGCGGTAAGGGCGTTGCGCCGCTTGCTACCCGTGACGGACAGCTACCAGGGAGGCCGCTTTTTCGTGCGCGGCTGGCAAGGAAATCCGGGTCTTTACGCCACGCCATTGTTGGTGGTACTGGCCGTAATCGAAACCACGGATATGCTTTTTGCCGTCGATTCCATTCCGGCGGTCCTCGCCATCACGCTCAACGCCTTCATCGTTTACACATCGAACGTCTTCGCCATCCTCGGCCTGCGCTCCATGTTCTTCGCCGTCTCTGGGCTGATGAAAGTCTTCCGCTTTCTGCACACCGGGCTGGCGCTGATTCTGATCCTGGTGGGTTTGAAGATGGTCGTTGGGGATTATTTCCAAGTCTCGACGCTGGTAACCCTGGCGGTGGTGGCTGGGGTGCTGGCAGTATCGGTGGTCGCCTCAGTTGTATATCCAAGCGCCGCGTGACGCCGTGGTATACTTCCGCTCCAATTCGTCTGCCAGTTCCCAGAAAGGTGCCTTTATGCAAGCCAGGAAATCTAGTCTGCTCCTGAATATCATCCTACTGACTGCGGTGACCTGGTCTTCTACGTCTTTCGCGACCGCTTCAGGCCAGTCTCAGATCTTATACACTTTCACCGGCGGCACCGACGGACTGTATCCGTACGGGGGAGTGACCTTCGACACCGCCGGCAACCTCTATGGGAGCACGTTTTACGGGGGCACCCGCACCGCATGCAATGGCGGGTGTGGTCTGGTTTATAAACTAACTCCTGTGGCTGGCGGGGGGTGGGAAGAGAGCACGATTCACACTTTCGGCGGCGTCGACGGCGCCCATCCCTACGCGCAGTTGGTTTTCGACAGCGTAGGCAACCTTTACGGCGAAACCTCTGGGGCTTACGACGGCGGAGCGGGCGGTAGCGGGACTGTCTATGAGCTCTCTCCGGCCGGGGATGGGAGTTGGAAGGAAACTATCCTCTACACCTTCTCGGGAGGCAACGATGGAGCGGACCCTGCCGGAGGAGTGGTGTTTGATGCCGCAGGCAATCTCTATGGTACAGCTTCCTCGGGAGGGGCGCACAGCGACGGCGTTGTGTTCAAGTTGACCCCCAAGGCTAACGGCGAATGGAAGGAAACCCTGCTGCATACATTCAGCGGGGGCAGGGATGGTTCGGGTCCGGGCGGGACCTCCGTTGCCCCCCTGATCCTGGACTCAGCGGGAAATATGTACGGCACAACGGAGATTGGCGGCTTGGCCGGGTTTGGAGTGATTTTCGAGCTCTCGAACCCGTCGGGCAACGGCTGGAAGGAGACAGTGCTGCACGAATTTACTGGCCTCCGGGACGGGGCGTATCCGACCGGCCTTACCGTCGGTCCAGACGGAAATATGTATGGCGGCACCGGCGCGGGAGGAGATCTCCAAAGATGCGGTTTTCATGGCTGTGGCGTACTGTACTTGTTGGCTCCCAACGCGAGTGGAAGCTTGCAGGAGATCGTTCTACATAGTTTTGATAACAACGATGGAGCTAGCCCTGCGTCCCTCGTTTTCGACGCAGCGCGTCATTTGTACGGCATAACCTATGCCGGTGGTCGTACCGCGAATGTGGGTACAGCTTTTGAGTTTTCTCCTCCGTACAGCGGTGAGACTGGACGGGTGCTTTATTTCTTTAATGCAATAGACGGGGGAACACCGTCAGGAGTTGTCCTCGGCTCGGACGGCAATCTTTACGGAACGGGGTCCAGCATTACTTCGTTGGGTGTCGTGTGGGAAATCGTGCCTTAACCTTTGGCGGAAACCGTAATGCTCAGGCAAACCGGACACTTTCGCCTTTAATCACCGAATGCTTCAAGAACTTCTTATCATCGTGAGCGGGGTAATCAGTGCGATAATGCGCGCCCCGGCTTTCCTCGCGAGCCAGCGCCGAACGAGCAACCAGCAGCCCCGCAAGATGCAAATTTGCCGCTTCATGCGCTCTCCGCATGCGCGGATGCGCCACTCTCGGTGCCAGCCCCTCCAGCACCGTGACCGCTTCCTGCATCCCAATCCGCGTGCGCACAACGCCCGCATCCTTCCACAAGATGTCCTGTATCTGGCCTATTAATTTTTCGATACCCGCATCCACCGGCCCGTTTTGCGACAGAGCGCTCTTCTGCTCGCTGGCTGGCTTCCGCGCGGGTTTTAGTTCTTCGCGCATGGCCCTGCCGGCACGCGCTCCATACACCAAGCCTTCGAGCAGCGAATTACTGGCCAGGCGGTTTGCGCCATGCACACCGGTCGCGGCCGCCTCGCCGGCAGCATAGAGTGCGCTGAGGCTAGTCTCGCCATTCAGATCGGTTCGCACCCCGCCCATCGAATAATGCGCTGCGGGCCGGACCGGAATCAGGTCCTCGGTGATATCGATGTTGTATTGCAGACAAGTCGAGTAAATTCGCGGAAAGCGTTTCTGTACTTTGCTGGCGGTGAGGTGCGTGAGGTCCAGATACACGAACGGATCTTTGGCGCGGCTGACTTCCATCTCATGCAGGATGGCCCGCGCCACCACGTCAGCTGGAGCCAGTTCGCCCAAAGGATGATACTTCCCCATGAAGCGATCCATCTCGATGTTCCGCAGGCATGCGCCCTCGCGCCGCAGCGCCTCGGAGAACAAAAAGCGTGGCGCCTTCTTCAGATACAGTGCCGTGGGATGAAACTGAATGAATTCCATATCGCTGAGCTCCGCGCCGGCGCGGAAAGCCATCGCCACGCCGTCTCCCGTGGCGATTTCGGGATTCGTCGTGTTGCGATAGATTTGCCCCATGCCTCCTGTGGCGAGTAAAACCGCCGAGCACGGCACTTCTTCCGGCAATCCCTTCTCGTTGATGAGCGAAACGCCAGTGATCCGCCCGCTGTCGAATTGGAGTCCGGTTGGAAACTCGAATTCCCGCATGGAAACATTCTTGAGCGCATGCGCCTTGGCATAGAGCACACGCAGGATTTCGCGTCCCGTCGAATCGCCTTGTGCGTGTAAAACGCGGTCGTGGCTGCGTGCGTCCTGGCGAGCAAACACCAGCTTGGCGCCATCCCGGTCGAACTCTGTGCCCCAGGCGATCACTTCCTCAATCCGCTCCGGCCCCTCCCGCATCAGAGTTTTCACCGCTTCCAGAAGACACAGGCCATCCCCGGCGGTCAGCGTATCCTGCAGGTGCAGGCTGACTTCGTCTTCATCACTAAGCGCGGGCGCCGCGCCATCGCGCTTAAGCTGCTTATTGGAATCCTCGGCTTCTTTTTTCTCCAACACCAGGACGCGTCCCGCGCTCGCCAGTTCGATAGCGGCGCGCATGCCAGCAACGCCGGCCCCAATCACCACGAAGTCGGTCTCGGCTGGAAGACCCTTCATAGAGGGAAGATGGTATCACTTCCTGGGTGGGAGAGATGAGAGCCCCAAGGACGATTCAAACCAAGTCGGATTTAATGCTGGGTTGTCCATAAGCTATGATGGAATGCCATGGCGCAAGTCACCATCCACGTCCCTCCTCGTGCCTACCAGGCTCGGATCGAGAACGGTTTGCTGGCGCGGGCCGGAGCTTTGCTGGCAGAGTTGTTGCCTCAGGCGAGCAGCGTGTTTGTGGTTACCGTTCCTCCCGTACGCCGGCGCTGGGGCACGAAGCTGGGTCGCTCCCTGGTTTCGGCCGGTTTCAAACCTCAGTTTGTGCAGATGCCTGACGGGGAGCCCGCGAAAAAGCTATCCACGATCGAAACTCTTGCCGAAAGATTGGTGCGCCTGGGCGCTGACCGCAAGACTGTTTTAATCGCGCTCGGGGGCGGGGTAGTCGGCGATATCACCGGACTATTGGCCTCCCTCTACATGCGCGGCGTCGAGTTGGTGCAGATACCCACCACGGTCCTCGCCCAGGTAGACGCCTCCGTCGGCGGCAAGACCGGTGTGAACCTCGGCGCGGGGAAAAACCTGCTCGGAACCTATCGTCACCCGCGAGTGGTCCTCATTGACCCCGAGGTCCTCCACACGCTTCCGGATCGTGCCTTTCGCGCTGGCCTGTACGAGGCGCTCAAGTGCGGCATCATCGGCGATCTCGATCTTTTCCTGCGCTTCGAACAGAAGCGCGTCCAGATCCTGAAGCGTGACCCGGTCGAGCTTGAGGGACTTATTGCCCAGAGCGTGAAACTGAAAGCCGAAATCGTTTCCGCCGATGAGCAAGAGGGCGGCTTACGCCGCGTTCTCAATCTGGGTCACACCATCGGGCACGCACTTGAGGCCGAAACGGGTTACCGGGGCTTGCTTCACGGCGAGGCGGTTGCCTGGGGCATGATCGCCGCCACCAACATCGCGCTCACCGTGGGGCGCACCGACAGCGTGACCGCCGGCCGCATCGCCGACGCCATCCTCAGCCTCGGCCGGCTGCCGGAAGTGAAAGTCAGCGCCCACAAGGTCCTCGCGCGCCTGCAGGCGGACAAGAAAACGCAAAACGGAGCGGTCCATTTCGTTCTACCCCGAGAGATAGGCAAGGTCGAAATTGCCGCTGATGTGCCGGACAAGGTCGTAATCGGCGCCGTCGAAGAGTTGCGCCGCTTGTCCCGCGGCGGCTGGGGAAAGTGAAATCGTTGTCCTGATTGCCAATTCCAACGCTTTCAAATCAGCCATCAACGATCGGCAACCAGCAATGTCAGAAATCCGCAAACTCATAGTCGGTGCGGCTCCGGAAGGCGCCAGTGACGCCGTTTCTGCGGCGCGAGCCGTCCGGGAAATGTTCACCTCGATCGCTCCGCGCTACGACTTACTGAATCACGTGTTGTCATTCAACGTTGATCGCTTGTGGTGGCGCCGAACCGCTCGCTGCTTTGCGCAGATCCTCTCCCAGCCGGGCTCCCGGGTCTTGGACCTCTGTTGCGGTACCGGGGACATGACCTTCGCCTTGCGCAAGCAGGCAGGGAACTGCCGCCCGCAGATTTTGGGCGCCGACTTCTCCCACGCCATGTTGCAGCGTGCCCACTTGAAGTCTCTCGCGAAGGCCTCTGAAAAGGGCAATCCCGCAACGCCGCGCTGGATTGAAGCCGACGCCCTCTGCCTTCCGTTTCCCGACCAGCACCTCAGCCTAGTGACTTCAGCCTTCGGCTTCCGCAATCTTGCCGATTATGATGCAGGCCTCCGCGAGATCGTGCGTGTGCTGAAGCCTGGAGGCGAGTGCGGCATCCTCGACTTCAGTGAACCCAAAGGATGGATGGGACAGCTCTATCGCATTTACTTCAAGCAAGTGCTGCCCCGCGTCGGTGCATTGGTTTCTGGCGTCCGCGGCCCCTACGCCTATCTGCCGAATTCGGTCGAACGTTTCCCCGAGCCGCAGGAAATGCTGGATCGCATGCGCCGTGCTGGCTTTCTCGAAGCTCGTTGGACGCCATACACTTTCGGCATTGCCGGTCTGTATCGCGGGAGGAAGTGAAAGCCCGACAGTGAGGCCGAGCCGGGGAAGAACACTACTTGGCGGCGGTACCCTGCGCAGAGACAGGCACGCTCTTAAAGCTATCGGCAAAAGCATCTGCAATGGTGTACCGCATCACCTTCTCATACTCCGCTCCAAGGAAGTTCCGCAGCCGGTCCGTGTTCATAATGTACTCACCCGTCATGTAGGGGAGCGCCTCCGGCGGAATCGCCGAGATCTGTCGCTTCCATAGATATTGCAGCACGAGCTGCATCGCCCACTTTCCGGGCACGCGCACCAGCTTGGCTTGCGCCATCTCAATGCAGCGTCCAAAGGTCAGGGGCTCACCGCGTCCGGCTACGTTCAGAATGGTCAGCCGTTGCGGTTCCGGATCGCGGTGCAGGATGTACGCGATCAGGCGGGCCGCGTCGTCTACATGCACAAACTGAATCTTGTTGTCGAGATACTGTTGCCCGCGTGGGAGCAGGCAAGGCAGTCGCTTGCCCTCGCTGCGCATTTCCTCCGCCCGTGGGCCTTTGCCGTTCGGTGTGCCGCGAAACGCTCCCAGAAAATAGTTTTCCACGCTGGCGCCGGCAAAAATGTGCGGACGCAGAATATACACGCTGCACCCGCGCAGGGCTGCGGAGCGCTGCTGCACCACTTCGTCGCACTGTTTCTTGTGAATCGCATACGGCAGCGTGTGTGCCGCCATAGCCGACTCTTCCTTCGCCGGCAACGGCAGGCTCGGTCCGTACGCAGAAACACTGCTGGGAAAAATAAACTGCTTGATCCCGAAATCCGTCGTGCGGTTCGCCTCGCTGATGGCTTCCATCACGCGAGCCGTTCCGGCCACGTTGATCTGCCACATACGCTCCGCATCCAGCACGCCAGCGCGCACCGCATCGACCACGAAGGCAAGATGCACCACAGCCACCGGTCGTGTGTCCCGCAGCATCTCGTAGAGCACACGAGTGCAGGACTCCTCTCCCAGATCCATGCGCTCGAACTGCAGGGGCAAATCGGTTTGGGGTGGATGCATGTCCACCCCAAGCACCGAAAAGTCACCCAGCAGCGGGAGAAGCCGGGAGCCCAGGTTTCCCGCAATGCCGGTGACCACGACGACAGGTTTCGCGTTCACCATCAGTTTGGCTTGGATGGAGGAGCTTGTTGCGCCGGAGGCTCAGCCGGCGGATTCGCCGCCGGAGGCGTAGCCTGCGGTTGAGCTTGAGGCTGCGTCGCAGGCGGAACCGTATGCGGATGCGGCATGCGCGGCGGTCCCGGACGCCCTCCCATCGGCCCCGCCGGTGTCGGCGGTCCAAAATAGGCGTCGTTGGTTTCTGCGTGGTATGAATTCTGGTACCTATCCATCAAGTCCTTCTGTCGTTGGTTCTTCAGCGTGGTATGGATTTCATCGCTTACCTTCTCCAGCGGGAGAACTTCTTTGCTCACTACCTTGTAAATATAGTGTCCGCCATTGTCGCTGATCACCGCCGACACCTCGCCCACTTTCAGATCAAATACCGACGCATGTGCTGCAGGCAAACCGGTGCGCCGCACTTTAGGCAGGTTGATCGTCGGCGAATCCATTTTCATGCCGGCCGCTTCGAACGCTTCTTTCTGCAGCTTGGCGATATCTTCCCCTGCCGCCGCCCGTTCCCGCAGGCTGTCGGCCAGCTTGTTCAACTCCTGCTCGCCTTGTTCCTGCTTCGCTTTATCCGCCTCGTCCTTGGCCTTCTGCTGCTCATCGGACAGCTTCTCTTCTTTCGCGCTCTCTTTCGCGGGTTCGGCCTGCTTGTTGCGCGGAATAAACAGCCGGTCCAGCGAGAATTGCTCGTAGGCTTCAGGATTGGCTTTGTAATACTCGGCGATCTTCGTGGGGGGAATTTTGTCGGCGTCTTCCTGCACGCTGCGCTCTAGTTCCCTGGTCAGAATCTGCATATTGAGGAACTTGATCGTCTCCGCGAATCGTGGGCTCTTGTCCAGGCCTTTCTCTTTTGCCACTTCCGACATCGCCATGAACCGAGGCAGCACGGTGGCCAATTGACGCTTTTGCTGCGCATTCAGCGGATTCGGGCCTTGTTGCAAGGCGCTGGCTAGCTTCTCGAACTTTGCCCGCGTGATGACCGTCTTGCAGTCCGCCGGCTTCTTGGCCGGGGTAGCGGCGGTCTTGCCAGCGCCGGCCTTGGACGCAGCGCTCGTCTTCGGTGTCGCTGGACACACACCAGTGATTGTGATCACCGCCGCACTCTCCGCCACTTCCACAGCCGGCGCCTCTGGCGCCTTAGTGGCAGCGGCTGGGGCCTGAGTCGAGCCCGGCTGCGCCGGCGTCATCCCCGGTTGCGCCTGTCCCCAGGCCAGCGTACCCAACAACACACACACCAACCAACTCTTACGCATACAAGATTCCTCCAGGA
>Ga0302320_10001300_pt1 | contig 59816 bp, 46 predicted proteins | sample Bog_T0_3_FD_202130 | JGI IMG/M metagenome (GOLD analysis project Ga0302320, IMG submission 202130) | Peat permafrost microbial communities from Stordalen Mire near Abisko, Sweden - Bog_T0_3 | ecosystem: Environmental > Terrestrial > Soil > Wetlands > Peat | place: Sweden: Abisko, Stordalen Mire... | reverse complement strand
CCTCATGGCCGGCGACCTGCTCTGCATAGAACAAGTCCCCGTTACCATTAGTGCAGGCCTCTACTAGAACGATCTTGGCGTTGGGAGCCATGGCGTGCGCCCACTCAATGTCCAAGTCCTCCTCCAGACCCCATCCCGTATTGCCGGCCGGCCTGCCGTCGCAACTGGCGGTCATGCCGTTAAGAGTTCCCCAGCTCGAATTGGCATAGATCTTAGTGAAGGTCGCTGCAGGCAGGCCATAGTTACTGGAAAAAGCCGCCAGGTCGGAGGCTGCATTCGGGTTGTCAAAAGCGTCCACTAACACGATCGCGCCGAAGCCGCCGCTGGGGTGGTTGGTGCCGCCGGTTGCCGGGTTGCAGCCTGCGTAGATCGGGCCAACCTGGTAAACACAGCCTAACGATGCCGGAGTCTCACCCGTAAAGGTGTAGTTGGGGCCGCCGGAAGACGACTGGTGAGCGGCAGGCACGAAAATGAAAACATTGGTGTGAGCGCGCACGCCGGCGTCCTCCGCCCGCACAACACTGCTCTCCGGGGTGATCACGGTGCCTTGAGGCCGAAAAACCGCGGGCTGGGCCGCTTGTTCCGGCGCTGCTACCATCTGCGCCGGGGCCGCTTCCTGAGGTGGAGTCCGCTCTTCTTCCTGAGCGACTGCCAGTGCGGAGGTTCCCAAACTAAATGACAAAAGCGACGCAAGTGCAAATAACCTCGTCTTAGTCATAACTTACTCTCCTCTTTCGCTTACACGGAATTGAGTTGATGTAGCTGACCTCAGAGTCACTAGGCGGACCTGACACTGAAGACCAACGCCGAGACTCAAATCGCTCGGATCCAATACTTGTGATCTACCAGAAATTTTCTATCCGGGTTGGCGGTCGGCTACGTTTGCCACTGCATTGGTCAGGCCGGAGTTCGAGAGTGCAGCTTTCGCAAGCTTGGTCAGCAACTACCCTCTTGTGCTATGCACCGTCCGTCAACCGCTACCGACGCACCTCCTCGCATCTTAGGAGCACTTAGGCTGCCAAATTACGGTGACACCAAGATCGAAGTAAAGTTATTGTTTCTCTCGGAAAGTCGGCTGCAAAACGCCTCTCAGTTGGATCTATTTACCATCGAGCTATCTGCTCGGATAGCCTTAATAGGCCTTTCGGATAGGTACTCCAAAAGCTAATAGGTTACCAAAGGCTGCGCGCCACGCAGTTTCGCTGGCGTCCCCCCTGGCATTGCAGTGGGCGCTGAAAATCAATGCAGGTCCGGGCCTCGAGAATAGGATTTCGGGCTCTTCAAGAAGTCGTCCTGGCCCTCGGATCCGGGAATGTACGTCCAATTCAATATCTCCTGGGTTGCCGCAGCGCCACCGGTCGCCGCTGTGAAGCCGAGGTAAGCGTTAGTTCCGCCGACGATTGACGGGATATCCACCGACCATGAAGTTTGGAAGGTTGCCTGCGTGACGGTATCGGTTATCTGCATGACTAACGCAGTCCCGTCATAGCTCATTTGCACGTTGAATATGTCACCACTGTGCAGGTTGACACCACTGCCGGACATGTCAACTGCCGGCACAGTCGGAGAGGCCCCGTAGATATATAGACCCGTTGAATCGAATCCTTCTCCCTCGTTGTTGTACAGGTCGAACTTTACGGCAATGCTATTGGGGATCCCCGCTGGGCCCTGTCCCGGGCTCGGCTGGCCATAGCCAAGTCCCGCTCCGCCGGGACCAAGCGCAGTGGGTCCCACGCTTTGAATGGCAAATGTTAGTCCGTCGGCGGCCGCGTCCGTTAACTGGAAACTGAACGTTTGCGTGAAGCTTTGAATGTTCATTGGTTGAGAGAACCAGGCGCTGGTGAATTCACCGATTCCACCATCCGTCAGGCGAAGGCGCGTTCCATTCAGAGTAGCTCCTCCATTGAGCGTCAGTCCCGTGGACTTGAAACCGCTGCCGTAGTCAATGGCTGCGGGAGAGACAAATGACCAGCTGAGAATCTCCTGGATGGCCGTTCCTCCGCCCGAGGCTCCGGTGAACCCTACATACGCGGAGGTGCCGCCGACGGTGCCGGGAACATCGACTGGCCATGACGTGCTGAACGATTGCTGCGTGTAGACATCGATGACGGTCATAGCGAGATTGACCCCGTCATAGGTCATATGTACGTGGAAGATATCGCCGCTGCGTAGATTAATTCCGCTTCGCGTCATATCCACTGCGGGTATTGTCGGAGAGGCACCGTTCAAGTAAAGGCCGGTAGAGTTTGTCCCCTCGCCCAGGTTGTTGTAAATGTCGAACTTGACGGCAACACTTTCGGGTATGCCCAGTTGTCCACCGGGGCTGGTTGCGCCATAGCCAAGGCCAGCGCCGCCAAAGCCCATGGCCGTGGTCCCATTGTTCTGGATGGCGAAGGTAATTCCGTCCGCGTCGGGATTGGTTAGCTGGAAGCTGAAATCCTGGGTGAAGGCCTGAACGTTAAGCGGTGTCGAGTACCACGCACTGGCTTTTTCGGAAGTCCCACCGTCCGTTAGTTGCAGACGTGAGCCGTTGTAGACGGCGTTGCCGTTCAGGGTCAAATTGTTTGAGCTGAATCCACCGCCGTAGTTGACGCCGCCAGGCTCGAAGATCCAGTTGAGTACGTCCTGCACGGCCGTGGCTCCGCCTGAGGCGCCCGTAAATCCTATGTAGGCTGTGGTTCCGGCAACCATGGTGGGGATGTCAATCGTCCATGATGTGCTGAAGACTTGGTGAGTGACCGTATCCGTAATGGTCATGCTCAAGGTTGTGCCGTCGTAGGTCATATGCACTTGGAATATGTCCCCACTGTGTAGGTTCACGCCACTGCCGGTCATGTCAATGGCAGGTATCGTGGGGGAGTTTCCGTTGGTGTACAAGCCGGTAGAGTCGGGACCCTCACCAAAGTTGTTGTACAAGTCGAACTTCACGGCAATACTGGTAGGTATGCCCAGGGCTCCGCTGGGACTCTGAGCGCCATAGCCCAAACCAGCGCCGCCGGGACCAAGCGCCGTGGATCCCAAGTTCTGAATTACAAAAGCCATTCCATCGCCAATCGGGTTGGTCAATTGAAAACTGAAATCCTGGGTAAAACTTTGAATGCCAACCGGCGTGGGATACCAGACGCTGCCACTCTCGCCGGTGCCGCCGTCCGTCAGTCGCACCCGCGTGCCGTTGATCTTGGCAGTCCCGTCGAGCACCAGTTGCTGGAAACCGGTGCCGAAGTTCAGCGAGCCTCCGCTGCCGGTGGTGATGGTGTAAAGCGACGGAGCCACACTGCTGTTGTTGTATCCCGAGGCCACAGCCATGGCTTTGATCGTCGAAGTCTGGCTTACCGGGATCGGGCTGCTATAGATCGGAGAAGAAGTGGTCGGTGTCGCTCCGTCGGTTGTATAGTAGATCGTCGCACCGGGAGTAGTGTCTTCAAGGGTGACCAGCTGCTGCATTGTATAGGTGCCGCCGTCTGGCGAGAAGCTGGGCATCGCGGCCGGCTGCTCTCCGCGGAGCAAACCGTAGACGCTAACCTGCCGCACCGCGCCTACGTAGACTTTGCCGTTCGCGATGGTGGGCACCGCGAACTTCACTACTGCTCCTGGATTGTCGCGCGGTTCGTTGTCGGTGCTGGCATAAAGCAGATTGCCGAGATTGGTCGCGTCGTAGGCATATAAAGCCTCGTAACCATCATTTAGTGCCGCTGCCGTTTGTAATATCCAGATAATGCCATTACTCGTACCGTTGGCCGATACACTCGGTGTAGCCCCGGGCCATCCTAGACCTGACAGCGATTCGGAAGTTGGTGAGGTTGATAGCAAACCGTTATTCAGGGCAAATGCCTTGAGCGTATCGTTGGCGCCGCCAAAGTATACATAATTGTTCCAGTAGGCCGGCATTGAATAGAGGCCTTCTATCTGGCCGGTGATGTTTTGCACGATCTGGGAATTATTGTTGGGGTTGAAATGCCCCATGTTGTCCCGGTCGACGACGTAGATGCTTCCTTCCTTTCCTGCCTCCACTAACTCATGAGGATGGTTACCCGGCTGGTCGGGCAGGAGCAATGCTCCACCCGAGGCCACGTCGACATCGCCTACGTCGAGCGTGCCCTCATCATAAGGGGTGAAATAGTCGACCAGGTTGAGGGCACCTCCGCTCAACGTGAGCTTGACTATACTGTCGCCAAAGTCTGTGGGATTACCTGATGATTCGAAGGTGCCATTTCCGGTGGGAACAAAAACGTTACCGCTCGCATCCGCCGCAACTCCGGCGCCGCTCATCCATATTCCCCCGGCCCGCCCATTGGGGGTCGTCACCCAAACGCCCTGCTGGGTTAGGGCGGTCTTGTCATAGGCCATGACCCAGCCGTGGTAGGGATCGGTATCGCAGTTGGATGACCAGGCAAGATAAACGTCGCCGTTGTTCAGCAATAATCCTGGCCGGTTCAAGTGCTGCACCGGATCAAAGGTGATGATCCCGCCCGAGCCGCCCTCTCCCGTACCCGGATAGGTTGCCTGAATGGTTACTGGTCCTCCCAGTTTCTCCGCGCCCGTGGTTATATCAAGCGCGTGCAGGCGATGGAAAAACTGGCCATTTTCCTTGGTTTCGGCCAACACGTAGATCGTATTTGTGGTGACATCGATGACCGGCGTACTGGTAATGCCAACCTCAGGCGCTATGGCGCCACAACCCATTAGGTCGTTGTCCGATATGGTAGTGATGCCGTTTCCGGGATTGATAAAGCTGGTGTGCCAGAGCGGCACTGAGTTTCCTCCCGTGTCACTGTCTGCGTCCAGTGCGTAAACGCTGTCGTGCTCCGTCGCTATGTAGAGTACGTTGTGCACACCCTTTCCTGGGATGGTTAGATTCGGTACATAGAGCGATTGCGCATATACGTAACCGTCGACTGCGACGGAAAACATCTTGCCAAACTGTCCAGAACTGACGTTCGAGCTTGTGAGAATGGTCTCATTGAGGTTCTGTCCGCTACGATAATTGTCATTGTGCTGGGTAGTTACCTGAACTTGGGCGGACATGGTTCCGCATAGCAACAGCAGCAATAACAGGGCACCCGTAAGGAGCAGGTTAGCACGGTATGCTCCGAAAGCGGTTGGACGAGAAATCCTCGAGCTCAAGGGTAGATCTCCTTAGTGCTGGCAAACCTTAAAGAGACTGGTTCGCCAGCAGATGCGAGCATTGTTGTGAACTTAGCTAAAGTAGGTGTGGCGAAGTTTAGCGTGGCTCCGCGGTTTGCGCAACGGCACGAACATGCTATGGAGGAAAGCTTGTATTAGCCCCCACTAGATGGCTACCAGAAGGGCCTCTAAATTGGTCGCGAAATGCTTCAAAGGTGTATGTTCACACAAGAAACGGTCCATGGGCTCTAGCGCTTTGTCAAAGGAAATCGGCACCGAATTCTTCGGAAGGAGTTGTCCGTACGAGGTGCTTGCCAGCTGAAACTTGGCGCTGTTCGCAAGCCGAAGAAGCCGCCGCTTATTGTAAAGGCGGTCATGATAGCCGATCCCGCGGAGACGGGCCAAGGCCTGGGTCCACGACAAAAAGTAGGGAAGAAAGGTCACGTATACGATCCCTCCCGGTTTCAGAACTCGCCGTATTTCATGCAGAGATGCGAGGTCGGATTGCACATGCTCCAGCACCCCAAAACTGACCACGCAGTCAAACTCCTGGTCACGGAAAGGCAGGTCGATCGAGTGGCGAAGGGGGGTGACCGCGATCCCTCTGGCCTGGACGATCGGAGCTTCCTGTCCGAACATTGTCGTGTCGTCGATTGCTCTGTCAACATCACAGCTCGTGACATCAAATCCACGATTTTGTAGCAGGTAGGTAATGTGGCCTTTGCCACACCCCCAATCGAGCACCTTGATCTGCCCCGTAGGGACGCTTTGGTAATCGTTCAGAATGGCAGAAAGGAATGCGACCTGGCGACCATAAACAGCCTGCGCACTATTGGCCAGAAATTGATGGGAAGGCGTCGTCCGCGCAACTTGCGACAAGAAATCGTCAGCGACAACCGGAGCGCTCAAAACTGAGCGATACTTGCCGGCTAGCTGGGCTACGGTCACAGTGGCCTTCTCGTCAGGCAGCGTGCTATATGACTGCGGCGGCATTATCGTACCCGGTGTCAATACTCTTGTGAAACGAATAATCGCGATGGTTCTAGACGCACGATCTCATGTTGCTTGGTCATTTCAGTTCCTGCCAAACGCCACCTTGCGGGACCGCTTGTTGTAAGTGAGTGGATTCGTAGACTCCATTCCGTAGCCGGGGTTTAGGGTAATCCCACTATTGCGCTGGCGAACTTTTCTTCTACAGCTGAATTAGATTTGTCGAGGGGTTTACCATTAACGACAATGTTTTCTAATTTGACATCTTCAATGTCGCTTTCGTCGCTCGCCCCTTGTAGTTGAATACGCAGCTTGGGATTCTGCGCCGACGTTGTCACTTGGGTGTTGGAGAAGAGGACCCCGCGGACCTTGCCTAGCGGCTTTGCCTTATCGGCTGCGGATTCCCAATCTGACGGCCGGATATACACGAAGATCCCTTTGCTTTCGCCGCTATAGTCGTAAAGATTGCCTGTACGGTCGATACGGTTGCCTTCGAAACGGATGTTGCTCACCGTACCACTGCCCGCAAGGTAGATGCCTTCCGTGGCTCCGCGCGCCAAGTCGCGGATCACATCATTGTCGATGAAAGTGACCGTGCTGATGTCGGCTCCGACCTCGGTTCCGATTTTCATCGCGGAACCAGTCTCGCTCCAGAGTCGATTTCCCCGCACCACCACATTCTTCACTTGATCGCCCGCAGTAGCTATAGTACCGCTACGGATTTTAGACTTGATAACGATCACATCGTCCACGGTGCGAATAAAACAACCCCGCACGGTCACGTCACGACTGCTATAGATATCGATCCCATCCGAATTGGCCCGGTACCCGAGTATCTTCAAGTTCGTAACCGATACCCGGTCGGAGTTCGAGATCGGCATGAACCAGCTCCCCGAATTTTTCAGTATAACGCCTTCCATGCTGATGTCTTGTCCCTCGATAGACAGCAAAAACTTGCCGAGGCTCGGCGTGCCATCGAGAATGCCGCGACCGCGGAAGTGGATATTCGCCCCGTATAGTTTGATCGCCGGTTCGGTGTACAACTTCGATGTGTACCCCATTAAAGTGGAATTTACCGAAGCCGCGCCTTGACGAACCACGCTCCTGACCACCGCTCCCCCGGCAATATAAACGGTCTGACCATCGCGGACCACCAAATTGTCGACCGTGTGGATCCCGGGGCCAAAATAGAAAATGGTCTTGCCCTGGGGCACTTTCAGATCGTTCAGCTCGTGAGTTCCGGGAGCAAAGTACAGAACGTTCGCATCCTGAGGCGTGGGCGCACTGGGCTCGATGGGATTGACGAAGATATGCAGCGTGCGAACGATCTGATGGTTCACTTCCAAGGTCAGGTTCTGAGGCCCATTTACAGAAAACCGAATAGTGTTGCCTTGGATCTTCAGCGGACCGGTAGACGAGGCGGGCAGGAATCGCGCGGCGGCAACCGCACAATTGCAAGTCACCGTCACGTCGACACTACCATCTGCATCGAAGTAAGCAAAGGCCGCTTCATCAAACTTAACGCCGTTTTGTGACTTGTCGTCCACCGCATTAATCCGGAGGGTCTTGTCCTCCGGCGCCACTTGAAGCTGATACGCAGGAACGTCCCGGCCTTCGACCTGTACCTTGTAGGCGCTGGAAAGCGGTTCCCCAGGGGGTGCAGGATAGATTGTCAACTTGGTCGCCGCCATGGACGGCGACCCCAGAAGTAATACGACACTGAGAACGAAACCGCCGAGTAACGAGAACAACCCAATCTTTCTCATAGACAGATGATAACTCCCAAGAGTATTTGCAACAACCTTAATCCGATAGATGCGGTCAGCAGGTGTCCGCCACAACAAACAGAAAATACAGCGTCAGCGTTTCCTCTCTCGTGACCCAACTATCCAGGAAGTCAGCCTTCTCTTCATCCGGCGATATTCGGCCCCCAATGGTTAATATGCGGGGATTCCGGGCTCTGCTGCGGGGTACTTACTTAGAGAGGTTTGAGGGGTTTCATATCGCAAGCAGAGTGACTCATAAATTGCTAGACCAAGCACATCCAAAACCAGGGGAAGCAGTTTGTTTTCAAATAGACTGTTCATTCCAAACCAGAATAGTATGCAAAATGCAAACCAGGGATACAACACAATGCCAAGCGGCCTTCCCAATTTGACCGACCGCCATACTACACCGCAGAGTAGTCCTTCAAAAAACACGAAGAATGGGGCCAGCCAGCCAATGTCCGCAAAGATATAGCCGAATGCCCCCCCCCAGATAGCGTTTTCCGTAAGGCCGGCTGGCCCCATTGCGCGAAATTCCGATTGCCAGTACTCCATGAAGCTCGGCCAGCGCAAGATGTCCCTAAAAGGGACCACCATGTTAAGCATGTTGTTATAACCGAGGAAACTAAAAAGATAGATACCACGTCCGCCATACGGATACCGTAGGCGGCCACTCAGCAATGCCGCGAGTCTGTTGTAAGAGGCAATGGTATATGCAAATACGTCCTTGGTTAGGTCCGTCGTTCCTCTAACGAATGAGCCCAGAAGGAATAGCACAAGTAGGCTTGAGGCAAATATGACGAAGAACTTGACAAGGAAAGCGCCCTGTCTCTCTGCCCGAAAACTCTTCCTCAGCAAATAGATTATTGCGACACCTATAATCACGGGCATTAACTCACCGCGTACCAGTTTGAGGATCGTGGAAAGGATTACGGACGCTGTCGCCAGATATTGCGCTATCTTGACCAGGCGGCGCTGCCGGCCTTGCAGGTTCAGTTGGTCGCAGCGCCAGGTCGCCCACCACACTATGCCGATCAAATATATGCCTGCCATGCCCAACGCGGACTGAAATTGCAGCTCGGTTTTTAGCTCGGCACCACCCTGCTCCAGAAAAAGCCGGAAGAGGTCCGGGGCGCTGCGTATGATGATAATGTTCGAGATCACAGAAAACACAAGACCAAACCCTAAAGGAATTAAAAGGAAGGTCACTGGTGACAGGCGGCACACCAGGGTTTCATCGTTCAGGCCAGCTACGGGGAGGAGTAGATCGAGGAGCCAAACTCCCAAAAGAAAAGAAATTACACACAACGAATAGAAGGCTAATGCCGACATGTCCATGAAGATGTAATCTGGTTCGTCCATGTACGAGACATATGCGGCAGGTGGAAATGACCAGGCAAGCAAAAAAATCGCATACGACACCAACGCCAGTGCGTATGGCGACACCGCCTTCGTCAGGAATGCTGTTTGCCCGTCGCGTCGCACCATGGATGCCGCCTAGAAAGATCCTGACTGTCTTATGTTACCAAACTGCGGGCTGCGGCCAAGGAGGCTACGGATGCTCCGGGTAAGGGAATCGCAGTTGCGCGCCCCAAGCGCATATCCCCCAAGACAGTAGAGGTGGAACATTGGGTAGCGGGAGAACCCCATCGTTCCCAGTGATCGATATAGTTCTATAAACTTGTTTAACGGAAGGTCCAGCTGCTCCCTTATATAAGGATAGAAGTAATTCGCATAGTCATGCATGACTTCGTCGACGACATCAATGCCCTTCGTACTTCTCAATTCCTTAATAATAGATAGTATGCCGGCGATCATGGTAACGCGGGTGAGAGCAGTAATTGTACCGGGGGTATGTTTGCCTTGCTCCGCGGGGCTGTTCCCGAATTCATATGGTTCGCTGGCACGGCACAGGATCAATACCTTCGGGGTGAAAACCGCATTCTTGAAGGCCAGGATGTTCGCGGTTAAATGCATCTGATAGTACAGACAACCATCAAACTTGTCAGTAGCGGCGTCAACTGCACTTTCACGATGTACAACGTAGCCTGATATCACGCCCGACCGTCGAAAGCATGTCTTGATAGCCTCAGGCCCGGCAGAGAAAAAGCGTTCTTCATTGAAATATCGAATCTCCTGATTTATGTCACCTGGTTCACGATCGAACCAAGCGTAGCTTCTCAATACCACGCCGACGTTCTCGTAGCGCGTCAGAAGGTCGGCGACGGTGGTCAGCGCTCCGGGACACATCAAGTCGTCGTTGCCCATAAAAAAGCAGTATTCACCGTTGGCTTTTTCAACAAGGTTGCGGATATTAGCGTCGTAGCCAAGGTTATTTTCATTTTCGTAGTAATAGACTGTATTGGGATAGCGATCGGCGAATTCGTGGGCGGCGGAAGCGATGGCCGATCTCTCGCGCGACTTGTCTTCGCAGATCACCACATTGAAGTTGCTATAGTCCTGCGCAAAAATGGAGGTCAATAATGGAGGCAGAAGTCGAGCGCGATTGTAAGCAGGGATGCAAATTGAGAACTTCGGCCGGTGCGGAGTCATGGGCGCTCCCACGACCGTGTCGTCGGGTCAAAGCGCTTTATTATCTTGGCCGGAATGCCGGCAACCATCGTCGCCGGCTCGACATCTCTGCGCACGACGGAATTGGCGCCAATGATCGCACCGTCTCCAATCGTTACCGGGCCCACGACAATGACGTTGTCCGCAATCCAGACGTTCTCTCCTATTAGGACAGGTCCGCCGCCTCCCAGTTCCCGATGGGCGGGCGGCTCGCTCGGCAGACTATGCTTTTGTCCTCGATAGAGACCGTGGTTATAGTCCGAGATGTATATGTGGCTTCCCATGAGTACGTTCTTCTTTATAACGACGCGATCGATACAGGAGACATGAACGCCATCCGAGAAACAAACGCCATCTTCAATTCGAAGGGCTGGTTCAAATCCCTGCTCCCCATGGTGAGCGATGGCTTCGAGGCAAAGGTTGCTTCGGGCGCGAATACCTGTTCCAAGTGACATGTACCTACTTCCGCGTACAGTGCTTCCAGGTCCCAATTGTATATCTTGGGCTCGAAGGGCGAATCCCTGCAACATGGAACTGATTCTCAAGAGTGCGCGACCGAAGATCAGCCACAAAGCCCACGTGGGCGGATCAGCGGCGAACGTCTCTCGTGTCCTGGTGATGATCTTTATCGTTGGCCTCCCAGGGGGCCGTCCGCGGCAACGGGCAGCAGGCGGCCGCTGCAATGGGGTACGGAGAAGTGAGTAACCCAGACGCCCTTCGGCCCAACAGTGCCGCAATCCACGGTCATGCTCTGCCTCCTCTGCCTCCGATGACAAGCCGTCTCTTTATTTTGTTGCGCAGGCAGCGAGAATGCTAGTAAGAATGCTTGGTTTGGTTGGCATGTAGAGTCTTACTATCAAGCCTAACAGCATTTCTACCATGTCTTGCCCGGCCCTCTGGATACCGCGGGCCACCGACTCTCGAGGAACCTTGCACCCGTATAGACAGACGTCGGAGAAGCCAGCGCTCAACATGACGAACTCCAGGCTCCGATCTGTAAAACCCACATGATGTGTAAAGTCGGCATAGCGCATGTTGATTCCAGTTACGGGATGGGCAGAGTTAGGAACCTCCAAGATGACCCGGCCCCCGGTTTTCAAGGCAGTATGGATCGCCCGCAGGAAGGGTAGCACCTCGGTCTTTGGGACATGTTCTATGACATGGAGTAACAATATCAGGTCGAATTCTTCCTTGTGGTCATTCAGGAACTGCACCGTGTCGGCCACCAGCTTAGTGCTACCGGGAAGAATCGTGTTACAGACACTAACCACCTCGGGAGAGATGTCTATGCCGTTAACATTCTTGTAGCCGCATTTGTCGTGCAGCAACTGAATGATGTTACCAAAACCTGGTCCGACATCGAGTATTACGGCATCAGGACTCGGCGGCAGCTTCGAACCATGATTCGAAAGGACCCAGGTCTTCTTCCTTTCTAGGCTCGCCGGTGTAGAGACGTGGGAATAGTGATTACTGAGGTACTGACCGTATTCATCGCTCATGGAGCAGGGCCTTAGTATACTGCATCGCGAAAAGTGAGTTAATCGATAGCGGGCAGTGGCGCGCACGCTTGGAGGTGGACCTGAGCTTGAAGAATCTTGCCGTCATACTATCTCCCAGCATTCTGTTGCCTGACGAAACTCTTTTACTGGTACTGCCGGCACACCCGCAACCATGGTCCCGGGAGGAACATTCCGTCTGATAACAGAGTTCGCGCCGATCACGGCTGCATCTCCAATGGTAACGGGCCCAACAATAACAACGTTTGCACCGATCCAGACATTTTCGCCAATTACTACCGGGCCGCCTATCCCGAGCTTACGGCGGGCGGGAGGCTCGTCCGGGCGGCTCTGGTGTAGACCTTTATAAAGTCCATGGCTACTGTCGGAAATATAAACTCGGCTCCCTATCAAGGCGTGTCGCTTGATCACGATGCGCTCGACACATGAGATGTGCACCCCGTCGGCAAAGGAAACATCGTCTCCGATCTCAATCACGGGGTGGGACCTTTGATCCCCGTACCTAGGTACCGCTTCCAGCCAAAGATTGCTATGAGCGGAGACACCCCTCCCAAACGACATATATTTTGCCCCGCGAACCAGACTGCCCTGTCCAAGATACAGTCCAGGCGCATCAAAGAGCATTGCCAACAATAAACTCTTCATCCGCGGTATCAGTTGGCGTGCCGTCAGCCCTATAGCCCAGAGAGCGGGATCCGACGCGAAAGCATCGTGACGGTCAGGAAAGGTCGCGATCTTCTTCACCCTTGTTCGCCAGTAGCTAATTTGATAAATGCTTAAGACTGAAAGCAGTTGAAGTGGCAGAGGCCGCCAGGGATGAAAAACATTGCCTTCCGCCAAAACCCGCGGAAGCAAATATGCACGCCCCCAGTCTTATGACCATGCAACACATTATACGAGCGTTACTCCGCGTTCGACTAGGCCTTCGGGGAAGAAAGATGACCAAGGCAGAAATAGAAGTTGGTCTGTATACTCCAATCGACTCCATGAATATTCGCGCGCGGCTTCTGAAGAATACAATCGCGAACCTCGGTCGAGGTGGCGCGACCGGGATCGTGGCCCTGTTCCTGCCTCCGCTGCTGGTGCGTCATATGTCAACTGCGGAGTATGGCGTGTGGGTCTTGGTATTGCAGGTGGCTGCCTATATCAGCTACCTGGACTTGGGATTGCAAACGGCGGTAGGGCGGTACGTGGCCTATACTACCGAAAAGAATGATTTCGAACAACGCACTTCGATCTTCAGCACTGCTTTCGCGGCACTTTCGGCCGCGGCCGTTGCCGGGCTGATTCTTCTGGTGGCATTCGCCGCAGCCATACGCCTGGTTTTTCCGAGCATTCCCGCCGACTCGATTCTGATGATGCGATGGGCCCTGCTAATTCTGGGAACTTCGCTCGCGCTGGGCCTGCCGGCATCGGCGTGGAGTGGAGTCTTCGTCGGGCTGCAGCGGAATGAGATTCCGGCGCTCGTCATTGGTGGCTCAAGGCTTCTATCAGCTGTCGGTGTTGTGGTGGCGGCCTTCGCCGGCAAGTCGGTGGTGGTGATGGCAACCATCATGGCAATCACGAATGTCGTTTCCTACGCTGTCCAGTATGGGGCGATGAGGAAGATGGTCCCGGATACCGAGTTTGTCCTGAGACTGGTAAGGCGTTCCACCGCAAGCGAGCTACTCCCATACTGCTTCGGCTTGACGGTGATGTCTTTTTCCATGTTGCTGGTCACCGGTCTGGACCTCATTGTGGTGGGACATTTTCAGTTCAGCGCGGTCACTGCCTATTCAGTAGCCGCCAGCATGGTTACCTTCATTGCCGGAGGGCTGTACGCCGCCCTTAACGCCCTGATGCCGCACGCTGCGACGGTACATGCCCGACAGAAACCGGAAGAACTGGGTCGCCTGGTCATAGTCTCTACGCAGATCGCGGTCATTCTGCTGGTTTTCACCAGCATTCCAGTTCTGATTTATTCCGCACCGATCTTGAAGGCGTGGATTGGCCAGCAGTATGTGCAGGTAGGGTACCCCATCCTGGTGGTTCTATTGATAGCCAACATTATTCGGCTCATCGGGGCCCCGTATGCCACGGTCCTAGTTTCCGCGGGCCAACAGCGTTTGATCAAAATCAGCCCGCTAACCGAGGGGGTCAGCAATTTGCTGGCAAGTCTGGTGCTGGGATCGATGATGGGCGCGATCGGCGTTGCGCTGGGAACCCTGGTCGGATCAGTGTTCGGCATCGCAGCCCATATTCTCTACAGCATGCCGCGAACTGACGCGGAAATCCGGATCTCGAGGGGGGAATATGTTCTTTCCGGGGTGATAACTCCATTCCTGGCCACCACCCCACTTCTGCTGGCCGCAGCGTTTTCATTGATCAGGATGCCGGCCACGGCGGGTCGTCCGATCATCTTGCTGGCAGCGGCTGCGTTGTCGCTTCCGGGAAGCGCCCTGGTGCTCAAGCACTCAGGAATATTGCGTATCTGAAGCATCCATAGGGCGCACTCGCAAGCGGAGCCGGTCAGCGGCGGAATACTGGACCGAACAATCGATTGGTTAGCCGTCGGCGGGGATCATTCGAATCCAGGCTTCTGTAACCGGCTTCCCCCAGAACCCATAAGCATGCGACTGCAATAGACACGAACGTTCCAAAGAGGACAATGAAGAGGCGCGGTGGCCAGGACTTGCTCTCCGGCACGGTGGGAGCGTCCAAAACCTTGATCGACGGAATTTCTTTGGCTTCTTCGACTTTGGCGAGTTCGTACTCTTTGGTCAGGATTTCATAGATCGCCTCGTCGATCTTGGCGCGCCGAGCGAGGTCGTAGTAGGTGTTGCCGAGAAGGGGAAGCTGCTCGATCGAAGGATACGGTTCTTCTGATTGATCGTGAGCGACGGTGTCTTGCAGGCTGCTGCCGTTCAGCCTCCGCAGCTTGCTTTGCAACTCAGAGAGCTTGGCGGACCCAGCCCGGACACGGGAATTCTCGGGTCCGTAAATCTGCTCCAGACCTCGCAACTCAGACTCGGCGGCAATCGCTTGACCCTGCAAATTGGAGGCAGCCTCGAGCATCGCCTTGCCTTCGATTTCCGGGTCGAAGGTCTTGGTCTTGCTGGAGAAACGGCTAAGCTGTAGCGTAGCTTCGTCGAGCTGCTGCTTCACCGTCTGCAGGCGGCCTTCCAGGAACACCCGTTCGCGATGGGCCGATGAAGTTGTAAGCTGCGAAACGCGGCTGTTCAAAGCGTCGAAATAAGCTTGCGCAAGCGCGGCGGCCCGCCGCGGATTGGCATCCTGCACGCGGATGGTGATGATCCCGCTCCTGCGGTCCTCCAATAGATCGGTACGCCGTGTGAGGACCTCGCGGGCCGCCTCGTATTTTTTCTTGGAGTAAACCGCCCGCAGATCGAACCGGTTAATAAGCTCGTCCTGCACGGTGTTGCTGGAGAGGATTCCAACCAACGTGGCAGTAGTGTTCTGGGCGCCCAGCAGGTCGCTGGCAAGGCCGCCCACGGCGTCGCCCGCCTTGGCGGTCAACGCACCAATCATTCGGGCGCCCATACCGCTGGACTGGTCCGGCGGCATCAATCGAGTAACCGCCTCATATCGGGCGGGAATCAGGAAGGCAATTGCCACCGATAACAGAAAACCGCACGCCACCAATGTGAGCAGGAGCTTTCGCTGCTGCGCGACTAGATCAAGCAGCGCGAGGAGCTTTGCTGCCGAAGATCTTCCTGCCGCGGGTGGCGCACTTGACCAGGCCACCGATGTGACTGGACGAACCTCGAGGTCCGAGAAAGGAGCCACGGCAACATTCCTGTCCTCCTTGTCCTCCATCATGGCAATTCCACTGGCGAAGAACTCGCCACCTTCCTGACATACCTGGCCTGCTTCAAGGTAAAGCTCCGCCTTCCTCAGTTAGCTCAAGGACGCCGGACAAGTGGACTGAAGGCTAGCTGGTTGGCATAGTGACATAAAATACAGGCCAAGCTGTCCGGCCAGCCCAGCTGGTCTCTATCTCATCTCAGAACGAAACAGGAGCTTATCGGGCATCCGAGCGCAGTTGCTCTTAAAGTGATTAGGAAATTTGCAATTAGCATATGAAGCATCGCTTAGCATGTCAAGAAAAAACGGACAGATTACGCTGTCGCGGCTGGGATACAAACGACGGCCGAAACCGAAATGGCCGGTTCACTGGTCATCGTGCATCGCATGTAGTCTCGACTGCCTTGCCGAGATACAGCGTGGGCGGTTGGGAGCGAGAACGGGAATTCCAGTTCCTGTGGGCCCATCAGCTCTCGGCAACAACTGGTCCGCCTTGAGAGTCTTTAGCGGTTTCTAATCCAGCGCAGATCCTTAATGGAATGCCACCTGCACTTAGATGCAGGCGTTAGGAGCGTGCGACCATGGGGAACAGGTTGGTTCAGCCGAGGCGCTGTAATGGTTTAGAATATCTGCCGCAGAGCAAGCCTGGCTTTGAGGTGATTCTCGTTATTCTAGTCGTAATGGTATTGAACATCATTTCTCTGGCGAGTCCAGACCCCGTACCCCCCCCAGGACCCCCGCTTAAGTCGGGCAGCCTTAGCGTCCTTGATTTTGGCGCAAAATGCGATGGTGCAACGGACGATACTGCGGCGATCCAAGCTGCCATCAGCGCCGCACGCACGTCAGCTACCGGGGCCACGATCGTTATTCCCGACAGTGGGCACGGCTGCGTCGTGAGTCAGCTTGACATTACCAACAGCCAGTCGCGAATCCGCCTGGTCGGAGAAGCTTCTATGAATGGCGCCCAGTCCTATCTTCTTTGCCGGGAACGACTGTCCGATGTGGGCGTGTGCGTGGACTTCAGCGGGACTGACAGCTTTAATGTTGAGCATCTGCAGATCATCGGCGGGGCCACTGCGGCAACCGCACCCAAAGTGACCGTGCTGCTGGGCAAGACCCGAAAAAGCGACGGCAGCATCGGCAATGGTTCAGAGATCACCTGGTTTAGCGTAACTGTAAACACCAATGGAGATTATGGAGTTTACAACTATGGCGGGGAAGCATGGAACTGCAATCAATGCTATTTTGTGGGAAATGAAGTTGCAGACGTCGTGCTTTCGAATGCGAATAGCGCCGGGATTACCTCGCCCTTTGCAAGCCTGGTGTCTGCTCCTACGTCCATGACCGCGGTTCACTTTAACGGAGGGACATTCGGCACCAGTAACTCGGCGGTCGCGGTTAGGATTGATCCGTGGCCAGCGGGTGGAGCGCCAATTGGGGACATCGGTTTTGCTGACGGTTATGCCCATATCGCTGGTCCCGCATTCATCGACGACACCGGTTCTTCGGACAGCCAAGGCATCATCGAGGGAATCCGCATAACCGGTTGGCGCACCGAGGCGTTCGCTGCCGCCGCGACGTTCGCCCAGTTTAATAACGTAGTTTTACAGATAACCATTGACGCTGCCTACGCGGCGGCGCAGGAGCCGACGGTGGCGCCGCTGCAGTTCAACGGTGCCGGGGGTCCCTATAGTGTGATAGTTGGCGACATAAACTTGCGGCCTGCCGACTGGGGCGGCGCATACCCTCCGACGGTTGTCTATTGTTATGGCGGCACGATGGGAGTGGTCATCCACGATTTTCCCGGACCCACGGGAACGCCAACCCGCAACAATTGCGCGGGCGCAACCCTGATGGGAGGCGCGACGGGTGGCGGAGCGGAGCCCGCGTCTCGCGCCCCGGTGAAACGGCCCACCTGTTCCAAAGAAATGAATTGCGGTCATTGATGAAGGCCCAGAGCTTGTTTCATAAATTCGTCTTGATGTTTTTCGATGGAAGCGCGGGCCTTCGGGCCCGCGAGAAATCCCCGCTTTGAGCAGGGGTTTTAGCCCCGGTCAGCCGCAACGAGGTTTATGCAACAAGTTCCAGGGACTAGGGCCAAGCTCTTGGCGCGCTACTTGGTGTGCTCTACCGTAATGGGACACTCTCAACTCCAGCGCTTCACCCATCTGCGGCTTGGCGAATGCCGCATTCGTCCGAAACACTACTTCTTTGGCCAACTTCCGTCGCGGCCTTTCGATCTCGGGCAGCATACCGTCTTCCCAGTCTTGGGCACGGTGCACATCTGCAGAAAGTTGGTACTTCCCGCGACCATCGTCCTCGCCTGAACAGCAATAGGGCGGTTAAGGCCGACTTCCAAAAAGGGAAATGTAGGATCAGGCCTAAGGCCCTCTCCGCCATTTTTCGCTTGACCTATTGGGCGTAGCTTCATATCCTGATACACACGTTCTGTACGATGAACAAACGGCACGCCGAACGGACGCCTACTTGCCTTTGGTATTGATTTTAGGTCAGCCGAAGGGGAAGCGATAATCCCTTAACTTTTTACTCACAGACTTTACAGCCGCTGGATTTGTCTCTCGGCCGGATGGAACACATCCGGATCTAACTGCGGAGGGCGAAGTCCTGGCGGGGAAGTGTGTCTTCTTTCCGGTTACGCATGCTCAATGGCAGCTTACAGCAGTCTTCGCCTATCGGCTTTGAGATCTCTGCAATCGATTGCTGGCGCCGCTGCGGCCCACTGGGATTCCATGAGACCTCGAAGACTCGTCCTTATCCGGCAGCCATCTGGAGACGGCCAGTACCGGACTGCCGGCTTCTGGGGGCCGGGATGACGGGAGAGTTTTACGTGAAACAGACGGTGTCTGTCTAATGAACACAGTTGTGATCGACGCGCGGTGTTTGTTGACGGGAATTGGGACCTATACTCTGAACCTGGTTCGTGGCCTGAAGTCCTTGGGTGAGATTCAGGTCCGCGCACTAACTTTGTCGTCGCACCGAGATGCTTTGGACCCTTATTGCGACCAAGTGGACGTGGTGAGCGCTCCCATCTACTCCGTTCGCGAGCAGTTCCAGATTCCGTGGGCAGCGCGGCGATGCGATTTGCTGCACGTGCCGCATTACAACACGCCGCTTTTTCACCGCGGCACGATGCTGGTGTCCATTCACGACCTGACGCACATTCTGGACGACACGTTTCGCGCCACCTGGAAGAGCCGGATTTACGCTCAGCCGATGCTTCGATTGGCGGCGGCCCATGCTGATCATATCTTTACTGTATCGGAGTATTCGAAGCGCCAAATTCTGGAGCACCTGGGGGCGGCCGCCGACAAAGTGAGCGTGGTGTACAACGGCGTGAGTCCGCAATTTTTTCCCGAGCTCCACGATGAGTCGAAAGCCAGGGCTGGCCGTTGCTACGGTTTCATGGGGCCCTACGTCCTCTATGTCGGAAACTTAAAAGCGCACAAGAATGTCGCAGGACTGATTCGTGCGTTTGCCATAGTTCGCTCGCGCCACGAGATCGAACATACGCTTTTGATCATCGGAGGAGATGCGTCAGGCCGCTCCGAGCTTAGGACGTTGGCGGCGGAGTGTGGGCTCAACGGGTCAGCGGTGTTTGTGCCGGCTGTTCCCGGCGAACTGCTGCGCACCGTTTATTCCGGTGCTGACCTTACCGTGCTTCCGTCGTTCGAAGAAGGCTTCGGTCTTCCTATTGTGGAGTCGATGGCATGCGGCACACCCGTGGCCTGTTCCTCCGCTGCGTCGATGCCTGAGGTCGGCGGCGGTGCCGCGGAGTATTTTGACCCGCGGGATGTAGAGTCAATCGCAAGCTCTCTGGAAAAAGTCTTGTTTTCGGAGGAGCGCTGGCAGAGAATGCGGAAACTGGGAATCGAACAAGCTGCGCGATTTACTTGGGAATCGTGCGCTCGTAAGCACTACGACGTCTATCGAGGTTTCCTGAATTAACATGGACAAGCTCTCAAGTTACGGAAGCCAGCCGCTCAGGGTCACCTTAGTTCATGACTGGTTGACGGGCATGCGAGGTGGGGAAAAGGTATTGGAACAACTCTGCAAGCGCTTCCCGGAAGCTCCGCTGTGGACCCTGCTCTATGTTCCGGGCACAGTGAGCGACACGATAACCGACCGGGTCATTCACACCAGCCCCATGCAGCGACTTCCCTGGGTGCGATCAAAATATCGTCACTACCTGCCGCTATTTCCGTTGATGGCGGAACTGACGAGGGTGAGCGATGCCGATGTAGTTATTTCCTCGTCGCATGCGGTCGCCAAGGCTATGGTCAAGAAGGACGAGGGAGGCCGTCCGCTGCATATCTGCTATATCCATACGCCGATGAGGTATGTGTGGGACCGTTTCGACGATTATTTTGGTCCTCGCAAAGTGGGAACGATTCTTTCCAGTTCCGTGTTCCGGCCGGTGGCGAAAATGCTCCAGTGGTATGACCTGCGGACGGTGAATCGGGTGGACAAGTTCGTTGCAAACTCGCGGTTTGTGGCAGAACGCGTACGACGGCTCTACGGCCGTGAAGCCGAGGTCCTGCCGCCTCCAGTAGACGTGCAGCGCTTTGCTCGAGTTACCAGGTCGCCCGAGGATTGGTATCTGATGGTGACCGCGCTCGCTCCCTACAAACGTGTCGATGAAGCCATTTGCGCGTGCGCAGCCTTAGGGCGAAAGCTCAAGATCGTCGGCTCAGGCCCGGAGCGAAAACGTCTGCAAGTCCTGGCCCGCGATCGCGGAGGTGAGGTTGAATTTCTTGGGTTTGTGCAGGACGAAGAATTAGCCGAGTGGTATGGACGCGCTAAAGGTCTCTTATTTCCCGGCATTGAAGACTTCGGCATCGCGCCAGTTGAAGCAATCGCTGCCGGTTGTCCGGTGGTCGCTTTGAAGCAGGGTGGAATTCTGGATTCTATGACCGACAGGACGGCTGTCCTGTATTCCGAGGAGTCGGTTGAGGGACTGGTGCAAGCCATCCGCGATTTTGAACTCCGTAGCTTTGATGAGCGTGAGCTTCGCCGTCGGGCGGCACAATTTACGCCGGAAAGGTTCTTAGCAGGTTTCGAAGAGATCTTGGCAGAGGTCCTACCGGGGATGGCCCTCCGAGATTTGGCGTTTGGTACTTACAACTGATCTGGATGATATTTGGTAGCCGATGCTGAGATAAACGAGGTTGACTCGACGGACACCATTTGATCATTGTGAAGGCAGTACCATCGCTGAATAGTTGAATGACTGCCGCGATGGTTTGAAGGCGCAAGGTTGGGAGAGTCATGGCTGTTGAATCACTGGTACGTAAGCTGATCCCGTCGACCGTCCTGGTCGCGAGAAATCCGTTGTTCTGTGCTGCCAGTTGCGTCGTCGACGCCACCTACGGCCGTTACGCCGAATGGCGGACGGGCGTGAAGATGCCACCGTTGCGCTACATTGTGCGCACCGGTGTGGGGAACAATATCCTGTTTCCTCATCTTTACTATGCAACTGCCGGGCACAAGGTATGGCAGTACTTCTTCTCGGAAGGCCTGGCCAACCTGGAGTCGAATATTGTGGATATCGGTTGCGGCTGCGGGAAGTCGGGGGCAGCCTTGCGGGATTTTCGCTATGCCGATGTTGAATTTTCCGGGCATTACTATGGGTTCGATATCGATACGGCCCTGGTGGATTGGTGCAACGGCCACTTTCCCCCAGACCACTTTACGTTCTCACTGGTGAACGGAAAGAGTAGCCTGTATCCGGCATCAGGAAAGCCGCAGGCAGAAAAAAGCCTGGCTGTCTGCCAAGACAATTCGATTGACCTGGTATTTTCTCAATCCTTATTTTCCCATCTGCTGGAGGAGGACCTGGAAAACTATGTGAGGGAGTCCTTTCGGGTGTTGAAACCGGGCGGCGCCATGTGCATGACTTTTTTCTGCTTGGAAGACCTGGAGACGCTCGGATTGTTGGGCCAGCGATGGAGCTTCGCGCACAAGATTGGACGGGCCTACGTGGAGAACGAAGCTTTTCCAGAAGCAGCGGTCGCTTATGAAAGGGATGTGATAGTGGGTCTTGCCCAGGCAGTCGGATTTTCTTCGTCGAAGGTCATACTTCCTACGTATCAGAGCTCTCTTTTGTGTAAGAAGTAGACCTGCTGCGGTGCGGGTTTTCGGTGACGATCATAGACGTGTCGTCCAAGCCAAATCGCAGATAAACCGCACGCTGGCCGCAATTCCGTTGAAAGCGAGTCGATAACGGGTGCGTGGTTGCGGATATTACCCAAGCGGTAAAGCGCAGCCATGAACCGATGGCCGTTTCCTTTTGGGAATGCAGCCCCTTGAAGCGACACCTAGGTGGTATTGCTTCAAGGCACCTCCCCAGATAACATCCTCTCTCACCATTTTGACATAATTCGTTAGTTAGATCGGATTTTAGGCAGCACAACATGGCAAGACCGGCGGAAGGAGCTGTGTCCTTATGGCAGGTATGATTCAGAGCTTTGGTTGCGTATGCCAGGCTTTATCACTCACCCAGCGAGTTGCCAGAGCGGCGACCATACTGCTTTTGCTGGTCTCCTTGGCCAGCTTGGTTCAGGCACAAGTCACGACACCGCATAGTGATAGCTTCAGTTCAGGGCAGAGTATCCAGGGAACTATTTTAAGTCCGGGGGACGTCGGTGTTCGCCGATTCGGCAAGATCACGCCCTACCTAGGTGATGGGGATATTTATGGTCTGCCGCTCTACATGGCCAAAATGACCGCGCCAGAGACGGCCCTTCACAATGTGGTCTACATGGGTACTGGGCACGATAGTGTTGACCCATCCGAGGCTAATACGGAAGCCGGACCAAGTCCGTCAGGGCACAAAAATTTCATCCACCCTGCAGCAGAAACTACCATTGTTTCTACCCAAACTGTTTCTACCCAAACTGTTTCTACACAAGATGCTAACTCCCATGACGCCGTATTACCACTCGAAGGATCGATAAATTACGGCAGCGGATTTACCTCCAAAGGTCTGGTCCTCAATCTGAACGCAGTGCTTAACGGAGCCCGCCTTCGGCTAACGGATGGGGGGATCGGCGAGATTGCCAGTGCATGGTATACAAACAAGGTTAACATTCAATCCTTCGCCCAACAGTTCAGCTTCCAGATAACGAACCCCAGCGCCGATGGTATGACGTTCGCTATCCAAAACGTGGGGACCACGGCCTTCGGACCGGGGGGAGGGGGTCTTGGCTATGGCGCAGGTACGCCAGGAGGAAATGGGGGAATACCAACTAGCGTTGCGGTAAAGTTCGATCTCTACAACAACGATGGCGAGGGTATAGACTCCACCGGGCTCTATGTTAACGGAGCCTCGCCTACCATCCCCGCGATCGACATGACGAGCAGCGGTGTAAACCTGCACAGCGGGGACGTCTTCGATGTGTGGATGACTTACGATGGTACTGCGCTGGCGATGCAGATCACCGATACTACGACGCAGGCAACATTTACGACATCCTGGACTATCGATATTCCTGCGACCGTCGGTGGTGATACGGCCTATGTGGGATTCACTGGCGCAACCGGCGGTGCTTCGTCTACCCAGGAGGTGCTGAATTGGATGTTTACCTCGCAAGGGGCGGTAGAGTATGGCAGCGGATTCACCTCCAATAACCTAGATCTCAACTACTCAGCAACCCTCAATGGAACCCGCCTGGAGCTGACCGATGGGCAAATAGGTGAGATTGCTAGCGCGTGGTATGCCACCCCGGTTGATGTCCTGGCATTCACCCAGGAATTCAGTTTCCAGCTGACGAATCCCAGGGCTGACGGCATGACCTTCACTATCCAAAATGTCAGCACAAGCGCTACCGGGCCGGGCGGGGCAGGTCTAGGCTACGGGGCTTCCAGTCCGGGCGGCAATGGCGGAATCAGCAACAGTGTTGCTGTCAAGTTTGACCTCTACAACAATTTTGGCGAAGGCATCGATTCCACTGGTCTCTATACGGAGGGAGCATCGCCTACGGTACCAGCGATCGATATGAGTAGCAGCGGCGTGAACCTTCATAGTGGCGATGTATTCAATGTTCGCATGACATATGATGGCACTACGCTATCCATGCGAATTACCGACGCAACTACGCAGGCAACATTCCAGACATCCTGGACCATCAATATTCCTTTGACCGTCGGTGCCGGGACCGCATATGTGGGATTCACTGGTGCGACTGGCGGAGACTCGGCAACGCAGGAAATCCTCTCCTGGATTTACATTCCGTAAACTCGGTGGATGACATAGTGAACTGTGATCCAGAATGACGGGGAAGGCCTTGACCCGAGCCTGCGGTCGGGTTTGCCGTCACGTGGCAAGTGCCACGAATTGGTGGAGCGAAGTTCCGCCGCGAATTTTCTTGCGGGAGTTGTGCGCAGCATTGCAACTGCGCTGGCCGCGTCAGCTCAGAGCGCCGGCGCTCGGGGTGAACTTTTCTGTTGCCAATTGAGAAATACGCGTCGGGGCTTGATGTTGCCCCACTGAGGCACGCTTTGGGCAAGACCGTTACCTTCATCAGCACCTTTTCCCTTGACGTCTGCTCGTTATTGTCCTAATCTTGCGCATAAAGCCACAATTCAATAGCCCACACTGTTCTCCGGTTTACCGCGAGGTTGAACGGTATTTATAAAGATCGAGGGCTACGCGGCGCAGTTTGCAATAGAGCTTTCTCGCTCCCAAATTAATAGAGAATACCCACCCAAGATTGTGGGGTAAGCACGCGCATTCCGCGTTAGTACGGGGTAGGCATTCATTAACCGAAGGTGCGATTGAGCACTCCCGCAGTACGCACTGCATGGCGGGCCAGACGTGCCTAAGACTGGGGAAGGGGAATTACCGTGAGCTTGCGTCTAAACTCTTATCGCTTCTATATACGATTGTGGTGCTATCTGCTGCCGCTTATGGCGTTTGGAGTGGCGGGTTATGCGCGGTTCGGGGTGTTTCGCATGTCGTTGGCGAAGGGAGATTACGACCCCCGCTTCTACCTTGTAGTACTTTTGTTAACCACCCTGGTCTGGGTGATCGCGGCGGAGAACTACCGGCTGTGCGACATCGAGGAATTGTTTCAGGAGTACACCGGCATCCATAAAGCAGTATCAGCTTGCGCGACTACGTATGTTGTCCTGCTGTGCGTGCTGTTTTTTTACCGGCAGCAGAATTTTTCGCGCATTTTCTTCGCGGCTAGTGCGCTCGCATTGCTGGTGGGGACGGTGGTGACGCGGACAACGTTCCGCCTACTCTTGCGGGGCTGGCGGCGTCAGCGGCGTCCGCTTCGAGTTCTGGTTGTCGGCGCCGATGCCTATGCCCGCCGGGTTGCAGCGCGATTGGGCCGCATACCGTTCGCCGCTTCCGAAGTAGTCGCCCACATTCGTATTGCGGATGAGGAGGTGGCCGTCACTGACTTGCCGGTCTTCGAATTGCGTGACATCGCAAAGGGAATTGGGTTGCCCTTCGATGAAGTTGTGATTGCAGTTCCTGCCCCGCGGCTGTCTATTCTGTCGACGCTGTTCCGCTCGCTCGAACCGTTGTGTGCTCCGGTCCGGGCCGTCATCGATATCGGCGGCGTACCTCTGCTTCGTGAAAGGCTGTTTCAGTTCGGCGATATGCAAATGCTTGACCTGGCGACGACGCCTGGCGAATCGCCCACCTACTTTGTTTTGAAGCGGATCTTCGATGTCGTGTTCTCGCTCCTGGTCGTCCTCTTGTTGGGTCCCCTGATGTTGGTGATTGCTGCCGTTATTAAGGCCACGTCCTCCGGGCCAGTGCTTTTCCGTCAGGAACGGGTGGGGCTTAACGGAGAGCACTTCACCATGTACAAGTTTCGTACCATGAAGGTGGCAGCATCGTCAGAGAGCGAGACGCGATGGACGACCGCCAACGATCCCCGGCGAACGGCTGTCGGCAGTTTCTTGCGAAGTACCAGTATGGACGAACTACCGCAGTTCTTTAACGTGTTGAAGGGCAAAATGAGTGTAGTCGGCCCCCGTCCGGAGCGTCCTTATTTCGTAAAGAAGTTTCTGGAAGAGATTTTGCATTACAACACCCGGCATCGCCTGAAAGTTGGAATCACAGGTTGGGCCCAGGTCAACGGATGGCGCGGCGATACCTCGATCGCCAAGCGATTTGAGCACGATTTGTACTATCTGCAAAATTGGAGCTTCTGGCTTGACATGCGGATCGTATGTTTGACGGCATGGTCCGGTTTGTTCGGCAAGAATGCGTATTGAGTAGGGCATCGTGAGTGAAGGACGTAGGCAAGTGATGCGCTGAAAGTTGGCCATGCCGGTATGCCGAGAAGGCGAAAGCTTGACCCAGCTGTTGACTCGGCTCGGCGTGGCCGTCGTTAAAGGGCTCACAGAAGACATCTTCACTGATGGGATCAGACGCCATCGACGCGTTTTCCTTTCGAAATTGATTCTTGGGTTCCAATCGACCAGAGTCGCAACCACCGCGCGGCCGACGTCGCCTATGCCAAGAAGCGGTACTGATTCTGTTGAAATTCGTCGGATGCACCACTTCATCTGTCCGGCATTCATGACATGAGTCGATGATTTCCGGTGGCAAGGCGCGCTCTTTCTAAAGACACCACCGATCGGCAGATCCGCCTCCGATTGCCGCTATGCGTGATAGTATTGCAAACTGGCACGTTCGCCCATGGAGCTTAACGACGAGGTTGAACCTGTCCCGGTGTGAAAAGCTGCTTGTCGGTCGTCGCGAGCAACGGTGTAGCCATCGCTCCCAACCGCCAACCGCGCCATCTTCCAATGTTGGAGGGTGAAACTGTGATAGGGTGTCCACCAGCGATCTGAGGCCTGTACTGCCATCCCAGCGCGCCGCCTGCGATTTGCCGTGCCATTAAGATTAGACAGTGGTAGCTAGAATCCACCATTCGGGGGTGACTTGTGCGAAATCCAGCCAATCTCATGTTGTCCGCTCTGCTGTTCATCGGTTCGGTAACGCCTTATGGCGTAGCGGCAACCGCTCCCGCTTCCGCCGCCGCATCGAGTACCGCCCCAGCAAGTTCAGCGCAATCCCCTCCGATTAATCCAGGCCTCAGCATCCCTTATCCTACCGACGTCCTCACTTATCACTACAACCCTTACCGGTTGGGCACCAACTCCCAGGAAACAACTCTGACCGTCAGCAACGTCAACTCTGCTACGTTCGGAAAGGTTGCTTTCTATACTGTGGACGGTAAAGTGGACGCGCAGCCCCTCTATGTGAACAAGCAATTCATTGGCGGCAGCCTGAATAACATACTGTACGTCGTTACCGAAAACGATAGCATTTACGCCTTCGATGCCAGTAGCGGCCGGCAGTATTGGAAGGTGTCGGCGCTAGGTCAGGGCGAGACCACCAGCGACGATCACAACTGCACCAACATCTCACCCCAGATCGGGATCACCGACACCCCGGTGATCGACAAGGCGGGCGGTCCGAACGGCGCCATCTACTTCGTGGCCATGACCAAAGACTCCTCGGGCAACTACCATCAGCGTCTGCATGCCCTTGACCTGACTACCGGTGCGGAGCTGTTCGGCGGTCCGACAGAGATTCAGGCCACCTATCCCGGCACCGGTGACGGCAGCCAAAATGGCCAGGTTATCTTTGCTCCCGGACAATTCGCCGAGCGTGCCGGACTATTGGAATACGGCATCACCATCTACATTGCGTTCGCCTCGCACTGCGACGTCCGTCCCTACACCGGCTGGCTGATGGCATACAACGCGCGTACCCTGGCGCAAAGCTCGGTTCTGGACGTGACTCCCAATGGCAACGAGGGCTCAATCTGGATGAGCGGCAGTGGGCTGGCGTCCGATTCCTTTGGCAATATCTACTTCCTCGATGCCAACGGCATCTTCGACACTACCTTGAACTCACAAGGTTTTCCCATCAACGGCGATTATGGCAATGCGTTCATGAAAGTCTCAAGTTCGTCGGGTCAGCTGGCCGTCGTCGACTACTTCAATATGTACAACATGGTGCAGGAGTCCGATAACGACGAAGATCTGGGTGCGGGCGGGGCGATGGTGTTGCCCGATCTCTACGACAACAACGGACAGCTTCATCACCTCGCCGTGGGGGCGGGCAAAGATACCAATCTCTACATCGTCGACCGCGACAACATGGGGAAGTTTAATCCTAACAATGACAATGCTATCTACCAGGAGATCGATGGCATTTTCCCCTACGGCATCTTTTCCAGTCCAGCGTACTTCAACAACAGCGTCTATTACGGCGACGTAGGCGACAATCTGAAAGCATTCGCCATCTCCAACGCTAAGCTCCCGACAACGCCCACCTCGCAGACCATAAACACGTTCACCTACCCTGGGGCGACGCCCACTATCTCGGCGAGTGGCACTTCCAACGGAATCGTGTGGGCGATCAACAACAGTAATCCGGCGGTGTTGTATGCCTTTGATGCCACCAATCTTTCGCGTGAATTGTACGATAGCAATCAGGCGGGATCGCGCGACCAGTTTGGCCCGGGCAACAAGTTCATCACCCCCGTGGTCGCCAATGGCAAGGTGTTCGTGGGGACGCAAACCGGGGTCGCGGTGTTTGGTCTGTTGCCGTAGACTGGAGGGGCGGCTGACTGAGAGCGCCGAGTTTCCATCACCCTGACCTAACGTCGCGGCTAAGGCTTGGGCTGGCTGTTGCTGTAGATTTGTAATCCGTGCCGGCGCATGAACACGGTCACATCCGCGGTGTCGTGGGGAAGAGAGAAACGGTCTTCCCGCATAAGCTTCAACGCGATATTACAGTGCTGCTCAGCCATGCCGGCCTCCCCAAGGGTGGCATAGCTGTAACACAGCACAGCATTCGCTAACCCATTGTTTGGGTCGAACGAGAGAACGTCAGAGGCTTGCGCGATGGCAAATTGCGGGTCGCGCGGCCCCACCGAAGTAGCCAATTTCAAACGTTCCGCCGCCACCATGGGGGTCAGGTCGAAGTTCCCATCATAGACAAAGAGTGCGCTACCGCCGAGCTTTGCCTTGGGCTGCACATCCTTGAACAGGCTTGCCGATCTCTTCCAGAAAGGACTCATGACGCCGTCCACCAGAATGCTGCTGACGATCAGCGTGCCGTCAAAATGCAGGGGCGGAATCTTGCTATAGATATCATCGCAAGGGATGCCGTAATCGCTCGCGGTTTCATTGTAGGGCTGGATCAGCCAGCAATGCGTAGGACGGCTGGCGGCGACGTAGTGCCGCGCCATCTTAAGGGCCTGGCCCAGGTCAGCATTGGAGTCGGACAGGTATTTGTAAGTGTTCTGCGGGCCTCCCCACAGCTCGTTGCTGTAGCTCAAGTAATTGGGGAAGGCGCGCAAAGAGGAAACGGCATGAAAGAGGAGCAGCGCCAGCAGGGCAAGCGTCGCCCACCAGCGGTTGCGCGCTACGCTCCATGTGCCTGCAGCCGCAAAAATCACCAGGAACGGCAAGAGCGGCAGCACATGACGAATGCCGATGTTTATCGTGTAACTCATCGCACTTGCCAGCAAAATGGCTGCGGGAACAAGCAGGAATGCCGCTTCCCGTTTGCGTTTTTTCCAGAACCCCACGGCGAACGCCGAGACCAACATCAGCAGCAACGTGGGAAGGGTGAACTTGATGGTCGCCGCCACTGGAAAATAGAACCAGCGCCCCGTGGGGTACATACGGCCTACCAGGAACATGCGTTTGCCTTCGTCAGATTCAACCAGTACATCCTGCAAACCAATTAGGTAGGCTTGCGGCAGTATCCGCCAGCGGGCGATGGCCGGGATGACTTTGGTGGCGACAGCGCCGTGGGCGGATTCGAGGCGAGCGGGAGTCCACGGTCGGGCCTGGTCCGGCCTGGAGTCATACCTGAAGCCGTAAACACCCCAAAGCACGACGAGGGCAATCACCATGACGCTAACCAAAGCGGCCAGGTTCCGCAACAGTGTCCGCATCCGCTCAGTGCTATCTAAGAGGAGTGCGTCAATCACCACCAGCGAAGGAACAATTACGGCAAGCAAGATTGTCGAGTGCTTCAAGCACAACGCCAGACCGGTCGCCAGACCGAGAACGACGAGCCGGGTCCGATCGGGATTCGAGAGATAAACGTACAAAGCGTAAACCGCGAGAACGAAACCTAACGCCGCCGGAACATCGGTCATCACCAAGCTGCCGTGGGCGAGCAGGTTGGGCTCGAAAGCGATCAGGGTCCCGGAAATAACCGCGGTGGACACTCCGAACGCCCTGCGAGCAAAGAACCAAACCGTCAATAGCAGCAAAATGGCGAGGCCGGATGCAGCCATCCTTGCCGCCATCAGTACCGACTCGGGGTTGGCAAATAAGAAGTCATGGCCCACTTGGAAATCGACCATCTTGCCGTTGGCCATCCCGCATGGCGACAGGATCGGGTCTTGAATATTCATCGCCAGCAACGGCAAAGCAGCCACCATTTTCGCCAAAGGCGGTTGTTCGGGATTCCATCCGAAATCGCGGCACTGCAGGTAACGATAGCCGGCGTGGAGGTGATCGGCTTCGTCGGAGGTGACGGAAAGCTGGTAGACGCTGGTCCACATTTGCGCCAGCATGACGACGACCAGTGCAGCCAGAATAATCCATTGCCAAGAAGTAGTGCGAATGCGAGCTTCCATTGCCCGAGACTGGGTTATGATCATCCGGAGTTTCCGCTTTAGCTCCCAACAGCCTCACACTATATACGCCGAAGGAGATTCCCGCGCGCCGTTTCTTGCTTTAGCTGTGGGGTTGGCACTCAGTACTGGGTAGGCTACGAGAAGAAACCCAAGTCCCTTGGAGATGGCGCACTCCGCTTCATCGCGTCCGCCCTCGCGATCAGGGACATCTTGGTCGTGGCGAATGCCGCTAGGAATCACGCCTAGCAGCAGAGTTGCCGCGGGCGCGTGACCGGTCCGTCAGCGGTGAATCGAAGGGCAACCCCACTCGACCAAAAGAAGCTTGGGCGGGGCACGCAGCCGTCGCAACTCGAAACCTGAAACTCGAACCTTTCTCCCCTTACTTCGTCGCGATCATCAGATTGGCCGGTCCGGGCATGCGCACCCGCTTGGACTCTGCAAAGCCCGCCTCCTTCAGCCACGCAGCGTATTCCGGCTCGCTATAGCTGGATCCCGCGCGTGTGCCCACCAGCATGTTCAACGCGAACAATGCCGCGAAGCGCGGCGCCGTCTTGTCGGCTTCAAGGACGAAGTCTGAGATCACCAAGCGTCCCTTGGGCGCCAGCGCCGCGTAGGCGCGCTCGATCAACTGCTTATTTTCTTCGGGCGAGAACATATGACAGATCGCCGCCAGCAGAACCAGATCGTACTTGCCGGCCTCTAGGGGCACGCTGAGCATGTCGCCTGCGCGAGTCGAGATGCGATCGGCCAGTCCGGCCTTGCGAACATAGTCGTTCGCCAAGGCCAACACCTCGGGAGCATCGACAATCTCGGAATGCAGGCCCGGAGCTGCTTTTGCGAAGGCGATAGAATACGCGCCCGAACCTCCGCCCAGATCGAGCATCTGCCGGGCGCCGGTCACTTCCACCGCCTGGGCGACGGCCCGCGCGCGGCCGCGGGCATTATGGTCCATGGCCGCGATGAACGGTTCCACCGAGCCATTGTCCGGCTTAGGAGCGACGGTGGTCCCCGCTCGCACGGCGTCGGTCAAGGTTGACCATCGCTTCCACATATTCACCGTGTGCAGTTGCGCACGGCGCGCGCTGTCCGCCGTTCCTTCCGCGAAGAAGCGCGCCGCGACTGGCGCGTTGGTGTAAACGCCGTCGCGCTTCTCCAGCAGATTAAGGCTGACCAGCGCGTTCAGTAGCATCTCGGTTGCGCGGACCGCGGCTTGGATCTTGCCGGCAATCTGCTTCGCCGTGCCTCCCTCACCAATGGCGGTGAACACGTCCAGCTCCAGCGCGGTCAGGGTCGCGCGGCTCGGCATGAAGCCGCGAATCATCTCGTTCACGTCGTCGGGCAATACCCCGGCGGCGTCTTTGCCCTGCAGCATGGCTAGGTACCTGTGATGATGATCGACCATCTCGGCCTTCATCGCCTCATAGTCGGTGCGCAGCAGGCGCGCGACCTTCTCGCCGCGCTGGAAGTGCGACGACACGATCTCCCCAACGTCGTTGGGTGTGAGCTTGGTGTACCAGTCGCCTTCGGGATAAACGACCATCACCGGGCCGCTGTCGCACACTCCAAGACAGCCGCAGCTCGACACCTGCACTTCCTCGGCGAGGGCCTTCGCGCCGAGTTCGCGATGCAGCGCGTTCAGGACCGTAAATGAACCTGCCGCAGCGCAGCAGGGAACACCTTCACCTTTTTCCTGAGTACAAACGAATGCGTGATAACGATACGGCTCCACGGGAACCTCCAAAATAGTTGTTAGTAGTCAGCTGCCGGTTGTGTATAGATTTGTACCTCTCATCATGTCGCGAGCGCGACCCGACGAGAAGTGCGTGGCTCACAGCGAGCCGTGACGGGAGAAATCCCCTTCACCGAGTGAAGCAGGCATTACGGCAAGGTAAATTCTCCGGATCTTTATCCGCTGAGGTGCCGATTTGGTCAATAATTCATCTTGACACTCCGCCGCGCTGCACTATGATGTTTGAAACATTTAGTGCCGAAATTGTTTTGGATGGCAGGCAATGCAGAAAACGTTCACATCGAAGGAAGTGGTGGCGCTGACCAGGATCAGTCCGCGCCAGCTGCAGTGGTGGGACGAGCAGGGCATCGTGGTACCGGAACGCGACGGGCACAAGCGCGTTTACTCGCTCGATGACGTGGCCGAAGTTGCGATCGTGTGCGACCTGCGCGCCCGCGGGTTCTCGCTGCAAAAAATTCGCCGCGTCATCCGCTTCCTGCAGAAGGAGCTGGGGAAACGCCTGGTCGAAACCGTCGCTGCCGCTTCCGAGTTCCATCTGCTGACTGATGGCCGCCACATTTTCCTGGAAGATTCCGCCCGCGGCGTGGTCGACCTGCTGAAAAACGCGCGTCAGCCGATGTTAACCGTGTGCCTGAGCGACACGATTCAGCGCGTCCTCGATCCCATCGAGCGCGACCGCCGGCGGGCGAAGGGGCACGTTGCCGCATCCGGCGAGCGCAAAGGGAACGCTCGCGTCGAATTGCGGGCGGCAGGTAAACGTCATGGTTCCGTTCGTCATCCTAATAATCGGCGCAGTAAGGCTTCTTGAATGGTCCTGAAGGAGGGCATGTGATCGGAGAACTCAGTATCCTCAGCGAGTGGATCCCCGAACAGATGGAGCCTGGAACCATTTTCGTGCTGGAAAACGCCGGCGAGGTGGGCGAAACCGACGATCCCTACTGGGCCGTCCTCTCCTGTCCGACTTGCGGGCAGCTCGGCTTGGTCACGCGCAAACAGGTCGGCGGCCTGCTGCCCGTGATCTGCGGCTCCGCGCACTGCTCAGCTCAATTCTTTATCCGAGACGAGCAAATCATGCCCCGCAAGCCAAACTAAGGCGGGCCTCACCGAGGCCTTGAAGGGGCGCACCTTCAGGTGCGCCTTATAAGTACTTTAATTCGTCATCACGAGCCTGGCTTCAACCCGACGAGGGATCTACTTTTCGACTTCTGCGACCTACTAAGACGGGCATTCGTTCACAGCACAAGTCCATTACTCGCTGGGCCGCCCGCCCGAAAGTAAAAATTCCACCACGTCACCCCCGCAATGGCCGACAAGCTCTTCCAGTTGAAGTGATATTGCAGCACTGGCATCTGTCAGCGCGGCGCCCAGGTGCGACAGCGGTGCGGGCCGTTAATAACTGCTCGAACCTCCCCCCAACCCGAAACACGCGCATGTGCACGTGCATGGTCCGAAAGGGATCTTTCCACAGAATGCGCATATACAATTGCTGAACACCCCGCAGGGGAACGGGAGCGTTAGACATGAGCACCCTCCTCCCCCAATAATAGTGGTGGGGCTGGGGTCTTGGAACCAGTATGGGTGATCTGTGGGTGGGGAGTTACCCGGGTCTGGTCCGGAGCCCGCCTCCGGGTGGCTGCAACTTTTCCCGTTCAGCGCAGTAAATTTTGGAATTCGATTGCCATACCCATCGTAGAAATAGCTCGTAGTGTTGTCGTTCTTGTCGGTGTCGGTAAGAATATTCCCATGCGAATCGTACGTCCAATGTCTGGTTTTCCCCAGTGCGTCGGTCTCGCTGAGGCGGTTGCCGTTGCCATCATAGGTATAAGTGGTTGTCTCAAGGCTAGAGTCGGTCATGCTGGTCATCTGATTGAACACCGGCTCATAGGTGTATCGTCTGACCTTTCCACCAGCGTCGGTAACCTGAATCGGATTTCCTCCCGGATCGTACTTGTAGGAGGTGGTGTTACCATTGGCGTCGGTGATCGAAGCGATCTCCAGCGTGTTGGGATCGTACTTGTAAGTGGTTGCCGTCCCATCGGGTCCAGTTATAGTGACCGGATTGTTGGCCCAGTTCGAAGTATTCGAAAGTGCATATAACGTCGTGCCGTTTGCATCCACCTCTGAATACGGACGGTTCGATTCATACAGAATTGTGAGCATCCGCTCGTCACCGTCGTACTTTCCCGTAATTTGCCGAAGGTTGTTGTAGGTGTAGGTTGTCGTTTTGCCTAGCGGGTCTGTGATCGCCGTGAGTAACGAGCCGTCGGAGGCGTAGCCAAAGGTCGTCACCCCTCCTGCGGGGTCGGTCACACTGGCCAGGTGGTGGTTGGCGTCATAGGCCAAGACAAGGCTACGCGCGTATGTGTCGGTGATGGTCGTTAGGTCCCCTGCGGAATAGGTGAGTGTGGTCACGTTGTGGTTGCGGTCGGTGATGCGTGTGAGCCGAAACACCTGCCCATCCATCGCGAAATGAGTGGCCGGAATCAGCTCGTAATGGTACTTGCTCTGGTTCTTGGCCGTAATGGTAAATGATGCGTCAGAGTCCACTACTAGCGTCTCAAAGTAGCCACGTGAAGCTTTGTAGCTGCCGTCCAACGGCGAAAACTTGATGACGCGACCATCCGGCCCCATACGGAATATGTTGTCGCCTTGTTTGAACAAAAAGTCGTTGTAGGTGTGCGTCCACCCATATCCCATCCCCGCATCAATTGAGGTGCGGGTGGCGTCGGCGTTGTAGGAGTTGTAGGTTAGATCGAACGTCAGAGTTGGACCGAAGGCACTGGTTATTCGCACAGCCGAATAGCTTTCAGAGGCATTGCCCTCACTGAGGCCGACGTAGGAGTAGGTGCTCCAATGCTGCTTACAGGTGGAAGAGCCGCCCTGACATGCGGCGGAGTCATCGGCGATGGCACCAGCCAAGGCTGGCTGCGAGCCAAGCAACACTTCGACGACAAGGAACAACAGACAAGCGGGAGTAAGACGCAGACGCGACATACGGGAACCCTCCTTAAGCGAGTTTGGGACTCTGCGCCTTGGCTCACAAAGAGAAGGTTTTGTGCTACGGCACCGCAGAGAGCCAAGAACGATGAGAGCGGCGCTAGTTGAATCGGGGCCTGGGGAAAGGCATCTTTACTCCTGCCGATCCGCCATTGGCCGTGGACGGATGCCTCGCAGAAGTTCCCTGCCTGGTCGCGAACAGCTTAGGTCGCTGAATTACCCCAACATCTGGACGGAGCGCTTTCGTACTTGGCCGAAGAGCACTTACTTACTAAGGGAAGAGGACTGCATGGTCACGCTTAGGTGTAGGAATGTCAAGAACTTTTTTACCAAATCTTAATATTTCTGCTTTTTGGCTGGTTGGCTCATCGCGAAACACCCACCATAGGAACGCAGAGTCAAGTTTGCGGCGGCCTCGTCCCGGGTCCTGGCTGTTTTTCTCTTTCCGGGAGACCACGTGGATGCCGTCTGACGAGGCGGCTGTTTGGGAGTATGGTACGGCGGATCGCCTGGCTGCCGCCGCCAGCGGGGTAGCCAAAAAACTTAGGAAAATAAATCCCGCAGAGAGGAGACAGGAGAGGAGAAATGTTTTGAAAGTGTCGGCTGCGCGAGCGGCAGAATCGGGTTCCGAAGATATTTCTCGAAAGTGGGCAATATTGAACGGACATGGCAACCGCCCAGGATATTCAATATACGCTCAGCGAACTTCAACAACAGAAACTCAAGGATCGTGTGGGGCTGTTGGAGCCCAAGAAGGAAATTTCCAATATAGTCCTTTAGCTAGGACGAAAATCCTGATTGAAAGAGTGCACCCATGCCTACTGACCCGATTCGCCCCTCCACCAAGGCGAATTCCACGAACAGAAGAGACTGGCGCTGTTATGCCCTGGCGGTTGGCGTTCTTTGCATTTGGGCGATACCGGTAGTCGCTCAAAGTTGCATGCCGAGTCCGAGCTGCACGAACCCCCAGTTCAATCTTAGTGCTTACTACGGGGGACAAAATATAACCATCAATGAATGTATGGATCCTAATTCACCTTCCTGTGCGTGGGCTGACGCGGTCGCGGTGCCTGCCGCGCCCGATGCGGCAAAATACTTCCTTGCCTGCAGCCTGCCGGCAAATGATAACCCAATTGCGCTTTGCTACTATTCCGGAGTGCCAGGGGCCCCACAGTACACTCCAAGTTGCACCTTGTCGCAGGACGGGAATGCCGCTGAATGCAACTGTTACGAAATTACTGCGAAAACTCTCGGTGCAACTGGGCAGTACAGCTACTCTTACGTAGAGATTACCAGCATTCTGAACCAGGATCTTTACAACCAAACTATCGCAGATTGCCCCGTCGGCAGTGACGGTAATTACACCTGCCTGACTCTGGCGGATGTACTCGCGGGGAACACAACGAAAATGCAGGCACCGCATTTATGCGCTGCGCTCACGAGCCAACCCAACGGAATATTCCCTGGTGCAGATCTGGTCTCCGACTTCAGTGAAATCGGGAACAACCCAGACAATCCCGGGATACCGCCTCCGCTTACGAACCCGTACGCGTGTCCGACAAACCCACCGCCGCCGGGCAACACCTACGCTGCGTGCATGACGGCCCCCTGTAGGCACACCGGCAGGATAGATCCGTTAACCAAGCTTCCTCTCGCTCTGTGCACCTGCCCGACCTTCGACGGTCCCAATCAGGTGGGAAATCCCCAAATAGAAGGACCGCCTCCCTTTTCATGCAGTCCAACCGGCCCCCCCTATGGTCCAACTGCCCTCCCCTGGGTCTGGTCTTCCGCCTACGTCGAGACCACCAACTAATTCAGGTCGAGGGGAACGAGAAAGCTACAGGAAGGCGTTGTCAAGGCATAGACAAAGGCGGTAGGCCATGTACGGCTTGGGCGCTAAGAGCGCCGTTGACCTTGGGCAGACCGGTATCGAGCAAGATCAAGTCTTGGCTGCAGTTCTCGACCGTTCTCGATGGCTGCTAATCCATCCGAAGCTGCGCAGATGATCTGCCGTTAGTGCGTCTTAAGTAAATCGTTGAAGTGACTTTGTGCACCGGAACGTTCCGATAGCGAGCTGGATTTCCAGCGTTCAACGAATTCCGGCAGAGATAGGGGCATTGGCTGTGACGGAGCTGAAACGTGATTCTTACAGAGTAGAGTGGTTTCGCCAAGTGCCAGGTTGTGAGCGCCGGGTGCCTTAGCAGGCTGCTGAAAAAGTCGGGGAAAGCAGATTCCTCGCGGGCTGAAGCCCGCTCGGAATGGCAAGAATAAAGGGATTAGGACGGCGCACCAGAAGGTGCATCCCTTCAAAACACGTCGAATCCGACTTTTTCAGCTAGCTGTTTTAGGTAGTGTCCTAATCTGACTCGGATGGGCTTGACAAAAACCAGGACACTACCGTCCGGTCCACCTTCGTGCAGCGCGATGCGGCGCAACTTATAATAGCTTGCCTGCCAAAACAGCGGGCACAATCTGCAGCCAGAAGGGTCTCGGTCCACTTGAGCCTGCGTGTTCGCTGGCCAGCCGTTGTGCTGGTCTATCTTTGTCTCCTGATCATCGCCGTTGCGCCCGCTGTCGGGCAAAAGCCTGCGCCGTCAAAAGGTGGCGCCACTTCCAGCCTTCCTGCCGGGCAAAACCCAGCCGCGTCCGAAGTCAGTCCGTCTCCCTCCGAAGGCACTGCACCGCCGTCTCCCATGGCCCCTAAGGACGTGCAAAACCGCTTCGCGCCATTGGACGACCTGCTGAAGGACGCGGTGAAGAACGGCAACGCACCGGGTGCAGTATTGCTGGTGGGCCATAACGGAATGATGGTCTATCGCAAAGCCTACGGCAATCGAGTGCTCGATCCCAAACCGGAGCCGATGACGCCGGAGACGATCTTTGACCTAGCATCGTTGACCAAGGTGATAGCCACGACGACCAGCGTGATGCGGCTGGAGCAGCTGGGACAGATCAAGCTGAACGATCCGGTGGCGAAGTACATTCCTGACTTCGCGCAGAACGGCAAGCAGGATGTGACTATTCGGATGTTGCTTACGCACTATTCGGGACTGCCGGCGGACCTTGACTTGAAGCAGCCGTGGAGCGGGCTGGAAGAAGGATACAACCGCGCCAATGCGGCGACGTTGGAGAGTCCGCCGGGCGCGACTTTCCGCTACAGCGACGTCGGCTTCATCGTGTTGGGCGAATTGGTGCAGAAAGTCAGCGGCGTGCCGCTGGATCAGTATGCGCAGGCGTACATTTTCGGTCCGCTGGGAATGACGTCAACGCGATTCAATCCTCCGCAAACCTGGGTGCCGCGCATCGCTCCCACGCAAAGGGACGAGCACACGGGGCAGGTATTGCGCGGTGTGGTGCACGATCCAACTGCCCACCAGATGGGTGGAGTGGCCGGCGATGCGGGACTTTTCTCCACCGCCGATGATGTGGCGAAATTCGCGCAAGCCCTGTTGAATGGGGGGGCCCCTATCCTGTCGCCGTTGATCGTGGAGAAAATGACCACCCCCCAGCAGCCGGCGAATTATCCCGACGTACGCGGCCTGGGATGGGACATTGACTCGCCATTTTCTTCCAATCGCGGAGAGTTGTTGCCGGTGGGCTCGTTTGGCCATACCGGCTTTACCGGCACTTCGCTGTGGATCGATCCCACGACCAACACCTACATCGTTCTGCTGACCAACGCGTTGAACCTGAAGGAAGGCAACGTGGTGGGGTTGCGTACGGAGGTGGCGACGGCTGTAGCCGCGGCCTTGCAACTCAAACCGAGCGAAGAGCAGAAGATGCGCCTGGCGCGTATCACCGGATATAACGAGGCCGCCATGGCGGCGCGGAGAATTTTGGTCCGCAATGGCAAGGTGCTGAACGGGATCGATGTGCTGGAGGAACGGCAGTTTGAGCCGCTCAAGGTTCCCAACGTCACCACCGCTCGCGTCGGACTGCTAACCAACCAGACTGGCATCGACAGCAAAGGGAAGCGCACGATTGATGTTCTGGAACGCGTGCCGGGAGCGCAACTGACGGCCATCTTTAGTCCCGAACACGGGGTGCAGGGCACGGCCGACACTACCGAGATCGCGAACTCCAAAGACAGCGCCTCGGGCGTGCCGATTTACAGCGTCTACGGCGACACCGACGCCAAGCGCCGTCCTTCGCCCAACGTGATTAACAACCTGGATGTTCTGGTGGTCGATCTTCAGGACGTGGGCGCGCGCTTCTACACCTACGCAACCACGCTGGGATATTTTCTGGAAGCGGCCGCCAAGGCGCATAAGCCGATCATCGTGCTCGATCGTCCCAACCCAATTACCGGTGCGTACGTGCAAGGTCCGGTTTCCGATGCCGGGCAGGAAAGTTTTGTGAACTACTATGCTCTGCCGGTGCGGCATGGCATGACAATGGGTGAGCTGGCCAAGCTGTTCAACGAGGAAAAGCACATCGACGCCGATCTTACCGTGATCCCAATGCGCGGCTGGATGCGAGGCGACTGGTTTGACTCGACCGGGCAGATCTGGGTGAGCCCGTCGCCGAATCTGCGCGACCTGGAGCAGGCGGCACTGTATCCCGGAGTAGCGTTGATCGAAGGAACCAACGTTTCGGTGGGACGCGGCACCGACAGTCCATTCAAGCTGGTGGGTGCGCCGTGGGTTGATGCCAAAGAGCTGGCCGGTTATCTGAATGAGCGCGACATTGCCGGAGTGCGATTCGTGCCCACGACGTTCACGCCGACGGCGGGCCCGCACGCTCGCCAGCAGTGCGCCGGGGTGAGCATCATGGTTACCAATCGCGACATGCTGGACGCGCCCGAGCTAGGCTTGGAGCTGGCGGCGGCGCTGCACAAGTTTTTCCCCATGGGGTTCGACATGAGCCACATCAACCAGTTGTTGGTGAACCAGGCAGCGTTTAAGGCGCTGCAGGCAGGGGAAGATCCGCATCGCATTGCCGAAGATTGGCAAGACAAGCTGGACCAGTTTAGGGAGACGCGAGCGAAATATTTGATCTATTGAGCATTGGCGGGGCGGTGCATCTTCGCCGGATCGAGAGCCAGATTGCTTTCCAGCACCATCTCGATCGAGGAACCAGTCCCGAGCTGAATCTCGGGGCCGCGGCTCAGCAGCACCGTAGCCAGCCCAATGACTCCGCCAACGCCAGCGCCAATCGCTGCGCCTTTTCCGCCGTCCGCCAGCGCCCCGATACCGGCGCCGGGAATCGTGGCTTCGGCGATGGTCGCGGCGTCCTTCCCCTTGCCGCTATTGCCCTCGATAGTTCCTTCCTTGCCCTTCATGGAGTTGTCTTGTGAGCCGGGCGTGCCTTGCACCGCTCCCGGCAACAGGATGGTGTATCCGTTGGGGAAGATCATGGAGGTGAAGCTCATCTGCAATTCCGCGCGTCCCTTTACCCGGCCCGGACGCAGCACGCGGCGGACTTCGCCTTGCACGAAGGTCCCGGCGGGAATAACGATCTGATCATTCTGAGTGATAGGAAATGCGGTCTCGGCGTAAACCGGATCGCCCGGGCGCGCGTTTTTGCTGGTGACGCCTTGCTTCAGAGTGAGCGGAATTTTCGTGCCGGCGGGGACAGTGATTGGCGGTGGCGCGGGCGGTGGCGTATCCGTATTGGCTTGAGACGAAGTGACCGCTGTGGTGCGGGGCGTGAGATGCGGCATGTCGGCACTGGTCTGGGCCGAGGCCGCAATCGCGGCCACGCCCAAGCTCACGGCTGCGGCCAGCAAGGCCAAAACTGCTCTCATTCTTCCTCCCGAGGCAAACTGACCTCTCCCGCAGTCAGATGGAACGCCGCTGCCGCGTAAAAGTCGCGCTCGTTCTACTTCAAGTTATACAACGCGTTCACGTGCGCCGTGACGGTAATCTTCTCCGCTCCAAACTCGGCCGTAGGAGGTGCGGGAGCAGCCGCCCCAAGCTGCGCTGACATGGCTTTTGCCATCATGGGGCGGACCGGACTTTGCTCATAGGTATCGACCGAGGCGTATGACAATTCGCCCAGCGTTCTCCCGCTGGAACGTGCCACTGCATTGGCCTCGTCATGGGTGCGGCGCAAGGCGTCTTCCACGGCTTTGATCTTCGCTGAGTCTATGTCGTCGAGCTGGTGACTGATCGAGGTGTCAGTCACCTCCATGTTCGACAGCCCCTCGGCGATGGGCCCGATTTTGGAAAAATCTTTCAGCTTGATACTGATGTTGGCATCGACGCGATAGCCGACCAGCTTGCGCTTGGGATTCTTGTAGTCATAGACGGGCTGGGTGGCAAAGCGACTGATCTGGGCGTCCTTAGGATCGAGTCCGTTGCTGCGCAGCAGTTGCCGGATCTGCTCGGCGGCCTGGGTGGCTTTCTGGGTCGCATCCGGCAGCTTGTCTTCCTGGGCGGAGACATTGAACTGCACCAGAGCAGTGTCGGGATCGGAATCGAACTTGCCGTCGGCTCCAACCCATAGGGTGTTGGGTAAAGGATTGGGCGTGCGGTCCTGCGCCACCATCGGCATTGCGACGGCGAGCAATAATGCGGCGACAATAAACGCTGTGTGTTTTTGCATGATACTTTCTAGACGCCTCGCACGGGAAAGAGTAAGCCAAATGCACCCCGTCAGCCAAACCCCCGATATATTGCAGCGCCGAATGATGATCCGGCGAAGGAGGTCTGGCCACGGAGCACTCTCGCAGACATTGTATGGACGAGGCATTGGACGGGGATAGTCGGATTTTTCCGCGAATTGCGGAGCCTCCCGTTACGGGAACCAGGCGTGCTCGAAGCAGATTATGGCTTTGTAATCTGTTGACTAGAGCGCGGGAACCAAGCTTACTATGTACTTTTTGGGGCTCGGAAATCATCCAAGCGTTGTAAACAGGAACCTAAAGCAGTAGGTTGTTGCTAGGCGCCACTTCCTGTGTAGGCGTCGGAATGGGGAGGCTGCGATGCGCCGATGGTATGTACCACTCACAGTCCTGGGACTGGGAGGTGTTGGGGCGTTTCTGCTTAGCGAACGCGGCCGCAGTGCAGTGCGCGGGCTGGTGCAGAGTTTCCGTGAAGCACCGGAGCGATGGCTGGAATGGAATGACAGCCTGGACAACGAACTGGAGCGCATCCAGACGGCACTGAATCAGATCGCGGAGTCGCTCGATCCACACCGCGGATTGAGGCAGCAGTAGAGCGTCCGTACCTTCGAAGGGGATGGCCTTCAGGCCGTCCGTAAATGCCCGTTACAAAGGCACGGCCTTGGCCCTGAGGCACTCCACCTGGCTTAATCAGACCTTCCTTAGGCTGGCGCCAGTTGGTTGATTCTTCCCGCCATCTTGATGTCACGCTGGGTCACTCCGCCGGAGTCGTGCGAGACGAGGGTGAGCGTCACCTGGTTGTAGTTGATCAGAATATCGGGATGATGATTCACGGCTTCGGCCGCCTCGGCGATATGGTTGACGAATTCCATGGCTTGCACGAAATTAGCAAACTGGAAGACGCGCTCGATGGCGAGGCCGTTTTTCTTCCAGCCGACGAGTGGTTGCAAGACCTGCTGAATCTCAGCGTCCGACAAGACAGTGCTCATTTATGCATTCCTCAATAATTGAACCGCCGCAATTGAACCGCCGCGCCAACCCGGGCCGGACGGCGGCCAGGCGAAACTTCGTGGGGCTTTAGTTTTATCCCCGGAGTGCCTTTTTGGTTCCGTAACGCCGTTGGTTATTCTGGTTTTCGATTTCGTTTCTTAACTCCAACCAGATAGGTTCGGTGATCGACAAGAAAACCTTCACCACCTCGGGGTCGAATTGTTTGCCCGCGTTACGTTCGATCTCGCGCCGGCCGGAGGAGATGGACTGGGCGGCGCGATAGGGACGGTCGGAGGTGATCGCATCGAAGGTGTCAGCGATGGCAAATATGCGCGCTCCCAGCGGAATCTGGTCGGCCTTGAGGCCACGCGGGTAGCCGCTGCCGTCGTAGCGTTCCTGGTGCGAATACACGATGTCGGAAGCCTCCTGCAGGAAGGGTATCTTGCGCAGCATCTGGTAACCCAGCAGGGCGTGCTCGCGCATGATTGCCTGCTCCTCCGGGCTGAGGCGTCCGGGCTTGCGCAGAATTGCATCGGGAATTGCCATCTTGCCGACGTCGTGTAGAAAGGCGCCCCGGGCGATGATGCGCACGCGGTCCTGGGGCAATTGCATGGCGCGGGCGATGGCGATGGTGAATGCGGTGACGCGCTTGGAGTGGCCTTCGGTCTCGGCGTCCTTGAGATCGAGCGCGTCCCCCAGCGCTTCCAAGGTGATGTCATAAGAGCGTTCGAGGTCGGTGAGGGCCTTGCGCAACATGTCGGTGCGGGCTGAGACCAGCGACTCCAACTTGGTCTGATAGGCAAGATTCTCCAGCTTCAAGCGGCGGGTCTCGAGGGCGCGGCGCACCACGGCCAGCAATTGTTCTTTCTCGAACGGTTTCAGCAGGTAGTCGTAGGCGCCGTTGCGGATGGCCGCCAGGGCAACCGAAATGTCGTGCACCGCGGTCACCATGACGACTGGAATATCGGGGTGCTCCTGCTGAATGCGCGAAAGCAGAGTGATGCCGTCCATGCCCTGCATAATCAAGTCGGAGAGGACGATGGAGATGCCATCGTCAGAACGCAGCAGCGCTAAGGCGTCGTGGCCGGAGGTGATGGGTTGGCAGTTGAAGCCGGCGTGGGCGAGGATCGAGCATATGACCTCGCGGATGGAATTCTCGTCGTCAACCACTAATATGCGTTGGTCGGCCATGGCAAGTCGGACTAACTGCGTTCCATATTGGGGGTGGCGCTTACCGTCTCTGACTCGATTGTAGCTATGCGACCCGCAATTTGTGGCTATCAATCTTCCTTAGCCGAGGATTTTGGTCGCCAAGTGTTACAACCTTCAGCTGCAAGAGAATATAGCCGGGAAAAATTACATACCGGGATCCACGCCGATTGGCATCGCGATACCAACTGATGGCAATGAAGCGCCAATAGTCTCCCGCAGCTCGCTCCGCGGCAGCCGCGAGAATCTGGGTTCCGGCAAACCTACTTCTGATATTGAAGCACCAAGGACTCTTAGTTTCAAGTATTTAGTGACGACCCACATTCTGGTTGACGATCTTGGCCACTCTTGGGCACATCGATTGCAAGTTAGTGAGGCGTTGCTGATTCAAGGATTGACGAGCACAGCGAACAGCAGCTGCCCAAGAAGCGAATTTCGAAGGGAGATATCCATGAACCTCAGTATTCAGGAAGTGAAGATGTCCGGTCTTGCCGCATACATGCCAGCCGTTCTACATCCGGGTGTGGAAACCTGCAGCGCGATATACGAGCAGAACCGCCATCGGATTTACTCTCTGGCGTTCTGGATGACCGACCACGAGTTGGTGGCGGAAGAACTGATGACCCACACCTTCTGCCGCGCCTTCAGCCGGACCGATGCGCCGGACGCCGAGGAAATCGATCAAGCTCTGATTGCCGAACTGCGCGAATATATGCCGCTGGGCCCACTGACCCTCGATTGTGCGCCGTGCCACCAAGTATTGTCCGTACGGCACAACACGCTGCGCGTGGACCTGGAGCGGGCGGTGATCCAGTTACCGGATACCGAAAAAATGATTTTCCTGATGCACGACGTGGAAGGCTACGATCACGCCCGCATCGCGCGGCTGTTGGGAATGACCGAAGATAGTTCGCGCCAGGGACTACACCAGGCCCGATTGCGGGTGCGTGAGTTGCTGGCGCAATAAGCGGGAGCTTGCTGGCTAGATAAGTTTTCTCTGCCGTATCTCAGCCTCTCTCCTGAATTTCTTGGCCCCTCGCGAGAGGGGCATTCTTGTGCAAGCAGGAATCTCGGAGGAGGCACCTCCTACAGGTCGGTCGGAGAATAGAGTGTCAAGTCGGAAACGCACTGAAATCCGGCATCACGGCTTGCCAGCCGTGAAAGTCCGTAGTTGCGCATCGATGCCACGACAAGGGAATCGTTGTTGAGGAGCCCATACTGATCCCGCTCTCTGTGCGCACAGCGAATAACATCTTCATCAAGGCTCAAGAACAAGATGTTGAGGGATAACAGACGCTCAATCTCGCTCCAGTAGTCGGTTAGCTGTCGCACTCGTTCAGGGTGTTCACTGAGTAGCTTCCGGGGATTCGTACCAGCTAACCCCTTGTTCTGGGCTTCAATACACATCAGGCGATGAGTGACTTCGCTGACAACATGATATGAGCTGATTCCTGTTACTTGTTCGTCGCTGCACCGATACAGCAGCTCCGAGCACTCACGGGAGACACCGGAAAGTCCGTAAATGAATATGTTGGAATCTAGAAAAACATCGCTTCCGGCTGGCAGGCTGGACAGCGGTCGAGCGGGCATTCGCTAGGATTCTTCCTCGAACTCAGGGTTTTCGGCAGCCATCTTCCATTGATCTTGGGTGAGACGAAGTTTGGATGCAGTCTTTAGGGCTGCCAGCGATCTGGAGATGCGGGTTTCGCGGGTAGCAGGAGTAAAGAAGTGTTCTTTCAGCGCATGCAACTTCTGGGCAGGTGCTTCTCCGGGATAACGAATTGGCATTTTGGACGCCATCTATCCACATCGTAACATCAGGCGCTAACCAAGTCACAGCCGCTAATCTCTTGCCGCCTCATCTTCCGCGCTCTCCAACTCCTCTTCCTCTTCCCGCTTCAGCGGACGCAGCAGCGGAAACAGAATCACGTCGCGAATGGAACGCGAATCCGTCAGCAGCATAGTCAGGCGGTCGATGCCTACGCCTTCGCCGGCAGCCGGGGGCAGGCCGTACGACAGCGCGCGGATGTAGTCTTCGTCCATCTGGTGCGCTTCTTCGTCGCCGCGGGCGCGCTCGCCTAACTGCTGCTGGAAGCGGCGGCGCTGCTCTTCCGGATCGTTGAGCTCGCTGAAAGCGTTGCCAATTTCCAGGCCCCCGGCGAAGATTTCGAAGCGCTCCACCCAGTCGGCGTTCGCGCTGCGCTCGCACGCGTCACTAGAAAAGCCCTCGCGCTTGTTCTTCGACAGCGGCGAGATGGCCAGAGGAAAGTCATAGATGAAGGTCGGCTGGATGAGGTGCGGCTCGGCGACGAACTCGAAGATCTCGGCGATAGTTTTGCCGTCGGGCGCGACCGGATCGTAGGGGATGTGTGGGTTCGTCAGGTTGTAGCGACGGACCATGGCGGCGATCTGCTCGGGGCTGGAGAAGTCGCTCAACTCAGGCTTATCTCCGGCGTTCTCCGGCCAGAACTTGATGATGGCCTCGCGCATGGAAAGACGCTGTACGTTGCCGAAATCGACTTGGTGGCCGTTGAAGTGGGCGACGGAGGTGCCATTCACATCGCGCGCCACCTGCGCCAACATCTCGGCGGTAAAGTCCATCATGTCGCGATAGTCGGCGTAGGCCATGTAGAACTCCAGCATGGTGAACTCGGGATTGTGCTGGGTCGAGATACCTTCGTTGCGGAAGTTGCGATTGATCTCGTAGACGCGGTCCATGCCGCCCACCAGCAGCCGCTTCAGATACAACTCAGGTGCGATTCGCAGGTAGAGATCGACATCGAGCGCGTTGTGATGGGTGACGAACGGCTTGGCCACGGCGCCGCCGGCAATGGGATGCATCATCGGCGTCTCCACCTCGGTGAAGCCGTGCTGGTCGAGAAAGCGCCGCATCGACTGCACAACTTTCGCCCGCTTGGTAAAGACCTCGCGCACCTCGGGATTCATGGTGAGATCGAGGTAGCGGCGGCGATAGCGCGTCTCCACGTCCTGCAGGCCGTGCCACTTCTCGGGCAAGGGAAGCAAGCCCTTCACCAGGAAGGTAATCTCTTCCACGTGGACGGTGAGTTCGTTGGTGCGAGTGCGGAAGAGATGGCCCTTCACCCCGATGTAATCGCCGATGTCGAGCAGCTTGTAGAGCTGGAATGCCTGCTCGCCGACGGCATCGACACGGACATAGATCTGCAGCCGCTGGCCGCCTTGCTGCAGGTGCGCAAAGCCGGCCTTGCCCTGCACGCGGATGGACATCAGCCGGCCGGCGACACGGACATCGACGCGCGGCGATTCCAACTCTGGCCCGGTCTTGGCGGAGAATTGTTCGACTACCTGCGGAATGGCGTGGGTGGTTTCGTAGCGATAGGGATAAGCCGACTGCCCTAGCGCCTCAATCTGCTTCAGTTTTTCTTTGCGTAACTCGTAGATTTTCTGGTCAAGTGCCACGGTGAGTCCTGACGCCCGGCATCGGGCAGAGGCGAATGATGGAGAAGATTGATTATAGAGGGTGCGCGTAGCGAGCGGTCATCAGTGGCTCTTGGTAGGCCCGTCCAGTGGACGGGGGGCTGGTAGTGCAGAATCCAGCGCTTCAGATAACGCCGTGCGCAGGCCGGGCGATTCGAACGTCCAATGCACCTGGCCATAGCGTGCTAAGCACACGATGAACGCGAGCAGATGAATCAGCGGGACGTGCAAAACGTAGTAGGACATCGGCACCTTGCCGATGAGCAGTGCGGGCTGGAGAAATAGAAAGGTGCGGCTGTCGGGCACCCACAGGAAGGGCGTTGCAGAACCCAGCGTCACCACCGGGAACAGCAGTGACGGCCAGGTGAAGCAGTAGACAAGGTCCACATCCTTTCCACCAGACCGCTTACAGCTCCACTTCGTGCAGCTCCGGCTGGGGAGGTGGGATGGTGTGCAGCGCCTCGACCATGGCGTCGGCAAACTCGCTGGTGCCGGCGGTGCCGCCCACGTCGCGGGTAACGTGCGTCCTCTCGGTGTAAACCTTCTCCAGCGCCAGACGGATGTGGTTGGCGGCATTCTCCTCGCCGAGGTGGCGCAGCATCAGAATGCCGGAGCGCAGCACCGCCGTAGGGTTGGCAATGTCTTTACCCGCGATGTCAGGCGCCGAGCCGTGTACCGCTTCGAAGATGGCGCATTCGTGTCCGAAATTCGCGCCCGGCACCAGGCCCAGTCCGCCGACGAAGGCGGCGCACAGATCAGAGATGATGTCGCCGTAGAGATTCTCCAGCAGCAACATGTCGTACTGATAGGGATTCATCACCAGCTGCATGCAGGTGTTGTCCACAATGTGCTCGCCGTAGGTGATCTCGGGATACTCCTTAGAGATGTTGCGCGAGCAGCGAATGAACAAGCCATCCGACAGCTTCATGATGTTGGCCTTGTGGATGGCGTGGATCTTTTTGCGGTGCATGCGGCGGGCGTACTCGAAGGCGAAGCGGGAGATGCGCGTGGAGGCTTTCTCGGTGATGATCTTCAGACTTTCGACCACGCCGGGCACGACTTCGTGCTCGATGCCAGAGTAGAGCCCCTCGGTGTTCTCGCGCACGATGACCAGATCGACGCCGGGATAGCGCGTGGGGACCGCGGGCAGATTGCGGATGGGCCGGAAGTTGGCGAACAGTTCGAATTGCTTGCGCAGTGCGACATTGATGCTGGAGAATCCGCCGCCGATGGGCGTGGTCACCGGCCCTTTCAGGCCCACGTGCGTGCGCTCGATCGACTCGGTGAGTTCTTTGGGGATGTACTCGTGATATTTCTCGAAGGCTTCGGCGCCGGCGGCGTAGCTTTCCCACTCGAATTTGACGCCGGTGGCTTCCAGAATGCGAACTGCTGCGTTGACAACTTCGGGGCCGATACCGTCACCGGGAATTAACGTAACTTTGTAGGAAGATGACATTTGATTTTTGGCTTTTTTATGTCTTAATCAGTAAACGTCTTATTACAAGCTATCTCATAAATCCGGGACGCTCCCAACCGGGTAACCTCCGGGCTAGAGCCCAACATTTAACAGCGCCCTTGCGGCACGGCTGAAGCCGTGCCCTTCCAAACCCGATTTATGAGATGAGCTTCTAGTAAGACGGCTCTCCAGATTTGGCTTTGGTTGCCCCGCTTTCCTTGGTGTCGAGCAACTCCTTCAACTCGGCCATGAACTCGCGCACGTCCTTGAAGTCGAGGTAAACTGACGCGAACCGGACGTAGGCGACCTTGTCGATGTTCTTCAGGCGATTCATGATCAGCTCACCGATTTCGCTGGTCTTGCGCTCGCGCTCGGGCGAATCGACGACAAAGCCTTCGGCGTCGTTGACGATCTGCTCCAGCTTGCCCATGGAGACAGGGCGCTTCTCACAGGCCCGCAGCACTCCGCTAAGGACTTTTTGCCGCTCGAATTTCTCCCGACGGCCGTCTTTCTTGACTACCATGTAAGGGATTTCGTCGATGCGTTCGTAGGTGGTGAAGCGCTTTTCGCACTTCAGACACTCGCGGCGGCGGCGGATGGACTCGCCTTCCTTGCTTTCTCGCGAATCGACTACTTTATCGTTTTCAAAGCCGCAAAACGGGCACTTCATGGATGAGAGGGCTACTCTTCGATTGTAACAGGGGAGGCGAGTTCACCACCACGGAGGCACGGAGAGCACGGAGTTTAGGACTGATGAAAGTGTCACATCAGTGCTGCGGCGCTGACACTAGCGTGTTTTCTTCTTCGGTCTTGATCTTCCGGAAGCTTCTTCAGGCTGATACTTGATTCCCCAGATTCGCAATAGCTGCTGGCAAGCAGCTGCGAAGTCGCCTGTGAAATCGACGAATTCAAACTGTCCAAGTGTCCAGGAAAGGGTGCGGTATTGAGAGGGTTTCCGAAGGAGAGGGATGATCCGTCCGTCGTAACGCGTCTCGCTAAGCGCAAAAAATAGTTCCCGCTTCACCCAAAGCGAGCGTACGGCCGCGGGTGTCAATACCACCAGGAACCAGTTGCACTCATCCAGGGCGCGGCCAATCTCATCATGCCACTGTTGCGCGCCCCTGATGTGTTCGGCACTATACCAATAAGGTATTCGGTGCTGCTCCAGAACGCGCCTCAGGTGAAGGACAAACGAGCGGTCCCGGCCAGAGTGTGAAATGAAAATCTTCTTGTTGCTGCGTCGGGAGGAAGGCATTAGGTACTTAGGCGACCTGCTTTAAAGCACCTGCGATTGATTCACCAATCTTGGTAAAGCCTAGCCTTGCGTCGAAGATCTTGAATTCCCGTAAGATCCACGGCATTGAGGGGGTGGGTCTCACCTGCACGGGGAACAGCCTACCCTCATACTTCTGGTCCCCGAGGGCGTATTCGATTTCGCCCCTGACCCATTCCGAGCGCATGGATTCAGGCGAAACCAGAACGACCATGGCTTCCGAGTTCTTTAGCGCTTCACCGTTTCGGAGCCAAACATTATCCCCCGGGAGAAGCTCCGCGTCGTGGCTCCAGACAGAAAGCCCCCTTTTCTTGAGATCCGCCGCAAGGGCTTCGGCCAGAGCCCCATCGGGGTGCGCGTAGCTTAGAAAAACTTGCACTGATTTACGTCCTCTCGATACGACGCATTCTATCATCGATATCAAAGCCACCAACCAACCCTATTCCGCCAGCGCGGCGGCCTTCTCCTCGGCTGCGGCGACGGCACGAATCGATACATGCTCATGGCGGGCGATGGCCAGCCCCGCGGGTATCACGGACATAAATGTCACCGCCCACAGCAGGATGCCGCAGCTCACCGCCAGTTCGTGCTCGATGCCAAAGCCCGCGCTCAACATGCTGATAGTCGCCAGTTGCGAGCCGCCGCCGACAGCCGGCAATTGCAACATCGATCCCACCATGCTGGAGCCCATCAGCACCACCTCGTGAGGTAATGTGAGGCTGCGCAGTTCGCCGGGATAGGCGTGGGTGACGGCGTAGTAGGCGAAGGCGATCAAGATCCACATGACGAACGAAACGCCGACCAACTGCAGCGCCGAGCCGAAATCCTGAATGGTTTCCAGACCATGACTGAAGGAGAGGACTTTTTCCTGCACATGATGTGCCAGCTTGGGAGCGAAGCTGACGACGCGGCCGTGCAGAAACTGGGCCACGCGCTCGCCTGATCGGCGAATGATTACGATGCCGATGACCAGCACCACGATCAAGGCCATCAGGACGAATGACGCTTCACGCAACTGGCGATAGAAGTGGAGTGACCGCAGATCAGGCGACAGGAAACTGAGCGCCAGCAGGACGGCGAAAGCGCCCATGTCGAAAATGCGTTCCACTCCCCAGACGGCGATCTGCGAAGTGAAGGTGAGACGTTCTTTCTTGGCGATGATGTAAGGGCGAATCATTTCGCCGGCGCGGCCCAGCAGCGCCAGCGCGGCGAAGCCGACGAATTGCGGCGCCAGTAATCGCGCGGTGGTCGTCTTGCGAACCGGCTTCAGGAAGATGCGCCAGCGAACCGCGCGCAGCACGTAAGCAAGGTAGGTGAGCGCGAGACCGTAAAACACGTAGAGCCAGCTGACGTGCTCGGTGCGGTTCCAGAACATTGGCCAGTCGAAGGTCTTCCAGGAGCGAATCTGCAGATAGATGAGCAGACAGAGCGCGACGAGCACAATGCCGAAGATCAGAATGCGTTTCTTGTTCATGAGGAAAAAGTCAGTGGATTCGCCCGCGCGGCCTAAGGGTCAAGGTAAATGAGTGGGGAGGTGGGGTCAAACCTGGCTATTCGTTGCCGCCGGCGGAAGCGGATGCAGTTTGAGCGAGCGAGGGTTTGGTGGATTGGGCGCGGCGTGTCTGTGCTGGCGATTGCGGTTTGCGCTCGGCCAGCTTCTTGCGGTTGTAGTCCTTAATAACGCGCGCCACGTAAGCCTGGGTCTCACGATAGGGCGGAACGCCCTTGTATTGCTGCACCCGCTGCGGACCGGCATTGTAGGCGGCCAGGGCCTTGACCATGTCGCCGTTGTAGAGCAGCAGCAGGGCGCGGAGATAGCGCACGCCGCCGTCCACGTTTTCCGCCGCGTCGAAGCTGTCCTTGACACCCAGCTTGCTGGCGGTGCCGGGCATGAGCTGCATCAGGCCCTGCGCGCCTTTGGGCGAGACGGCGCGCGGATTGCCGGCGCTCTCGGCGTGAATGACGCTGGCAATGAAGTCGGCATCCACCTGGTGCTGATTGCTGGCGACGCTGACGATCGACTTCAAATCCTGCGCCTTCTGACTTGCAACAGCGGTGTCCTCGGGACCGGGCGGAGCCGGTTCGAAGCTTTCGATGTTGGCCGTGGGAACGTCAACGTATCCTGCGGCGGCATCGGCGCTCATGTATAAGCGGGTGGTGGCGCCGACCACTTCGTGATGGTCGTGACGCAAGCTGAAGCCGTTGGACAGGTTGGCCAGCTCGGCGGCATGGAGGGGAGCGACGAAAAGTACGCCGAAGAGTGCGATTGCGATAAAGGCCGATGCGCGGGCCGACGAACCGCAGATCCCTCGGCTCCGGCGGCGAAGCGCCGCTTTCGCCCGGGATGACAAATCATAATGAAGCTTGCGTAATTGGAAATCTGATCTACACATTCACGCTTGCCGTCTTGGAATCCAGTACCTGCTCGATGGCCGCAGCCACGCCGCTCTGGTCATTATGCAAAGTAATGGTCCAGCCATTCAGCTTCAGATCGTCGGCGGCATTTCCCATGATCACCGGATGTCCGGCAAAGGTCAACATCTCGATGTCATTATAGTTATCGCCGATGGCCATCACCTCGGAGCGGTCGATGCCACGATGCTTGGCCCAGCGCTCCAGGGCGTGGCCCTTGGAGCAACCGGCGTTCAGGATGTCGAGAAGGGAAAGGTCGCGATGGTCGTACTGGGTCCGCAGGACGGTGAAGTCGGCGGCAAAGTCGCAGGCGGTGAGCTTCGACAGGGCGCATTGCATTAGTTCGACCGGGCCGCAGAACATGGCCTGAATAGGGTCCTCGGTCAATGCTTTGTCGATGGGATTGATGTACTCGATGTAGGGGCCGTTCTTTTCCATCCAGCGCTGGATGACGCCGTAGAGATGCTGGTGACTTTCGCAGACGATAGCGCCCGCGCCTTCGCGGTCGAAGGTGAGCACCATGTGGTTGCGGAACTGGCGCATGTGATGGCAAAGCCGGACGGCCGTGGCTTGGGGCAGCAGGTCCTGATGAAATAATTCTCCGCGGGTGGAGCGGGTGACCGCGCCATTGGAGCTGATGAGCCCGTGATCGAATCCCAACGACTCGGCGATGGGCAGCGCGAATTTGTGCCTGCGCCCAGTACACAGCACTACTTCGATACCCGCCTCGTGCGCGCGCCGCAGCGCATCCAGATTGGCTTGCGATACCTGGAACTGGGAATCGAGCAGCGTGCCATCGATGTCGATGGCGATGAGGCGGATGGAGTGGGTCAACATGATCCATTCTAGCAGCCGATTTGGTGGTCCTCCTGTCGCGCCAAGAAGTCGCCGGATGGCAAATGCCTCGGCGACGGTCAGAACTGAGGCGGTGTGGCCTTCAGCGCCGTCGAGTCGATGCCTTCGCACATCCCGTTGCTCACGGTTAGGTTGCCGTGGGCGTCAAGCCTCACCGTCCAGAGGGAGTCGTAATCGGTGTCTGGCCAAGCGGGCGCCTGCGGGCCGTCCCCGTGATAGGTAGCCAATAGCGCATTGATTGTGGGTTGTATGAATTGGTAAGCCCACGCCATCAGCACCCTCTGATTCGAAAATGTTTGGCCAGTAAAGAAAAAATCGCTGGTTTGCCGAGGGGCGGCGTTCTGATCGGACATCAGGACGCTGGTGACCAGATTGTAGGGCAAGTTATTGGCGATGGCGTAGGGTGCAGCGGTCAGCGCCGGCGCAAGAGTCGAAAAGTAGGAGTCACCCGAAGTGCTGACCGTGCCTTGGCCAAATTGACCGGGGTCCATCGAATAAACCACTTGAGGGGTGATTTTGCCAAGCAGTGCGTTGGGAAGATCCAGCGCGCGCCATTGCCCCGCGCCGACATAGTTGTTGTCGGACCAGTAGCCCTGGGGATGCGCCTCGGCGTGCCGGATAATGTAAACGGTTTCGTTGATGTTGGTGCCGGCCGGAACTACAGCGCCCCCCTGACCGCCGGTCACAGTGATGCTAAAAGGCTTCTGGGCCGTGCATGCGGCGCTGACCAATTTCGGCGGGGGCAGCACAGGGTAGCTGGAAGGCGGATTCAGATTGCTGTTGTAGGTGACCAGCGTGGCCTTGCCCGACGGCGCAATCGCGATCGCATAGATATAGTTAGGCCCCGCATAACTGGCCGGAAGACCCAGGTTGTACCCTTCGAGCCGGTTGATGCTGGCCAGCAGGGCGGTGGTAGTCTCCCACGGCGCCGAGAAGACGTAGAAGCCGGCAACATTCGCCTTGACGATATCGCTGACCAGGTTTTCGTTGTTGCCTTCCTGGTCATTGAAATCGAGCCCCTGGCAAGTGGGGCAGAATTGCGGCTGTGGAACAACTCCGCTGGGCATGGGCCCTGGCGCATAGGATGCATTGATGGGGTAGTTCTGGCCGGTGTATGGGGTGCCACCCTCAGCGTCACTGGACAGCGTGATCTGGTTTAGCAGGGCGAACTGCTGAATGGTCTCGACTGCCACCATATCGGGGTAATGACTTGCAGTTTGCAAATGAGTCATCGGTACCAGCGCGTAGATCCCAGTGACGTTCTTCGTCCCTAGCACTTGCTGCTTCAGGAACGTTCCCATCTGAAGTGACCGCTGTAAACCCTGACTGGTGAGGTTTGCCGTCTTGGGATTGACGTCGCCGGAAGCCTGGTAGGCCAAGTCCTCACTTACTACAAAGATCAGGTTGACATTGGCGGCACTCAGCGGAGCGGGAGTGGGCGGCGCTGGCGGATCGGGACGGGCAGAGCCGCCGCATCCGGCCAGCAGGGTCAGGGCAGAGACTAAGAACACTAGCGATAGGACAGTGATTTTGTTCATAGGGGCCATGGGTCTTCTCTCGCGACCAGTTTCACGCGGGAGGCGATTCCTGGGCAGTGACATCTAGGGCAATGGGGTGAGTAATAAGACGAGCAATTCCAAGAAAGGGCCGGCTCCCAATCCGGGATGCCTACCCCGGTTGAGATTTCCAGCGAACCGCCGACGGTCGGCGAGCGTCCAAGCCCATTCTGCGAAAAGGTCCGAAGTGGGAGACCCTGGTCAGTAAGTTGGACGTTGGCGAAAAGGTTCTTCCCAGCGCCCTGCCCGCAGACGTAGAGTAAAGGCGATGGAACTGCGCAAAGATCCCATCACACGCTCGTGGGTCATCTGCGGCGACGAGCCCGAAGCCGGCGCTTCTCCGGACTATTTCTGCCCGTTCTGCCCGGAGTCGGGCCAGCCGCTACAGGTGATTGCGACGGCGCCCACGGTGAATGGCAGCCCGTGGTCGGCGCGCGCCGTGGTCCATCCGCGGCCGCTGTACGGAATCGATGGCGAGCCGGGGCGATCGGGCAACGGGCTTTACGATAGGATGCGGCCGGTCGGAGCGCACGAAGTCATCGTGGAAAATGCCCGCCATGACCGCCATCTGTGGAACGCCGAAGATCGCGAGATCGAAGAGTACCTGGCGCTTTGCGGCCAGCGCATTCAGGACCTGAAAGGCGACACCCGTTTCAAGTACATCAGCGTTTTTAAGAATTTCGGTAGCATGTCGGGGCAGGAGTTCGACCATCCGACATCGGAAATTGTGGCCACGACGTTTGTACCGAGGCGCGTGCTGTACGAGTTGCGGGCAGCAAAACAGCACTTCCAGGTAAAGGAGCGCTGCGTCTTCTGCGATATTCTGCAGCAGGAGCAGGAACAGAAGCTGCGCGTGATCGAAGTGCGTGGCGACTACATTGCCACTTGTCCGTATGCGCCTCGCGTTCCCTACGAAACCTGGATCGCTCCGCGCAGCCATGAGGCGTATTTCGAGCGCACCGCCATGAAGTCGGGCGCGATGCGCGACTTTGCTGCACTGCTGCGGCGCACCTTGCACCGCATCCGCACTATCGCCGACGGCTTCCACATGGTGCTGCACACCTCGCCAAACACCGTGCGCCGCTCGGACACGCTCGGGTTCTGGAAGACCCTCGACGAAGACTACCATTGGCACATCGAGATACTGCCCCTGCTTGGCACCAAGGCCAAGTCCTACACCTTCAAGGAGGTTTACTACTCGCCGGTAAGCTCGGAGACGGCGGCAGCGATTCTGCGGGAACGGCCGACGGAGTAAGAACCAGCAGTCAGCCGAAGAGACGCGGGACGACCGGGAACGCTGTTGGCGGGAATAGAGATCCTTCGACTCGTCGCTACGCTCCTCGCTCAGGATGACAAGTGTGGTGGCTGAAATGAGAGTATTGCCTGGATGATAGCTCCAATGGCTGATCAGAGCCCGGGGTGGATGACAACGCGATTGGCTGAATGCCGAGTGCTGAGTGCTGACTGCTGAGTGCTGACGGCTGATTGCGAAGCGCCAACTGCCAAATGCCAATTGCCCGTCGTCGATGATCGCGGACTACAATGTACCCATCGCTATGACCATCCGCCGCATCAAGGCCTACAGCGGACAAACTGGCTACGTCTATCAATACTACTTCGTAGGCAAGCGGCCGGCATTGCAGGGCGATCCCGAAGCGCCTGCAATGGAATTTGTCTTCGACGTGACCGCAGACCGTAAGACGACGTTTGCGGTCAGCATCTTTCTGCCACCGCAAGCGCTGGAGGCCTGGGCCGTTAGCCGGGGCCGCAGCCTGAGCGAGCCGGAACAGTATGCCGCGGTGAAACTGCGGCTGATGCAAGCCTTCGACGAAATCCCCGACATGCTGAGTCAGGGCCGGCGTTTGCGGCTGGACGCCGAGACGCTGCCCGTCCTGCTGGAATCCATTGGAGTGGAATAGGGCAGGTCCGGAAGATCTGCAATCGGGCTAACGCAAGATCGATCGCAGCGTCCAAGTTAACAGGGGATGAGAACCTTCCGTCAGTACACGTTTCTGAAACGGGTGATGGCAAAGGTGGCACGAGCGCCTCGCCCGTTGCTGTACATGGTGAGCAAACTTGGCCCATAATCATGCTACCAGCGGGTGAGATGGCGATGTTCGAGGAAATGCCGTGGCCGGGACGCAAACGATGGAGCGCTTCCATAGTGGCGTCGTTTGCCGTGCACATTGCGTTGGTGCTGGCCTTGCTGTACAAATCCGCTCCTCTGTTCTTGACCCCGTCGGATGTTGCATTGGGGATACCAGGATCGTCGGGATCAGTTTCTATCATTTATCTGGCGCCGGTTGGTGCGGAGCAAACCCGGTCCGCACCAGATAAACCGCAGCTCACCTTGCGGGCTGCCCTCCCCAAGAAACTCAAGCCGCCCAAGATTGAGACCAAGCCTGAACCCGAGCAGGCCACTGCCGACAATGCGGCTGAGCAGACGGCCCGCGGCGGTTCGCCCTTCGGACGCGTGCCCGGTTCGCCCATCACCGGTGAGGAAGTGATTCCTGCCCTACCGGAGGTTTTTCCCGATCCTGCCATCTCGCGCGCCGATTTGCCTGCCGGGGTGCAAGGCGACGTCATCGTCGAGGTCACTATCGATTCGCAAGGCAATGTGGTGGAAACCAAACTGCTGCAGGGAATTGGCTATGGCGTCGAGCAGAAGGTGCTGGATGTGTTGCAGCGTTGGCACTTTCGCCCCGCCATGCGCTACGGGGTGACCATCGCCTCGCAACACATCGTGCACTTCCACTATCCCAGCTAGCCTGCGGCCCAATTCGGAGCCCGTCACAGGGGCTGGTGCCGTACGTCCTTGCAAATCCCAGTGAGTCAATCGGATGTGACCTAGATCACAGGGGCCCGTGATAACTATTACGCGCCCAATATTGCCTGACCGCTATACTTAGACCAGAAGAACGGGTGGGACTTAACCGATACCGTTCCTGGGGTTTATGCCGCTAATCTGGCTGCGAGTCGCGGTGGTTTGCTACGGCGTGGGACTGCTTTACTCGCTGTTGCTGCTGAGTAAGCAAGGCAACGTGCTGGCGAAAGTCGTGGAGCCGGCGGTCGGACTCGGCCTCATTTTCCATTTTGTATCGCTGGTGGAGTCCACCATCCTGATCGGGCATCTGTCGCTGGCTTCGATCCATTATTCGGAATCGTTCCTGGCTTTCCTGGCCATGGTGGTCTTCTTCATCTTCTTTGTCCGTTATCGAACTACGTCACCGGGCATAGTGATCTTTCCTATTGTCTTTGTGCTGACTTTCACCTCCGCCCTCGGGCAGAAGCCGGTAACGCTGACCTCGCCGCTGCTGCGTAATGGCTGGATCTTTGTTCACGTGGTGCTGATCTTCACCGGCTATGCGGGCCTGTTTCTCAGCTTCGGTGCCAGCCTGCTGTATCTGGTGCAGGAGCGCGCGCTGAAATCCAAACGGCCGACTACGCTGCTGACCTGGCTGCCTCCGCTGCAGACCATCGACGATATCGGCTATCGCGCGTTGCTCTTCGGCTTCCCCTTCATGACGTTCGGGCTGGTTACCGGCTCGGTGCTGGCCATCGAGAAGTACGGGCCCATGTTCTTCTACGATCCCAAGATCCTGCTGTCGTTCATCATGTGGGCGGTGTACATGCTATTGCTGTACACCCGTTGGAGTTCGGGATGGCGCGGCCGCCGGGCAGCGTTCATGGCGACTTTCGCATTTGTGATCGCCATCGGCGCCTGGGCGGCGAATTACTTTAGCCGGGTACACCGGTTTATCGCTTCATGAACTTCGTCCTCATCGGCGTGAACCACCAGACCGCACCGCTCGACGTGCGCGAGCAATTCGCCATCTCGGAAGCGCGGCTGCCCGAAGCGGTGAAGTGCCTGGCATCGTATCCCGGAGTGGAAGAGGCGATGATCGTCTCTACCTGCAACCGGGTGGAGATGCTGGCGCGCACGGTGAATGGCACGGCTGACCTGCAAGGGTTCGTGCGCCAGTTCTACGGCTTCGACCCCGGGCCGTATCGCCAGTATATGTACGAATATCACGAGCGCGACGCGGTGCGGCATGTGTTTCGCGTGGCCTCCAGTCTTGACTCGATGGTGGTCGGCGAGCCGCAGATTCTGGGCCAAGTGAAGGAGGCTTATGCCACGGCGCGCGCGGTGGGAGCGGTCAATTCGCAACTGGACGCGCTGCTGACGCGGGCCTTCGCCGTCGCCAAACGGGTGCGCAATGAGACGGCGGTGGCGACGTCGGCGGTGTCGATCGCTTCGGTCGCGGTCGATCTGGCCAAGAAGATTTTCGGCAACCTGCAAGGCAAGAGCGTTTATCTGGTGGGCGCAGGCAAGATGTCCGAGCTGGCGGCGCGGCACCTGCTGGCCCATGGCGCCGAGCACATCTACGTTGCCAATCGCACCTACGATCGCGCGCTGGCGCTGGCGACCAAGTTCAAGGGCGAGGCAATTCCGTTCGAGCAGTTGTACGAAACCGTTTCCCGCGCCGACATCGTCATCACTTCCACCGGAGCGCCGCACGCCATCTTCCGCAAGGAGCACGGCGAGAAGTTCCTGAGCCGCCGCCGCAACCGTCCCATGTTCTTCATCGATATTGCGGTGCCACGCGACATCGATCCGGAGATGAACAAGCTGGACGGCGTCTTCGTCTACGACATCGACGACCTGCAGCAGGTGGTGTCGTCGCATGTGGCCGATCGCCGGCTGGAGGCCGATCGCGCCGAAGCTATCGTGCAGCTTGAAGTGGACAAATTTCAGGCGCGACTGCAGACGCTGGACGTGGTGCCGACCATCGTCTCGCTGCAGGAGCATCTGGAGACGGTGCGCCAGGCCGAGATCGATCGCGTGCGCGGCCGCTTGGGCGCCATGAGTC
>Ga0302320_10001299_pt1 | contig 59870 bp, 47 predicted proteins | sample Bog_T0_3_FD_202130 | JGI IMG/M metagenome (GOLD analysis project Ga0302320, IMG submission 202130) | Peat permafrost microbial communities from Stordalen Mire near Abisko, Sweden - Bog_T0_3 | ecosystem: Environmental > Terrestrial > Soil > Wetlands > Peat | place: Sweden: Abisko, Stordalen Mire... | reverse complement strand
GTGACAAAGAACCAGAGGAAGGTGTGGTGCCAGAAGCGCACCCCAAATTCCCCGCCCATCAGCGGCACGATCCAGTTGAACATCTGCGGCAGCCACGAGTTGCTCATGCTTGAGTAAAGCGCGAAGCCGGTGATGGTCTGGAAGACGAACGCGAGGAAGGTGCCGAAGTAAATGAGGCCCGCCAGTGCGTTGTGTCCCGTGGAGATGGGCCCATGCAGCTTGACTTCAAGCACGTCGGCCTCGATCACCTCAAGAATCTCCTGCTGTTGCGCCTTCTTGAATGGGAAGAAGGCGCGCCAACTGGAGTACTTGTTGCCGACAAAGCCCCAATAGAGCCTTGCCAGGAAGTTGAATACATAGATGAACGCGCATACAAAGTGGATGAAACGCACCCAGCCAAACCAGTACTGCTGATAGGCCTCGGCCGCGTAGAACGCGCGGATGGGGGCACCGATCAGGTAGCCGGTCACGCACAAAAGCACCAGGACGACTGCGTTGATCCAATGGTAGACGCGGACCGGCAGTTCCCATACATACACCCGCCGATACTCGACTGGCGCACTGCCGTTCGCGGTAAACACATCCTTCACACCAATGCCTTGGGTACTCATAGCCCTCACTCGAAGGAAACCTGGTGAAGGTGCCGTCCCTGCGGATCGTACAGATGCACGGCGCAGGCCAGGCACGGGTCAAAGGAATGGATGGTGCGGATGATCTCGACCGGCTGCTCGAGGTTGGCCACCGGGGTGCCGATCAGCGATTGCTCGAACGAGGAGCGCTGCTGCTTGGCATCGCGGGGCGAACCGTTCCAGGTGGTAGGAACAACCAGCTGGTAGTTGTCGATTGCGCCGTTCTTGATCTTGATCCAGTGGGCGAGCGCGCCACGAGGCGCCTCAGTGAGGCCAACGCCCTCGGCTTCAGCAGGCCAGGTCTTGGGTTCCCATTTCTCGCTGTTGAAGGTGGAGACCTCGTTGATCTTGACGCGTTCAATCAACTGGCCGTAGAACTCCTTGAGCCAGATCATTGCCAGCGCCGCATCCAGGCCGCGAGCCGCGGTGCGGCCCAGGGTGCTGAACAGAGCATCCACGGGAACATTGAGCTTGCCGAGAGTGGCTTTCACCAGTTCCTGCACGTCGGTGCGGCCGGAGGCAAAGGCAACCAGCAGGCGCGCAAGCGGGCCTACTTCCATGGCATTTTCCTTCCAACGCGGCGTCTTGAGGAACGAGTACTTCTGGTGACCCTCAAGGGTCGTGAAGGGAGGCTTGGGCCCGGTGTAGTTGAGCTTGGTTTCGCCGGCCCAGGGATGAATGCCCACGCCGTCGCCACCTTCGTAGCTGTACCAGGAGCTGGCAATGTACTCCTTGATCTCCTGCGAATCGGTCGCGTTCACCGGGTACACGTGGCTGAGGTCGCGGTTGAGGACCACGCCGCGCGGATACTTGAACGATTCCGGCTTGCCGTAGCCCTGGGTCGGGAACTCGCCGTAGCTGAGGTAGTTCTTCAGCCCGCCGCCCCACTTGGCCCAGTCTTTGTAGAACGAGGCAACGGCCAGCAGATCGGGAATGTAGACTTCGTTGACAAACTCATCGGCCTGGTCGATGAGCCGCTTCACCAGGTTGAGCCGCTCAGAGTTGATGGCGGCCACTTCATTCAGGTTGATGGAGCAGGGAACGCCGCCCACAAGGTAGTTCGGATGCGGGTTCTTGCCGCCGAATACCGCGTGGATCTTGACGATTTCCTTCTGCCACTCCAACGCATCAAGGTAGTGCGCCACGGCGATCAGGTTCACTTCAGGCGGCAGTTTGTAGGCGGGATGGCCCCAATAGCCGTTGGCGAAGATGCCCAGACCGCTGGCCGCAAAGGCCTTGATCTTGTCCTGCACTCCAGAGAAATAAGCCGGAGTGTTCTTGTCCCACTTGGAGAAGGATTGCGCAAGCTCGGCGGCCTTCTTGGGGTCGGCCTTGAGAGCGTTCACAATGTCTACCCAATCCAGAGCGTGCAGGTGATAGAAGTGCACAACGTGGTCCTGCACATACTGCGTGGTCATCATGATGTTGCGGATGATCTCGGCCGTGGGTGGTACTGCGATGCCGAGAGCGCTTTCAACGGCGCGCACGCTGGTGAGCGCATGCACGGTTGTACAGACGCCGCAGACGCGCTCGGTGATGGCCCAGGCATCCCGGGGATCACGGCCCATGAGAATCTTCTCAAGGCCGCGGACCATGGTGCCTGCGCTGAAAGCGTCGGTGATGACGCCGTTTTCTACCACTGCCTCAATGCGCAGGTGGCCTTCAATACGTGTTACCGGATCGACGACGACGCGTGTCATGGGGTCTCTTTACTCCTTTTGATCTTCAGCGTGGACTTCAGCGATCACGCTGCGCTTGCGAATGTTGGTGACCACTGCGTGAGCCGCAACTCCGGCTACCGTGGCAATTCCCACCACCGCGCCCACCGTATCGGCCGTGCTCTCGATGCCGAATCCGGGGAATGAGGCAAGATGCTGGTAGAACGGGCCGTTATCCCAGAAGCCTTCTTCGCTGCAACCGATGCAGCCGTGGCCGGACTGGATGGGATAGCTGGTGCCTTCGTTCCACTTGACCACCGAGCAGGCGTTGTAGGTCACCGGACCGCGGCAGCCCATCTTGTAAAGGCAATAGCCCTTGCGCGCGTTCTCGTCGTCGAACGACTCAACGAAGAGCCCGGCATCGTAGTTGGGGCGGCGATAGCAGGTGTCGTGCACGCGGCGTCCGTAGAACTCCTTCGGACGTCCCTGAGAATCCAGCGCCGGGGGCGTTCCCACGACCAGCAGATGCGTGACCACCGCCATCATCACGTCGGCGATCGGCGGGCATCCCGGAACATTGATGACCGGCTTGTCCACCAGTTTATGAATCGGCGTGGCGCCGGTCGGATTGGGCTTGGCAGCCTGCACGCAACCGTTGGATGCGCAACTGCCCCAGGCCACAACCGCCGCGGCATCCTTGGCCACTTCCTGCAGAATCGATTCCGCGGTCTTGCCGCCGATCATGCAATAAACGCCATCCGCGCCGGTGGGCACTGCGCCCTCCACCAGAACAATGTACTTGCCCTTGTTCTTCTCGATCGTGTCCGTCAGGCACTTCTCCGCCTGGAACCCGCTCGCAGCCATTAAAGTTTCTGTGTAATTAAGCGATAAAACGTCGAGCAGCGCATCCACCACAATCGGGTGCGACGCACGAATGAACGACTCGCTGCAGCAGGTGCACTCCTGAAAGTGCAGCCACACAACGGCCGGTTTCTCTTTTTTGTCGAAGGCTTTCACGACCTCGGCTACGCCGGTCTGACCCAGCCCAGCCACCGTTGCGGCGGCAGCGCAGAACTGTAAAAAGTCTCTGCGGCTGTAGCCCTTCTGCTCCATCGATTGCCAAATGGAATGACCCATCGCTACCTCGCTCACTGTGCAGGCACCGGACCCCTGGGTCGGCATCAGACCAACTAATCCTGGAATATGCCGCCTGGAAACGCACCGGTGGATGAATGGGACGTTACGCAGCCAAAATGACGGTAGGCTGTGCGCTACATCACACATCGACGTTTGGCATCTTCTAATTCGGAGCTGGGGTAGCGCAGGAATCAAGTGCATCGCTTGTGGGGCAACGGGCTGCCGTGTCATTTTTCGTGTTTCAACTGCACTTTGGGTAGAAACCAGCCATTTTGATGGATATGCCGTCCCGAGACTGCCCCGGGAAATAGCCTCGAACGGGCCCGGGCCCACTGGCCGCCAAACCCGGAAGATCAGAATTCTGCTGCTCTCCGGACCGCCCCGGCCGGGCCAATCCAGCCCCGTCGCCTTGGGAACATCTCACAACCCACCAGAGAATCTGAACTCCTGCCCGTGATGGACAACACACCGAACATCCCGAAGAGCTATTGTGCCGGGAACCCGGGCGGGAACCAGGCCGCTCGCTGTCGCCTCACTCCGATTCCGGCCGGCGCGGCAAAAAGTGCCCAAAAACGAAGACGCCAGAGATCCGGATCTCTGGCGCCTTAATGCGGTCAACTCGCGGGTTGCTCAGACCATGCATCGTCCCTTCAGCCTGTCCCTGGCGGTTCCAGGTTGCCCCGTTTCCGCGTCCCAGGTCTGCGTCGGCGATGGGAGATTCGAGTTTCCTCGTCTCTCGCGCATCCTTCAGCACTGCCCTCCACGAAGTTCCAGGTTGCCCCGCATCTTCGCTTCCTGCCGCGCTTCCCGATGAGTCCTCGGGTTGCCCCGATTGCCTCATCTTCCGACTTCGCCGGCGATCGAGTTTCGAGTTTCCTCGCCTCTCGCTCTCCTTCGGCGCTGCCATCTTCAAAGTTCCAGGTCTCCCCGGCTCTTCGCTTCCAGCCTCGCCTCCCGATGAGTCTCCGGGTATCCCCGAATCCTGCATCTTCCGGCTTCTCCGGCGATGGAGCTTCGAGTTTCCTCGTCTCTCGCATCCTTCAGCGTTGCTGGCGCTCAACCTCCGGGTTACCCCGAATCTTGTTCTCCCAGCCCCGCCTTCCCGATGAGTCTTCGGGTTGCCCCGAGTCCTGCATCTTCCGGCCGTGCCGGCGGTTGAGTTCCCGGGTTGCCCCGCGTCCTCTTTCCCCCGGCCTCGCCGTCTGGTGGATTTCCAGGTTTCCCCGGCTCTCGCACCCTTCGGCGTTTCCGTCTCCGCGTCTTCGGTGGCCACCGAATCCTGCCTCAACGGTTGGGTCCGATGATGACTTCCCGGCTTGACTCGAACTTTGCATCCTCGACCGAAACCGCGGATGAATCTTCGTGTCCCGTCGGGCTTAGCACATTCCTTCCAAACTCTGGGTGTTCCCTCAATCTCGCCCGGCTCGTCCCCCTGCCGTCTCCGGCCTGGGGCTGGCCAACTCAACTCAGCTTCACACCGTACTGCCTGGCTGGAACTGCGTTTCCAATTCCCTGCTAGTCACCAACTGGAGAGGAGCTTAGGCCGCTTCAATCTGTGGAAGCAAGTGCAAAAATCAGATAAACCTGTGGATATCACCATAAATGGTGCATGATTCTGCCCCTGAAACGATGGGGCGGTCAAATGTGAGCTGCAATCCATTGCCCGTCGAGCCAAGGCCAGCAGAAGTCTCCCCTGCAGCCCTTTCCACCGCCCAGCCATTCTCGCGGCCAAAGCAAGGGCAAGCCCCTCTATAATCCCGGCAAAGGGGAAGACACTTTGGAAATGACTCGAAAGAAATGCCTGTGCGTTCTGGCTCTGGCTTTGGTTGCGGTAGCTCTACCCGCCGCCGCCCGGGCGCAGCAACTCTCTCAAAAACTCCAGAATGCCGTTGGCCACTGGCAGGCCTACAGTGACGGAAAACCCGGTGGCCAGGTTGAGACCTACCTGGAGAACGGCAAGCTCTTTGGCCGCGTGACCCAGGTGCGCCCGGGCCGTACGCCGAACGACGTCTGCGAGAAGTGCTCCGGCGCCAACAAAAACCAGCGCATTCTGGGCATGATTTTGATGCGCAACTTCCACACCGACGGCGACGACTGGGTGGGCGGAACCGTGGTTGACCCCGAGAACGGCAAGGAATACCAGGGAAAGATCTGGGCCGTCGGCGACAACGAACTTCATATGCGCGGATTTATCGGCATCTCGCTGCTGGGCCGGACGGAGACCTGGGTCAGGATGCACTGACAGGAACAGGGGCGTGCTCCAACTCGTCCCCACATCATGCCAATCGAGAGTTTTTGCCAACCTCAACCCCAAAGTCCGATCCTCGTCAAAGCCCGGCTCGTTGGCCCACGAGGAGGCGGTCAAATCGGGCCGTCGCAATCCTGGCTCTTCAGCCAACTTTGCCTCCATCAAGGCCGGCCTGGGCGGAATCTGGATTGATCGCCAGCGGTAAGCTCACATGGGGAGAAACATGAAAGTCACAAACTTCGCCGGAAAACGGATAGCCTCGATCGCAACACTGAAAGCCGGGTTTCTGGCCGCAGTCACCCTCCTGCTAACCCTGACCGCCGTTGCCCAGGTCGAGTACGTCGATCCCACCATCGGCAACGTCAGCATCCTCCTCGTCCCCACGCGTCCGGCGGTCTATCTGCCCAACAGCATGGTTCGCGTCTACCCCATGCGCGCCGACGCCCTCGACGATCGCATTGAATCCTTCCCCCTCACCATCAGCTCCCACCGCCAGTTGGAACTGTTCAGCATCATGCCCGGCGCCGATGGCGCTCCCGCCGCCTATGACCAGGAAAAAACAACCCCCTACTACTACTCCACCCGCTTTGACGAGTCGTTGATTCAAGCCGAATTCACGGCCACTGAGCGCTGCGGCTACTTCCGCTTCACCTTTCCCGGAGGAAAAGCCGCCGTCGTGCTGGCCAACCGCATCGCTGGCACTCTTCAACCGCAGCCCGGCAACGCCATCGGCGGCGAAGAGAGCTTCAGTGGCATGAAGGCCTACGTCTACGGCGAATTCTCTGTGCCCGTCCAATTCACCAGCGAGAGCCTTGCCGGCAGATCCCGCATCGTTGCCTCGGCGCCCGGACGACAGCGCCTCGAATTCCGCTACGGCATCTCCTTCATCAGCGTGGACCAGGCCAGGGCCAACCTCCGCCATGAAATCCCCGTCTGGGGCTTCGACGCTGTCAAACAGGCCGGCAGGGCCCGCTGGAACCGGACCCTGGGCCAGATTGCCGTCGAAGGCGGCACCGAAGCGCAGAAACGCGTCTTCTACACCGCCCTCTATCGCTGCTTCGAGCGCATGGTCAACATCACTGAGGATGGCCGCTACTACAGCGGCTTCGACCACCAGGTGCATGAGGACAAACGCCCCTTCTATGTAGACAACTGGCTCTGGGACACGTTCCGCGCCCTGGAACCCCTGCAAACACTGCTCAACCCCGATATGCAGGCCGACAAGATTCAGTCCTATGTCCGCATGTATCAGCAGTCGGGAATCATGCCCACCTTCAACACCGTGGCCGGCGACCTGCCCTGCATGAACGGCAACCACTCGGCGCCGTGGATTGCCGATGCCTGGTTCAAAGGCGTCCGTAACTTCGATCTGCAGACCGCCTATGAAGGAATGCGCAAGCGCTCGCTCGCGAGCACGCTCCTGCCCTGGCGGCTGGGGCCTAAAACTCCGCTCGACGACTTCTACAACGTCCACGGCTACCTGCCCGCACTGCGCCCCGGTGAACAGGAGACAGAGCCGCTGGTGGATGCCTTTGAAAAGCGCCAGCCCATCCCCGTCACTCTTGAGAACAGCTTTGACGACTGGAATATTGCGCAGCTGGCTCGCCAGTTGAACAAGCCTGTAGACGAGCAGCTCTTTCTGGGGCGCGCCGCCAACTACAAGAACCTCTATCGCGCCGACAAGGCCCTGATGTGGCCCAAAGACTCCGCGGGAAACTGGATTGAGCCCATGGACCCCAAGTGGGATGGCGGCATCGGCGGACGCGACTACTATGACGAGAACAACGGTTACACCTACCAGTGGGACGTGATCCATGACTTCAACGGGCTGATCGCGCTGATGGGCGGCACGGCCAGGGCCGAAGCAAATCTCGACCAGCTCTTCCGCGAGCCGCTGGGCCGCGCGCGCTATGAGTTCCTGGCCAAATTCCCTGACTCCACGTCCATGGCCGGCCAGTTCTCGATGGGCAACGAGCCCAGCCTCGCCATCCCTTACATCTATAACCGTCTGGGCGCGCCGTGGAAGACGCAGAAGCGCGTCCGCATGTTGCTCGAATCGTTCTTTCCAGACTCGCTCCAGGGCATTCCCGGCGACGAAGACGGAGGCGGCATGAGCGCCTTTGTAGTCTTCTCCATGATGGGCTTCTATCCCGTTACGCCCGGCATTCCTACCTACGACATCGGCAGCCCGGTCTTCAACAGGGTCACCATCCACCTCAAAAACGGCAAGGACTTCGTGCTGGTCGCGCAGAACAACTCCCACGACAATAAATATGTCCGGAGCATCCAGCTCAATGGGAAGCCCCTGAACCAAGTCTGGTTTCGTCACGCTGACATCGCCAACGGCGCCACGCTCGAACTCACCATGGGAGACACGCCCAACACCATGCTCGGCACAACGCCAGCCAGCTTTCCGCCCGCATCCATTTCGGTCAAGCCGGAGAGCTACGTTCCGTAGCGCAGACGGCCCGGCCGCGAGTTCCCGGGGGGTGTCAGATTGATTTGTTTGAGCGCGCCATCCCGTCAGTTGCGGGGGATTTCCAGGCCACCAGTCAGGCTGGCCACCCGCTCCTCATGGTGGTTGCGGCACCACGAAGTCAGGCCGCGCGCCAGCCGTTCCACGGCGCACGGGTCGGCATAACTCGCCGTGCCCACCTGGATGGCGGTCGCGCCGGCAAGCAGAAACTCCACCGCATCCTCCGCCGTGAGAATGCCGCCCATGCCCAGAATCGGGATGGTGACCGCCTGCGCCGCCTCGTAGACCATGCGCAGGGCAATCGGCTTGATGGCCGGTCCGGAAAGACCGCCGGTCACGTTGCTCAGCCGCGGCCTGCGCGTCTCCACGTCAATGGCCATGGCCAGAAAAGTGTTCACCAGGCTCAGCGCATCCGCGCCTGCCCCGGCGGCAATCCTGGCCATGTGGGCAATCGAGGTCACGTTCGGTGAGAGCTTCACAATCAGAGGGCGCTGCGAGGCTTCCTTGGCGCGCTGCACCAGGTACTCCAGCGAGCCGGGGTCCGCACCGAAGGCCATGCCCCCCGCATGCACGTTCGGGCAGGAGACGTTCAACTCATACGCGGCAATGCCGGGCGCGCTATTCAGGCGCTCAATCACGGCGATGTACTCGCCCACCGTGTAGCCAAAGACGTTTACGATCACCTTGCAGTGGGTATAGCGGGCCAGCGGCGGCAGCTTGCGCTCGATAAACTCTTCGACGCCCACATTCTGCAGCCCGATCGCGTTCAACATCCCCGCCGCGGTCTGGATGATGCGCGGAGCCGGATGGCCCGTCATCGGTTCCATCGAGATGCCCTTGGTGACAAAGCCGCCGATCTTGTCGAGCGCAACGATCTCTTCAAACTCGATGCCATAGCCGAAGGTGCCGCTGGCGGCAATCACCGGGTTCACCAGTTCCAGGCCGGCAAATCTCACTTTCATGTCGGGTTTCACGCGGGGCTATCTTCCTTGGCACTGAAGTTTTTCAATGGGCAGCCGGTTGCTTTCCGCCCTTCAGGGGAGGATTGCATTGAGAATCACCGCAGACACACAGCTTGAACCGTGCGGCTCAGGCCCTCGCGTACATCATACTAGTCCGCCATCGCCGGCGCACCGCAACCGGGCCACTGCTCAGCCTTCGCTGGCCGAAAGATCCGCGGCCAGTGGGCAGCCCGTGCAATGCGCCGTCCTTCCGCAGTGCGCCTTGCCCACCGCAACCGTGAGAGCGTGGAACTCATTGAACAGCCGCTGCTGCTCGTTCTCCGGGTCCTCGTGGAATGCGTGCCGGGTCAAATCCGCTAGATCCTGATAGCTCACTCGCCCGCGCGGCGATTCCAGAAGCCGGTGCCGCTCGGCAATCCGCCGCAAATACTCGTCGGCCACCGGCACGGCGTGCCCCAGCGCATACAAGAGAATGGCGTCGGCCGTCTCCGGCCCCACTCCGGGCAGCGCCAGCAGCCGGATGCGCAGCGTTCCGGTCGGCATTGCTGCCAGCCTGTCCAGCGACCCGCCAAATTCCCCATCCAGCAGCTGCACAAACGCCTTCAGCGCCGGCGCCTTCCGCGTATAAAATCCGCTAGGGCGGATCAGCTTCTTGAGGTCGCCCACCGCAATCGAGCGCAGTCCTTCCACAGTCAACGCCCCGGCTGCCCGCAGATTGTCGAGCGAGCGCTCCACAGCCTTCCAGGCCGTGTTCTGGGTCAGGTAAGCTCCCAGGATCACCTCAAACGGCGTCTTTGCCGGCCACCAGTGCTGCGGCCCATACGCCTCGGCCAGCCAATCGTGCATCTGCCGCAGCCGCTTCGACGGATTCAGCCGCTGGGCGCGCTTCACTTGAGAGATTCCTCGCACGGCGGCGACTGCAGTTGCACTTTCCACTCCACAATCCGGGCCTGTGCCGCCGCTGCCTCTGCCTGGGGAACGTGCCCCGCCGCCTGCAGCGAAATCGAGAGCGCCGTGTGCGCCAGCGGATCGCCGGGCGTCAGCGCCGTTAGCGCCAGTGCCGCGCCAATTGACTGTTCCAGCTTCCCGGCATCGCGCAGCGCACGGATCAGCCCATGATGAGCCTCAAAGTTCTCCGGATCGGCATCCATGGCCGCTCGAAAGGCCTTGGCGGCGCGCGCCGGCTCTCCGCCGGCCAGCAGGTCAAGCCCTTGCTGGCAGAGCGCTTCGGCGTCGGGTTGTTGGGGCGCGGTCACGGCAGTCTTTAGGATAAAGGTTGAGGCGTCCGCTGGCTTCATCGAGAGCCGGCGCCTCAATCCGCCAGGCGAGGGAGACAGCAATGAAAAGTCACACGGAATATTTGGTCTTTGAAACCAGAAAACGCCGCGAAATGGTGCACATCACCGATCAAATCGAGCAAATCGTCCGCCGCAGCGGGGTCCAGGATGGCCTGTGCTTTGTCTCTCCGATGCACATCACCGCGGCGGTCTACGTCAACGACCACGAGAGCGGCCTCATCGAGGACATCGGCAAGTGGCTAGAGGCGCTCGCCCCGGCCCGCCCCGATTACAAACACCACCAGACCGGGGAAGACAACGGCGACGCCCATCTGAAGTCGCTCTTGCTCCATCACGAAACCACGCTCCCCGTCACCAATGGCAAGCTCGACCTGGGCACCTGGCAGCGCGTCTTCTACGCCGAGTTCGACGGCCAGCGCCGCAAGCGGGTCATCGTGAAAGTTCTGGGCGTGGAGTAGTGTGCAAACGGCGCCAATGTGGACAGGCCTTCGCGGCGATTGCGGAACGCAAGCCCGGCGACATGCCTGACACTCTTCACCTGAAGTCGCCGGGCGAGGAAAAGTTTTCATATCCAGATTGCTTAGCCTCACCGCTGAGGTGAAGGCGCGAACCACGGCTGGCACAACCTCCGCTCCGCGATGAGCCGGGAAACCAAGCAAAAGAGGGGACTCGGCCTAAGCCGCGTCCCTCTTTGCGTCGCATTCCTTCGGTGGGCTAGCCAATCAGATCGGCATGTTTAGCAACCCTGACTGGCAAGCACTTCCCGGGTTCAGCAGATCCAGTTAATTCTTGCGGGCCTTTGTCCCTCCTGCCGTCGGCACGGATGCATGCAGGCTTGCAGCCGGACTCGAAGTGCATGTCGTCGCTCCGGCTCCCACAACAATGTTCGAGCAGGTGTAGGGCCCAGCATCTGTCTGCGGGTTATACACGATGATCGTGATATTGTCGCCGGTGCTCATCTGCCACCCGTTCACGCCGTATGCTCCCGGCAGGCCCGCAATCACGATCTGCGTATTCGTCCAGGAAGTCACATCCAGGCCAACTGCATCCCCGCCGTTGCCTGCTCCCCACACCACTCCACTGTTGTCGTCGAAAGCGATGTAAGGCGAGTTGCCGGAGTAGGCCGCCTGCGTGCCAAAGCCCGAACCGGTGATGGTGATGGTTTGCGACTGCTCGGGCAGAATCGCGCTGACCGTCATGATTCCCGGTGCTGCCGATATCGTGTAGTTCGCCGTGCCCACCGCGCTGGTGGCGTAGCCGGAGGCAACCGCGATCGCCTCAACGGTCTCCGAGGCCGAAACACTGATCGGGGTCGTGTACAAGGTTGAGCCGGATGTCGGCGTTGTGCCGTTGGTTGTGTAGTAAATCTTCGCTCCCGGCGTAGTGTCGGAGATGGTCACGGTCTGCGTTCCGTTATACGAGCCGCCCCCCGGCGAGAAGGTTGGCGTTGCCGCGGGGCTCTGGATGGTGTAGGTTGCCGATGACACCGTGCTGTTGCTGAAGCGCGGGTAGGTCGCCATCGCGTTGACGGTCTCTGTTGCGGACACTGTGAACGGGCCCGTATACGGTGTCGAACTGGGCGTCGGCGTCGATCCGTTCGTGGTGTAATAGATGCTCGCGCCGCCGGTCGCGTCAGTGAGAGTGACCGATTGCGCTGAGTTGTAGGTGCCGGTGCCCGGGCTGAATCCCGGCGCGTACGCCGCCAGGGTGTAGCTTGCCGATACCACCGCACTGGGGCTGTGGTTGGCGCCCGTCGCATAGGCTTGAATGGTTACCGGCGGCCCCGACAAAACGATGAGACCGGAATACAGGCGGCCATTTGTCAAGGGCGAGGTGCCATCCGTGGTGTAGTAAATGGTTGCGTTCGGGTCAGCATCGCCAAGGAAGAGATTCGTACCCGCTGCGGGGCTCGGAATTGTCCCCGCGGCCAGGCTGAAAGTGGGCGCGGGCTCGGCCGGGAGGTTGATGGTGTAGACCGCCGTGCCAACGGCGCTGTTGGCGTAGCCGGTGGCTACTGCGATCGCTTGCAGGGTCTCCGACGCGGGCACCGTGATCGGGCTATAGTATTGGTTCGAGCTGGCCGTGGGCGTGGTGCCGTTGGTGGTGTAGTAGATTACTGCCTCCGGCGTTGTGGTCGAGATGGTCACGGTCTGCGCCGACGTGTAAGTGCCTCCCGCAGGCGAGAAGGTTGGAGTGGCCGCAGGGCTCTCGATGGTGTAGGTTGCCGATGCCACATTGCTGTTGCTCAAACCGGAACCGCTTGCAATGGCTTCAATGGTCTCTGTTGAGGAGACCGTGATCGGGCTCGTGTATTTGGTGGAGCTGGTGCTTGGCGTGGTGCCGTTGGTGGTGTAGTAGATCACCGCTCCTGCCGTGGTGTCGGAGATGGTTACCGTCTGCGCCGTCGTATAGGTCCCCCCAGCCGGTGAGTAGGTAGGGGTGGCAGCAACCGGGGCAATCGTGTAGGTTGCCGATGCCACCGCGCTGTTGTTGTAGCCTGCCGCAACCGCGATCGCTTCAACAGTCTCCGAAGACGAAACCGTGATGGGACCTGTGTACTTGGTTGAGCCGGTTGTCGGCGTCGTGCTGTTAGTGGTGTAGTAAATGGTTGCGCCCGGTGTGGTATCACCGATGCTCACCGTCTGAGCCGTCGAGTAGGTGCCCGCGGCCGGCGTGATGACCGGCGTGGCGGCGGTGGTTTGAATTGTGTACGCTGCCGTTCCGACCGCGCTGTTGTTGTAGCCCGTCGCAACCGCGATCGCCTCAATGGTCAGTGAAGAGGAGACTGTAATCGGGTTCGTATACTTGGCGGAGCTGGTTGTTGGCGTGACGCCGTTCACGGTGTAGTAGATCACCGCCCCCGGCGTGGTGTCAGCGATGCTCACGGTCTGCGTTCCGCCATACGTGCCCCCCACCGGCGAGAAGGTTGGTGTCGCCGCCGCGGTCTCGATGGTATACGCTGCCGATCCTGCTGCGCTGTTGGTATATCCCGTTTCAACTCCGATGGCCTCTATGGTCTCCGAAGCCGAAACGGAGATTGGGTTGACGTACTTGGTAGAGCCGGTGGTTGGCGTGGTGCCGTTGGTGGTGTAGTAGATTGTTGCGCCTGCCGTGGTGTCTGAGATGCTCACAGTCTGCGCTGCGGGGTACGTGCCCGCCGCCGGCGAGAAGGTGGGTACAGCCACGACTTTTCCGATGGTGTATGTTGCCGAGCCCACCGCGCTGCTGCTATGGCCTGCCGCCATCGCTATAGCCTGAACAGTCTTGGTTGAGGCCACGGTGAACGGCCCGCCATACTGGGTGGAACTGGTGGTTGGCGTGCTGCCGTTGGTCGTATAGAAAATTGTTGCGCCCGACGTGTCGTCTGAGATGCTCACTGTCTGCGCCGAGCCATAGCTCCCCCCAGGTGGAGTAAATGTGGGCGTGGCTGCCGGGGGCAGGTTGATGGTGTAAAGCCCAGTACCCACAGCGCCGGTCACGTAGCCTTTGGCGATGGCTATGGCTTTAATGGTGGTTGTCGTCAACACCGGGAACGTCCCGCCATACAGCGTCGAAGTGGCGGTGGGCGTGGTGCCGTCCGTGGTGTAGTAAATCTTCGAGTTCGGCGTATCGTCCTGGATACCGACTGTCTGCGCCGAGGTATATGTCCCCGGCGTCGGTGAGAAGTAGGGTGTGGCTGTAACCAGGTTGTAGACCCCTGTGGCCACCGCACTGTTTGCATAGTTGGGCGCCACCGCGATTGCCTGCAGCGTCTCCGAGGTCGTAATCGCGATCGGAGCCGTGTACCTCGTCGATTTGGCCGTCGGGGTGGTGCCGTCGGTGGTGTAGTAAATCACCGCGCCAGGCGTCGTGTCCGTGATGCCGACTGTAGGGGCCACGATATAGGTCGATGGGACCGGCGAGAACACCGGTGTGGCCGCCAGGAGTGTGATCGTGTAGGTCGCCGAAGCCACGGGGCTGGCGTTAATGCCGGGCCGGTAGCCAATGGCTTGAATGGTCTCAGTGGATGAGACGGTGATCGGCCCAAAATACTGTGGCGAGCTGGTTGTGGGCGTACTGCCGTTGGTGGTGTAGTAAATCACCGCATCCGGCGTGGTGTCAGACAAGCTGATCATCTGCGTTGAGTTATACGTCCCCCCTGGCTCTGAGAAGGTGGGCGTCGCAGCAGCAGATACGACGGTGTAGGTTCCAGAAACCACGGGGCTATTGGCAAAACCCGTCAGGGTAGCCATGGCTTCAACCGTCTCCGTAGACCGGACGTAGATCTGACCTCCGGGTGGAAAGATCTTCGAGCTCGTTGTCGGCGTTGTCCCGTCGGTGGTGTAGTAAACAGTTGCGCCCGGCATGGCGTCGGAGATGAACAACGACTGCGTTCCATAAAATGTGCCGGGGGTAGGATTAAACGTGGGCGGGGTGACGGCGGCCTGGATCGTGAAATAGGCCGTGGCTACCGAACTGCTGGCGTGGCCCGCGCCTGTGGCAATGGCTTCAATGGTCTCCGTGGCCGACACCGCGAACGGAGCTGTGTACTTGATCGAGGCGGTGGTCGGCGTGGAGCCGTCGGTGGTGTAGTAAATGACCGCGGCCGACGTTGCGTCTGTGATGGTGACCGTCTGGGCTTTGGCGAAGGTTCCACCGTCCGGCGAAATGACGGGGGTAGCCAGCGGGATCGAGCTGTTGATCACATACGCAGCACTGCCGACAGTGCTGTCGGAATACCCGGTTTTCGCCGCAATCGCCTGGATGGTTTCGCTGGCCGATACCTTAATCGGCTGCGCATAGGCATTGGATTGCTCGGTGGGCGTGGAGCCGTCCGTGGTGTAGTGGATGATGGTGCTGGGAGTCGAGTCGCTGATGGTCACCGACTGCGTGCCATAGTAGGTTCCGGCCACCGGCGAAAAGGTGGGTGTGACCGGGGCCAGATAGTACATTGCCGAAGCCACCGCGCTGTTCAGGTAGCCGGTAGCCACCGCAAGCGCCTTAATCGTGACCGGAGAAGTGGTGATGATGATCGCGCTTGTGTATTTGTTTCCGCCGGCTACCGGGGTGGTGCCGTCGGTGGTGTAGTAGATGACTGCGCCCGGCGTCGTGGAAGTGATATTCACATACTGCGTCGTGTTATAGGTTCCCGCGGGCAGCGAGAATGTGGGCGTGGCCGCGATGGTCTCAAAGGTGTACTTTGCCGAGACGACCGTGCTGGGTTGGTAGTAGGTCGCGGTGGCAATGGCCTGAACGGTCTCTGTGGACGAAACGGTGAATGGGGCCGTGTACTTGAGCGAACTGGTCGTGGGGGTGGTCCCGTCGGTGGTGTAGTAGATCACCGCGCCCGCAAGGGTGTCCGTAATGCTGACCGTCTGCGGTGTGCCATAGATGCCCGCAGCCGGTGAGATGGTGGGCGGGGGAGCGACCAGGGTGAGGTAATACGAGGCCGAAACCACCGCGCTGGCCTGGTAGTTGGGAGCCGTAGTGATCGCCTTAATGGTCTCAGTGGTGTTGACCGCGATCGGAGTTGAGTACACGCTGGAGTTTGTGGTCGGCGTGGAGCCGTTCGTGGTGTAGTAAATCACGGCGTCGGGCGTGTCTGAGCTGATAGTCACGGACTGGGGCGCTGTGTAAGGGCCTCCCGGGGGCGCGAAGACTGGCGTTTGCGCCACTGCCAGTTCGCCATAAACTCCGGAGTTAACCACGCTCAGTTCCAGGGCCGGAGCCTTGGCGATTGCTTTGAGCGTAAACTGGCCCGCGCCCTGCAAAAGAATCGGCGTAGTGTACTCGGTGGAACTGGTCGTAGGCGTATCGCCGTTGGTGGTGTAATAGATCACCGCTTCAGGCGACAGGTCCGTGATCGTTATATTCTCGCTTGTGTAGAGCTCGTCGCCGTTAGGAAGTGGGCTGAAGTTGGGCGTGTCGGTCATGCTTGAAACGCCGGGAGCCACTTCGCGGATGCGAGCATCTCCTTCATCCGCGATGTATAGATTGCCACTCGAGTCAACAGCCACGCCGCCGGGATACAGGATCCCAGCCGAGACTGCCGGCCCTCCATCCCCGGAGTAAACCAGCCCCGAGTATGCTGTGTAGGTGGATGGGAGTCCGCTCCCCGCCACGAGGGAGAAATCATCCGTTGTAGGATCGATCTTGAAGATCTGGGAAAGCGCCTCATCACTAAAGTAGAGGTTGCCCTGGCTGTCAAAGGCGATTTGGAACGGGAGGTTGAGTTCCATCGTGGTGGCCAGCCCCGTTGACTGGGGCGTGTACGGGGTTTTCCCTTGCGTGCCGTTGCCGGCAATCGTGGACACGAGGCCTCCCGGCTCAGTTACCTTGAACACCCGGAAGAGGCCTTCATCTGAGATATACAAATTGCCGGATGCGTCCACCGCCACGGCTTCCGGCCAGCAGAAGTTGGTCTGGGTTGCCAGGAGGCCATCGCCGTTGAAATTGCACGGGCTTGTTCCCGAGCCCGGGCCGGCCCCTGTTCCCGCCACCGTGGTGATGACGCCCTCGGAGAGCACTCCCGCGCTTGGCGTGACCTTGCGAATGCGCTTGTTGTCTGTATCTGCAATGTAGAGATTACCCTGACCATCGAAGGCCAGGTAACCGGGTCCGTCGAGCTTGGCGGCCGTCGGCACACCGTTGTCCCCCCCGAAGCCCTCCGCTCCCGTTCCCACCACGGTGGTAATAATGCCGGTGGTTTTATCCACCATGCGAACCCGGTCGCCTTCGAATTCCGCAATATAAACGTTCCCATTGGCGTCCAGAGCAATCCCGCAGGGGTCGTTCAAGGATGCCTTGGTTGCCGGGCCTTTATCTCCGCCGGAGGCGGCCGTTCCGTTGCCGGCAATGGTGGTAATCACGCCGGTGGCCGCGTTGACCTCGCTCACCATATTGTTATAAGCGTTCGTGAAGAATATGTTGCCCGAAGGGTCGAGGACGAGCCCGCAGGGTTCGCCAATCGAGGCGCTGGTGGCAGGACCGCCGGAGCCGCTGCTGCTGTGCAACCCATTGCCCGCGATGGTCTCAATGTTGCCCGCGGCCGGCGCTGTAAAAAATGGTCGCGCCCGCTGCGATTCCACCCCGGCATGCCCTGCGGCCTCCGATGATATGGTTTGAGCGTTGCCCGCAAAGGCAACGGTGATGATTACCATCGTGGACACAAGCAGGGTACGGACGTAAGACTTGAACACGGCGAGACCTCCATCTAGTAACTCTTACTGTTAACTTGTTCATGCAACAGCTCAGCCTGGCCGCGCTGTGACGCCCAGACAAACAGCGCATAAACAAAGGTTCCTGACACAAATCGTGTGAGGGGGATTCGTAAAAGTTACATTCCTTCGAATTGCCCGTCAAGAGGTAAGTAGGTCGTCGTCTATATTTTTTTGATTAAATCCGGTCCAACGCCGCAGGCATAACCTCAAACGCGGCGCTCAGCATTACCGCCAACTGATTCAGCGTCGAAAAGACGCCTTGCGGGTCATGCCGCTGCAGCCGTAGTAAATCGAGCCGCATGGCCAGCCTTCCCCCAAAAAACAGGAACCTCCCCGAATCAAAATCGGGGAGGCTCCTGTGTTTAGGCGCAAACGCTTGCCATGCAATGCAGGGATTGCGTGCCGCTGAATCCAGAGAACGGCCGAGTGCGATGACCGCGAGTCTGAGGCGTCATCTCACGCCGTGTGCGAGACAGGTGCCGGCTTGGCGAGCAAAACGCCGAGCGCGCAACTCGCCATGCGCGCCAGTTCTCCATCAGCGCGGCTGGTCAAGACAATCGGAACCTTTGCGCCCACCACAACGCCCGCTGCCAGCGCCCCGGCCAGGTACTGAAGTTGCTTGAAGAGGATATTGCCCGCTTCAAGATTCGGGACCATCAGCAGATCAGGGTCTCCGGCGACAGGAGACTTGATCTTTTTGATCCGAGCCGCATCGCTCGATATCGCATTGTCGAATGCCAGCGGGCCATCGACGATCGCTCCCGTAATCTGTCCGCGATCGGCCATCTTGCACAGGGCAGCAGCATCCAGAGTGGATGGGATGGCCGAGTTGATTGACTCGACCGCCGACAGAATCGCCACCTTGGGTACTTCGACATCGAGCAGGATCATAGTGTCGATGGCGTTCTGTAGAATGTCGATCTTGGTCTCCAGGTCGGGCTGGATGTTGATCGCCGCATCGGTGACGTAAAGCGTCTTGTGATACGACGGCACATCCAAAGCGAAGACGTGGCTGATGCGCCGGCCGGTGCGCATGCCTCCATCGCGCGACACCACGGCACTCATCAGTTCGTCGGTGTGCAGTGAGCCCTTCATCAACATCTGGACTTCGTTCTTGCGGGCCAACTCCACCCCTCGCACTGCGGACGAGCGGCTATCGGATACGTCGATGATGCGGATGTCCGTCAGGTCAATCTTCAAAGCATCGGCTACGCTGCGAATCTTTGCCTCGGAGCCTACGAGAACGGGAACGATCAGCTTGTCGTTATAGGCCTGGATGGCGCCTCCGAGCGAAACCTCGTCGCACGGCCACACCACCGCCGTGTTCACCGCAGGCTTTGATGTGGCCCGCACAATCATGCCCTGATACCGGCGATAAGGCTCATTCACAATAAGCTTGGGCACGGGCAGGGTAGCCCAGCGGAGCTTTTTCTTGGGAGCTAAAAGATGGGCTGTGCCGGTGAAAATCGGCTTGCCGGCGCCATTGTGCGCCTCGCAATCGAAATGAACGGTCTTGGTGGCCTCGTCCTTGGCCGTTACTTTCACCTTGACCTGAATGAGGTCGCCGACACGAATGCGATTCAGGAAAGTCAGCGACACGTTGGTCAGCGTGCAGCCGGGTCCGGGAATATTCATGCTGAAGAGCCCGGAGATCAGCGAGGCGCACCACATGTTTGGCCCCGTCGGAGGAATGCCACCGGCACGATGGGTTTGCTCATCCGCGTTGAGAACGGAGTGGAAACCGGAGATCGAAGCAAAGGCCATTGCGTCATCGGCGGTCAGCACGTGCTCGGTCCCGGCCGTGTCTCCAACTGAAATCTCGTCGTATGTCTTGCTCTCAATGAATCCCAGGTTCATCGTTATTCCTTCCCCGCGCGAGCGCCGGCCACTTTGCTACTGGTGCCATCGTAATCTCCCCAGGCTGCGGAACAGAGTGATTGCAGTCACTGAGTTGATTTGGGCACAAGGGTGTGCAGCCGCGGATGCTTGTTGCCCGAATTGGTCCAATGATCCCGGGCATGGGGCAGGCTCATTCCTTGGGCAAGGTGATGGCGAGCCTGAGGGCAGTGGCCTCGGCTTCCTCCACAATTCAATGGCCGTTGTGCCTGGGGGGGAATCCGGATTTGCGCGCCGGGCAGCGGCATTGCGAATTTCACGATTTTCTTTGGGGCTACGGATGACACAGGCAGTTTACGCCCGCCAGGGCGGCCACAATCTGCTCCGTCGTCCGCACCCGCCCCACGCGCGGAAAGATCCGCTCGATCGAGTTGCCATGGCTCTCGGCATGTGTGCCTGTCATGGCGTCCTCAGCGAACACCAGCTCAAAGCCGCGCTCGTAGGCATCCCGCGCCGTGCTCTCCACGCCGAACTCCGTCGCGATGCCGCAGAGAACGATGGTCGTGAGTCCGCGGCGGCGCAGGTGCAGTTCCAAATCGGTGCCGTAAAATGCGCCCCACTGGCGCTTCAGCACCTCGATGTCACCGGGCTGTTGGTCTAACTCCGGAATCAATTCGCTCCAGTCCGCCGGCAGCGGCGCCGTGCTGCGCATGGCCTGGTCCGCTGTCGGGTGCAGGCGGTCAGCCCCGTCAACTGCCCCGCCCACATGCACCAGGATCGGTTGCGCGCCCACCCGCCGCGCTGCGGCCAGCAGCCGCGCGGTGTTGGCAATCACTGTTGCTGTCGGCACCGGTGTTCCCGGCCGGCCCGCAATGCCTTTTTGCAGGTCGATGACCACAATCGCCGTTTGTTTGGGGTCGAGTTGCAGGGCCTGTTTTGTTTCGCTCATTGCGGCACTTCCTCTTCAGCGGGCAAGATGCCCATCTTGCGATAGATTGGCCGGATGGAGTTGCGGACCGAGGGAAGCCTCGTGGCGAACCATGCGGCGCCGAGCAGGACGAAACATCCATTCATGATGACGGTGTATGGAGCGCCAATGGCATGCGCCATGGTTCCGGCCAGCAGGCTGCCGAACGGCGCCATGCCCACAAAGGCCATGGTGTAGTAGCCCATCACGCGGCCTCGCTTATCTTCTGTCACAATCGTCTGGATAACCGTGTTGCTGGCTGCCATGCCCTGCATCATGCCCATGCCGGCCACCAGCACCATGATCATCGAAAGCCAGAAGACGCGCGAAAGCCCGAAGCCGATCAGTCCCACTCCGAACAGCGCGGCGGCGAGGGGAATGATGCGCACCAGTCCGCGCACATGTTTGCGGGCTGCCAGCGACAGCGCTGAAACCAGCGCTCCCACGCCCATGCTGCCCATGAGAAACCCCAGCGTATGCGGCCCGCCATGCAACACCTGGGCAGCGAAAATCGGCATCAACACCACGAACGGCATGCCCATCAGGCTGACCATGGCAAACAGCAAGAGGATGGTGCGCACGGGCAGGAATTCAGAGACATAGGTCCAGCCAGCCTTCAAATCAGTCAGCGTAGAGTTGACCGCGCGCTTGATCGGCGTCGCGGGCAGCCGCATCATCAGCAGCGAGGCGATCACGGCGAGGTAACTGATGCCGTCGATGAGAAAGCACCATCCCTCGCTGGTTGCCGCGATCAACATGCCGGCCAGCGACGGGCCCACGAGGCGCGCCATGTTGACCATGGACGAGTTGATGGCGATGGCGTTGCCCAGGTCCTCGCGGTCCTCGACCATCTTGACCATGAACGACTGGCGCCCGGGCATATCGAAGGCGTTGATCAGGCCTTGCATCACGCTGAGGGCGAGCAGCAAGGGGATGGTAATGGTGTGGGTGAGCGCGAGCGCGGCGAGCGTGAGCGACTGAACCATGGACAGCGCTTGCGTCCATACCAGCACCTGGCGGCGATCGAGCCGGTCAATCCAGACGCCGGCAAAGGGCGCCAGCAGAAATGTCGGAATCTGGCCCATGAAGCTGACCGTGCCCAGCAGCAGTGCAGATTTGGTAAGCCGGTAGACGAGCCAGGCCGTGGCGATCCGCGTCATCCAGGTGCCGATCAGCGAGATGCTCTGGCCGGCGAAGAAGAGCCTGAAGTTGCGATGCCGCAGCGCCCGCCATGCATGGGATACACCGCCGGCATTCGGTAGATCGGGCAGCCTCGCCGCCTCAGTACCCGGGCCTGATACGCTTCGCTTCAAGCAGTTTTCCTCGTCCCCTGCAGCACGACCTGGGTCTCCCTCTGTGGTTGGCTCCGGATCGATGGCTTCAAAGGCAGGGTCAATACCAGTTTGTCCTGTCGCTCCTTCTGTGCGCAAATTGGGTTTGCAGGGTAGGCCAGCACGCCGCTATCGTTCTTATCGAGGTCTGTTGACAGGGACTTTGTGGCGCGGCGTACCATTGTGTTACCGGCTCCTTGGGCAAGCCTCTGCAAGCCGCGCCTCGTTCGGGGTCCCAAATCGTTTGCAACCCATGAAGAAGGTAGGGTCTACGCCATGAGCGTCTATTGCGCAAGGGGAACTGCGGATACCGATCTCTCGCCGCTTGAGTTGCAGCAATTGCTCACTCAGGCTCTCGCCGGCCTCGGCACGCGCAACCGCGTGCTCGCCGTTCCCCCCGACGGCACCCGCGAGCACTCGCGCGCCGGAGAGCTCACCCGCTACATCTGGGAGTATTATGGCGACCGGCTCAAAGGCGTGATGCCCGCGCTGGGCACACACACGCCCATGTCTGCGGAGCAGATTGAAAGCATGTTTGCCGGCGTGCCAAGGGGTCTGTTTCACGACCACAACTGGCGCAGCGATGTTGAAACCCTGGGCGAAGTTCCGGTCGACTTCATCCGCGAGCAGTCCGAGGGCAAACTGGACGAGCCGTGGCCGGTCCAGATCAACCGCCTCCTCTCGCAGGGCGGCCACGACCTGATTGTCTCCCTCGGCCAGGTGGTGCCGCATGAAGTCATCGGCATGGCCAGCTACAACAAGAACATCCTTGTTGGCGTGGGCGGTTCCGGCTGGATCAACCGCAGCCACTACCTGGCCGGCATCTATGGCCTCGAACGCATCATGGGCCGCGCCGTCAATCCGGTGCGCACCGTCTTCAACTACGCCTATGACCGCTTTCTGCGGCAGCTGCCCATCATTCATGTTCTGACTGTCGTCTCGCGCCGCCCAGACGGCACGCTCGCTGTCCGCGGCTTATTTATCGGGGATGACGTCGAGTGCTTCCACCTGGCCGCCGAGCTTAGCCTCAAGGTCAACTTCGCAATGCTCGACAAGCCCATCAAGAGGGCCGTCGTCTATCTCGATCCCAGCGAATTTCACTCGACGTGGATTGGCAACAAGGCCGTTTACCGCACACGCATGGCGTTGGCCGACGGCGCGGAGTTGATCGTTCTGGCGCCGGGTGTGCGCGAGTTCGGTGAAGACAAGGCCATCGACGAGATGCTGCGCAAGTATGGCTATCGCGGAACCGCGGCGACGCTTGCGGCCGTGAAAGCCAATGCAGACCTGGCCGCCAACCTGGGCGCTGCCGCGCACATGATGCACAGCTCGTCCGAGGGCCGCTTCACCATCACCTGGTGCCCGGGCAAGCTGACCCGCGAAGAGGTCGAGGGCGTCGGCTTCCAGTACGGCGATGTCACGGAGATGATGAAGCGTTACGATCCGGCCAAGTTGAAAGAGGGCTACAACCGTGTCGACGGCGAAGACGTGTTCTTTGTGGGCAATCCGGCCCTGGGGTTGTGGGCCGAGGCCTCGCGCTTTGCCGGGCAGGAAACGCGCGAGCCGGTCGCCGCACGGTAGCCCGCGCCCAGCCGCCCTTCGCTTTATGATGGTAGGGGCCGCATCCAGCATGCGATTCCAGCCTGCGATTCAAGCCTGCGATTCAAGCCTGCGATGCCGTGTTCGAGTTCTGTTGAAGAAGGGGAGTGTACGGGCCATGGCGTATGGGCTGAAGATTCGCGAAAGTGGTGAGCTGGACTTTCTGGCACTGGGAGCATTGGTCAACCGTCTGGATCCGGGGAATATTCCCTGGCGCAAGGCGACGGAGTGCAAGATTCACGTCAGCGGCGGCGAGTTCAATGTTGCGGCCAACCTGGCCGATTGCTTCCAGATGAAAACCGCCATCGTGAGCGCCATGAGCGACTACCCCATCGGCGACCTGATCGCCGAGCGCGTGCGCGCCATGGGCGTCAAGGCCATCTATAAGCACTTCAAGCACGACGGGGTGACCGGCCCCAACATGGCCACCGTCTACAGCGATCGCGGCCACGGCCTGCGCGCCCCTGTGGTCTTTTACAACCGCTCCAACGAGGCCGGTGCGTTGCTGAAGCCGGGCGACTTTGACTGGAAGGCGATCTTTGCCGGCGGCGTGCGCTGGGTTCACTGCGGCGGGTTATTTGCCGCTCTCTCGCCCACGACGGCCAAGCTGGCCGCGGAGATGATGAAGGCCGCCAAAGCCGCCGGTGCGGTGACGTCTTTTGATTTGAATTTCCGCGAGAAGCTGTGGAAGATTCAGGGCGGCGAAGAGCGCGCCGTTGAAACCATCGGTACGATTGTTGAAAATGTCGACGTGCTCATCGGCAATGAAGAAGATCTGCAAAAGGGTCTTGGCATTCCCGGCCCTGAGGTTGCAGCCAAGTCCAAGCTCGATCCCAGCGTTTTCTTCGGCATGATCGATGCGGTCGTCAAGAAACACCCGCAGGCCAAAATCGTGGCAACAACACTGCGCGAAGTCCACTCCACCAATCGCCATAGCTGGAGCGCGGTTGCGTGGATTGACGGCAAAACTTACACCGCGCCGACGGCCGAGCTGGACGTGCTGGACCGCGTTGGCGGCGGCGACGGTTTTGCGTCGGGATTCATCTATGGCCTGCTCAACGGCGAAACGCCGGAACAGGCGCTCAAGCTGGGCTGGGCGCATGGCGCGCTGCTCACCACCTATCCCGGCGACACCACCATGGCTACCGTGGAGCAGGTGCGCGCCTTCGCGCAGGGCGCATCGGCGCGCATTCAAAGGTAAGAGAACTTTCAGGGAGAGTTTATGCCGGAAGCATCGTGTGATATCGGTCTCATCGGCCTCGCAGTCATGGGACAGAACCTCGTGCTCAACATGAACGACCATGGCTTCAAGGTCGCGGTCTTTAACCGCACCGTCTCCAAGGTGGACGACTTTATCGCCAACGAAGCCAAGGGCACGCAGGTTGTGGGCGCGCATACGGTCGAGGAATTCACCAGATTGCTCAAGAGCCCCCGCCGCGTCATGCTCATGGTCAAGGCCGGCGATTCTGTCGACAAGGTCATTGAGGAACTGTTGCCGTATCTTGAAAAGGGCGACATCGTTATTGACGGCGGCAACTCGCTGTTTACCGACTCGAATCGCCGCACCAAAGACCTCGCGGCGAAGGGGATTCTGTTCGTGGGCACCGGCGTCTCCGGCGGCGAAGAGGGCGCGCGCAACGGCCCGTCGATTATGCCGGGCGGCAACCCGGCAGCGTGGCCGTTTGTGAAGCCCATCTTCCAGGCCATCGCAGCCAAGGTCGAGGACGGAACCCCCTGCTGCGACTGGGTGGGCGAAGACGGCGCAGGCCACTACGTGAAGATGGTTCACAACGGCATCGAGTACGGCGACATGCAACTGATCTGCGAGGCCTACGACCTGTTGCAGCGCGGCCTGGGCCTGAGCGCCGACGAGTTGCACGATATTTTTGGGGAGTGGAACAAGGGCGAGTTGGATAGCTATTTAATCGACATCACCACCCAGATCTTCGCCAAGAAGGACGAAGACGGGCAGCCCATCGTCAACAAGATTCTCGACACCAGCGGCCAGAAGGGAACCGGCAAGTGGACGGGCATCAGCGCGCTCGATCTGGGCCAGCCGCTGACGTTGATCGGCGAGTCAGTGTTTGCGCGCTGCCTGTCGTCGTTCAAGGACGAGCGCGTGACGGCGTCTAAAATTCTCCACGGGCCGGCGACGAAGGCCGCGGTTGGCGACCGTGCCGCGTTTGTTGAAGACGTTCGCCGGGCGCTCTACTGCTCCAAAATTATTTCGTATGCGCAGGGCTACATGCTGCTGATGGCCGCGGCCAAAGAGAACGGCTGGAAGCTCAACCTGGGCGGCATCGCGCTGATGTGGCGCGGCGGATGCATTATTCGGAGTAGATTTCTGGGCAAAATCAAAGACGCCTTCGACAAGAATCCGGCGTTGCAGAATCTGCTGCTTGACGACTTTTTTTCGGGCGCCCTCAACCAGTACCAGGCATCGTGGCGCAAGGCCATCGTCCACGCCATCGAACTCGGCGTGCCTACTCCGGCGATTTCGACGGCGCTGGCGTTCTTTGACGGCATCCGCACCGAGCGCCTGCCGGCGAATTTGCTGCAGGCCCAGCGCGACTTCTTCGGCGCGCACACTTACGAGCGTGTCGATCAGCCGCGCGGCCAGTTCTTCCACACCAACTGGACTGGGCATGGAGGACGGGTTTCATCGACGACTTATAACGTGTAGCTGACCGGCTCAGGTCATCCGATGCAGCGGATGACCTGAGCCGAGCGTTCAGACCGGCTAGTAGAGCCTGAAGCTGACCTCAATGGTGATCCGCGCAGCGATGGGCTGGCCGTCCCGTGTGGCAGGGATGAACCGGTACCGGCTCACGCACTCCAGCGCACTCTGATCGAGCCCGTAGCCCAACCCCTTCTCAACGCGCGCGTCGGTCGGCATGCCGTCCTCTGTTACCAAAACCGAGACCATAACGACACCCTGAATCTTCTTGCGCCGGGCTTCGTCGGAGTATTCGGCCTCTGCCCAGTGAGTGGGTTTCGGCGGCTTGTCGAAGGCGCGCTGCACGGCGCGCGCGGGGCTATAGGCATGGGCCATGATGCGCGGCCGCGCGGAGTTGGTGTCTGTAGCGAAGTGAAAACTCATGCCGATGCGGACGGGCACAGGCTGGCCGGAGACGATGCCGGGGTCAAAGTGCATCTTCTTCGTGCTGTCCACAACGTATTGGTCGACGACGCTGTTGAGCGAATGCATGACGCGAATCTGGGAAGGAACGCCATCGGCGCCGATCACCAGCGAAAGGGTGCAGATCCGCGGAAGATCGGCCGGCGGCGCATCGTCTGGGTAGGGCAGCGTGACGAGGTCCAGCAAGCGCGGCGACACAACGCCAGGGCCGACCGAATAGACGCCGTCAGCCGGGGCGGGCGGCGCGGCATCGGGGAAGGGGGACGCAGCGGCAGGCGGAGCGGGCGCAGGCGCGGCCTGCTGCTTGGCCACGGGGCGCGTCGTCAGCGGCCCCTCGTCGGTGGCTGGAGGAAGCTCCTGTTGCGCCCAGCCAATTCCAGCGGCCACCGCCAGCAACGCCAGCAACGCCAGCAAGAGTGAAGTGTTACGCATCGGCATCTCCTCCCAACCGGCCTGAGATGCAATGAATCTATCACACAATCTTTAACTCTCTCAGCAGGAACGCGTAGTCGAACGCGATCTCTTTCAGGTAGTCATACCGTCCGCTTGCGCCGCCGTGCCCGGCCTGCATGTTGGTCACCAGCAGCAGCGGGTTGCTGTCCGTCTTGAGCGTGCGCAGCCTGGCCACATACTTGGCCGGCTCCCAGTACATCACCTGGCTGTCGTGGAGCGAGGTCTTCACCAGCATTGCCGGATAACTTGAGGCCTTCAAATTGTCATAGGGCGAGTAACTCAGCATGTAATGGAAGGACTCGGCCTCGTTCGGATTGCCCCACTCCTCATATTCGGGCACCGTGAGAGGCAGTGTGGCGTCGAGCATGGTGTTCATCACATCGACAAACGGAACGTGCGAGACAACCGCGCGGAAGAGATCAGGCCGCAGATTTGTCACCGCGCCCATCAGCAACCCTCCCGCCGACCCGCCCTCGATGGCTACGCGTGCTGGGTCGCCGTAGCCGTTCGCCGTCAGATGCTCCACGCAGGCGATGAAATCCGTAAAGGTGTTGCGCTTGACGAGCATCTTGCCGGCGTCGTGCCAGGGCTCGCCCAGGTCAGCCCCGCCGCGGATGTGGGCGTAGGCCATCACCACGCCGCGGTCGAGCAGGCTGAGCCGGTTGGAGTTGAAGCCGAGCGGGAGCGAGTAGCCGTACGAGCCGTAGCCATAGACATAGAGGGGGTTCTGCGCGGGCCAGGAGGCCCCCGATCCAGCTGGCCGGGAGGCCGGCGCTTCTCGTTTATCCTTGCGATAAACCAGCGACACCGGAACCAGCACACCATCCGCCGCAGTGGCATGAATGCGCTCACTGGCGTAGAGCGTGCGATCAAACCCACCGGGGACTTCAAGCTGTTTGAGAAGCATGGATGCGCCTGAAGCCACGTCATACTCGTAGACCGAACTCGGCGTAACCAGCGATTGATAGGCGTACCGGAACGTGGTCGCTTCAAACACGCGATTGATGTGCGGATGGGCGCTGTAGGCCGGCTCAGGGAATGCGATCTCGCCGCGGGGCGCGGCCTCGGGCCCGTCGCCGGCAAAGCTCCTAAGCCGCAGTCGCGGCAGGCCGCCTTCGCGCTCGCAGGCAACGAAGAACTTCGCGAACAGATCCACCTCTTCCAGCATCACATTGGCGCGGTGCGGGATGCGTTCGGTCCAGTGTTCGCGCCCTGGATCACTCACAGGCGCTGTCACCAGGCGGAAGTTGCGCCCCTTGTCGTTGGTCCGGATAAACCACAGCCCGTTGCGGTGGTCGATGGAATACTCGTGCTCGTCCTCGCGCGCAGCGACCAGCGTGAATGCGCCCTCGGGTTCATTCGCAGCCAGAAACCAGCATTCGGTGGTGATGTGGCTGCCGGATTCCATCACGATGTATTTCCCGTCACGCGTGCGCCCCGCGGCCAGGTTGAAGCGCTCGTCGTCGTCTTGGAATACCAATACTGCTTCAGAGGGCTGCTCGGCGGAGCCGCGCCAAAGCTGATATTGCCGCTTCTGCTCCTCATCCTCGACGGTATAAAAGAGTGTCCGGTTGTCGGCGGCCCACACCAGGGACCCCACGCGCTCTACCGTAAAGGGCAGTGTTTCGCCGTTCTCCAGATCCTTGATGTGCAGCGTGTATTGGCGAAAGCCTGTCGTGTCGGTCGAGTAGGCCAGCCAGCGCCCGTCGCTGCTTACGTCCGTGGCGCCGATCGAGAAGAAGGGAAGTCCCTCGGCCAGCAGGTTGCCGTCGAGGAGGATCTGTTCCGGCGTGTCCTCGGTGGCATTGGGCGAGCCATGCGTGCGGCAGTGGATGGCGTATTGCTTGCCCTCTTCGGTTCGCGTGTAATACCACCAGGCGCCGTCATGGTAGGGAACCGAGACGTCGGTCTGCTTCATGTGGCTGAGCATCTCCCGGTAGAGCTCTTCGCGGAGATCTTTGAGCGGGGCCATCACCGCTTCGGCGTAGGCGTTTTCAGCCTCGAGATACGCGGTCACTTCGGGGTTCTGCTTGTCGCGCAGCCAGGCGTAGTCGTCGCTGAGGACGACGCCGTGCAGAGCTTTCTCAGTGTGCTGCTTGCGGGCAAGGGGGAATTGGGCGGGCTGGATCTCGGTCATCTTCTTTCCAGTGTAGTTCGCCAGAAGCTCTCAGCTTTCAGCCTTCAGCTCTCAGTTCTCATTTTTCGACCTTTAGCCGCGCAGTTGCCGAAGGCAGCGAAATGCCATCCCGGACGGAGGGGAGCTGAAAGCTGAGAGCTGATAGCTGAAAGTTCGGGGATCGGATGGAACTTCTCCCGCCCCGTCCCCGTACAATAGAGAGCGATGATAGGTCTTCGCAGCGCACATTCGACTGTCTCCGGGCTGCTGCTGGCAGCCCTGGTTTTGCTCCCTGCTTCGGCCGCACTAGCTGAGCGAGTCGAGGACCTGCCCGCCAAACCCGCCGACTACGTAAGCGACTACGCCCATGTGCTTTCGCCTCAGGCGGTTGCGCGGCTTGACAGCCTATGCGGCCAGCTTGACCACTCAGCGGCCAACGCCCAGATCGCCATCGTCACCATCAAGACTCTGGATGGCGCCGACGCGGCCGAGTTTACCAACGCCCTGGAAGACAAGTGGAAGATGGGCCGCAAGGGCGAGAACTATCGAGGTTTGATGGTTTTTCTCGCCGTGGACGACCACCAGCGCCGGATCGACGTCGGCTACGGCCTCGAAGGCATTCTGAACGACGCCAAAGTGGGCGATATCGGCCGCGAGATGGTTCCCGCCTTGAGAGCCGGCGACTATGATGGCGCGGTTCTGGGGGCCGTGGATGAACTGGCCCAGGTGATTGCCGCTGACGCCAAGATCACGCTCACCGATGAGCCGGCCGGCGTTCGCCAGCCGGAACGTCACGGCAGCATTCCGCCCAAGTTGATTCTGATGATTATTCTGCTCATCTTCTTTGGCGGCTTCCACCTGCTGAGATTCCTCTTTGGCTTTGGCCTGCTGTCGAGCATGTTTGGCGGCGGTTTCAGAGGCGGCGGCTTTGGTGGCGGTTTCGGCGGAGGCGGCTTTGGCGGGGGTGACTCCGGCGGTGGAGGCGGTTTTGGCGGCTTCGGCGGTGGTGGCGGCGGCTTTGGCGGCGGCGGCGCCGGAGGAAGCTGGTAGTTCCCAGGTTTGTTGAATCAAGTGGTCCGCACCTGCGGACTGGAGGAGAAGAGAGCTATGAGTAAGGGACTTCTGATTGGACTGGGTGTCTTCGGCGTGCTGGTATTGGTCGTCCTCATGGTTTTTGGCAGCTACGTGGGCGCCAAAAACCAGATGGTGGCCAAGGATCAGGTTGTCAAAACAGCGTGGTCTGACGTGGACGTTCAACTACAGCGGCGCGCGGATCTGATTCCCAACCTGGTTGAGACCGTCAAGGGCTTCACCAAGGAAGAGAGCACGGTCTTCGGCGACATTGCCAACGCCCGCGCGGGCATGCTCAATGCCCAGGGCCCGGCGGCCAAGATCGCGGCCAATGGACAGCTTGACGGGGCGATCGGCCGATTGCTGCTGCTCACGGAAAACTATCCGCAACTGCGCTCAAGCGAGCAGTTCATGCGGCTCCAGGATGAGCTGGCCGGCACCGAGAATCGCATCTCCGTTGCCCGCAAGCACTACAACGACGCGCTCCAGGACTACAACACCTTCATACTCCAGTTCCCCAACAGCATCTGGGCAGGCATGGCCGGCTTCCAGGCGAATAACGCCCGTTTTGAAGCCAGCGAGGCTGCCAAAACCGTGCCTTCGGTCAAGTTCTGAGTCCGGGCGTCGCGGGCCCAAAAAGAGGCCATCCCGCAACGGGGATGGCCTCTTTGCTGATGAGGGGTGATTTGACTCGGGCCCGGTCTACTTGAAGGAGGCGATGGCGCTGGCTTCGTCGTCCTTGATGTCGAAAACGGTGTAGAGCTTGGTAAGTTGAAGCAGATCGTGAACCTTCCTGGTCAGGTTCAGCAGCTTCAGGTCTGCGCCCTGGTTCTTGGCCGTGGTAAAGGCGCCCACCAGCTCGCCCAAACCGGAGCTATCGATATAATTCACGTCGCCAAGGTTCAGCAGGATGCTCTTCTGTCCCTTGCTGATCAGGTCGCGAATGGCATCGCGCAACTGCACACTGCCCTCGCCCAAAGTGATACGCCCGCTCAGGTCAAGAACGGTCACGCCGTCCACATCGCGGGAAGCAATAGTAAGTGCCACGGGATTCCTCCTTGTTGATACTACGGTTATAGCAGGTTAGCAGTTCTGAGCGGTAGCAGTCACTCCCCCGCACCCGCTCCTGTTCCTGCGCAAGCGTCACTAATCTGCTTCGCTTGCCGGCGCCAGATGTTTGACAAGCGTCAACTCGGTTCCGGGATGCAGTTGACGAAAGTGTACCTCATCCATGAAAGATCGGATAAGGAAGATGCCGCGGCCGGTGCCGCGCAGCAGGTTTTCCGGGGCTAGCGGATCGGGAAGCGTTTCCGGGTCCAGGCCCTTGCCCTGGTCGGTAATCACAAATACGAGCGATGAACCGGTATTTTCAAAGCTGGCCGTAATCTGTTTTGACGGGTCGTAGTCGTTGCCGTGCAGCACCGCGTTCACCGCGGCCTCGCGCAAAGCCATGGCCACGTGGAACCGCTGGTCCTCGTCCAACCCAGCCTCCTCGGCCAGTTTGTCCGCGGCTGCCTCCACCACGCCAACGCTGTCCATTGTGGAACTCAGCGTGTAGCTCAGCCGTCCTGCACTGGGTCTGCTCAACGGGTCCTCTCCGCCTTTTCCGCATCCGGCAGGGCTACCCCCGGCCGGATGACTCCAAATCAAACCTTGTGGCAGTTTCATGGTTGGCCGGGAACAGTGTCAAGCGGTTCGCTTAAGGCGTTTGCTTGAGCCGGTCGCAGGCGGCCTCCGAACCCAGGTCGCAACTCTTCTTCCAAAGCTGCCGTGCCTTGTCTTTGTCCGCTGCCACCTCCGCGCCGTTCTGGGTCGCCGCGCCCAGATTGTTGCAGGCCACCGCATTGTTCCCATCACAGGCTTTGGCATAGAAAACGGCCGCTTTCGCAAGGTCGGTGTTGTCCCCTCGCCCCTGGTCCTACATCGATCCCAGCTGTCCGCACCCGCTGGCGTTGCCCGCGTCACAGGCTTTGGCCAGCATTTTGAGCGCCCGCGGAAAGTCCTGGGCAACCGTGTCAGCCTCGGTAAAGTGGGGTCCCCACACAGACAGGCCGCCCAGATCGCGGCAGGCCTGCGCGTCTCCGGCGGTACAGGCCTGATCCAACAACCAACGGGATGGCTGCCTTGAAGTGTCCCTGGTCCGTCATTGCCTTGGCTTGCCGATTGAGCGAGTCCTGCCCCGCCGTTGTGCCCGTGCCGGCCGCAAGTCACGAATCTTGCATAGCAGCACCCCCATGCGCAGCGCAGGTCGTGGCGTCGTCAGGAAATCCGGTCTGGCACTGCGGGCAATACTTCATTGGCGGGCATCGGCCGAGCAGGGGATTCGACTGATTCCGCAATTGTGGCAGCGCGCGCCGCTCGTGGCAAACGGGAACTCTAGCAGGTCCCCGTGTTGCAGCTGGAACCGAGTTATCCAACCGGATGCACCTTCGCCCTTCAACCCGGCCCCAAAGCGATACACTCTCCTCATGCAGCCCCGCACCATAGCCCGCGTCAGCCTGACCGCCCTGCTCGGCACTCCGGTCACTGACGCCCAGGGCCATCTCCGCGGGCGCCTCAAAGACATCGCCGTCGCTACCGGCCCTGACGCCGGCAAGGTCGCCGGCCTGGTGCTCAAAACCCGCACCGGCCTCTGCATCGTCCCCTCCCATGACGTGATGGAGACACCGGCCGGAACCCTCGAGCTCCGGTCTTCAGGAGCATTGGTTCCGCTCGAAGATCAGGGCAACTATCTCTACCTGCAACAAGACCTCGTTGACCGCCAGATTATTGACATTCACGGCCGCAAGGTGGTCCGCGTCAACGACGTCGATCTGGAGTGGATGGGCCACGGAGCCGCCCACCTACTGCGCGTCGCCGAGGTCGAAATCGGTCTGCGCGGCGCATTTCGCCGCGTCTTCAAAGGCCTGCTGCCCCGCGCCACCCTCGAAACCATCTCCCGCAAGCTCAAGCCCAGCGGCATTCCCTGGCAGTTTGTCGACGTCATTGAGGTTGACCCCGCCCGCCGCGTCAAGCTCCGCATTGAGTACGAGCGCCTGGCGGAAATCCACCCTTCTGATCTGGCCGACATTCTTGAAGATCTGGCCCCCGCCGAGCGCGAAGCCGTTTTTACCTCCCTTGATGAAGAAGTTGCCGCCGAGACCCTTGAGGAAGTCGAGCCCAAGCTCCAGAAGGCCCTGCTCGAAAAGCTCGACGAAGAGCGGATCGCGGACATTGTCGAAGAGATGGACCCCGCCGCCGCCGCCGACCTGCTGGCCGAGCTGCCCGAGGAACAATCCGACGCCATCCTCGAAGAGATGGAGGCCGAAGAGCGCCAGGAGGTCGAGGACCTGCTCGAGTTCGACGAGGACTCCGCCGCCGGCTGCATGACCACCGACTTTGTTTGGCTCGGCATGGAGGCAACCGTGGCCCATGCCGTTGAGGCGCTGCGCAGCTTCGATGGCGACCCGGAGGGCGTCACCGAAATCTACCTGCTTGACGAAAAGCGCGTCCTGCGCGGAGCCATCACGCTGGCGCGCCTGGTGATGGCGCTGCCTGAGACGCGCCTGGCCGTGCTCACCGAACCCCGCGTGCTCAGCTGCCCTGCCGACCTGCACCAGAACGACCTGGCGGAGATGTTTGACAAGTACAACTTGCACGCCCTGCCGGTGGTGGACGCCCAGGGCCGGATGGTGGGCGTCGTCCAGGCCGACCACGTTATCAGCTTCCTTCGCGATAAGCTCTAGCCTCCGCCCCCTGAATATTTCCCGCTTTCTGACCAAAATTGCTCATTCTGCCTCCGCAGCCGCCCTTATTGTGAGATAAAACCCCGAAATTTTCGGGATTGTGAAAGAATCCAGAGATGATGCAGTTTCCCAAGATCATTCAGGGCGGGATGGGCGTTGGGGTCTCCAATTGGAGTCTGGCCAACGCGGTTTCCCGCCTCGGCCAACTCGGCGTCGTTTCCGGCACCGCGCTCGATCAGCTCTTTGTGCGCAGGCTTGCCGAAGGCGATCAGGGCGGACATATGCGCCGCGGATTGGATGCTTTTCCGTTCCCCGAGATGGCCAAGCGCATCTGGGAGGAGTACTTCGTGGCCGGCGGCAAGGCCGACGAAAAGCCCTATCCCGTGGCGCCCATGCATCAGCGCCGCGAACTGCGCAAGGTTGTCGAACTCTGCATCGTCAGCAACTTTGTTGAGGTGTTCCTGGCTCGGGAAGGCCACAAAAACCCGGTCGGCATCAATTTTCTTGAGAAGGTCCAGCTCCCGCATCTGCCCTCTATCTATGGCGCAATGCTGGCCGGCGTGGGCTATGTGCTCATGGGCGCGGGCATCCCGCTCCACATTCCCGGCGTGCTTGACGCCTTCGCCGCCCACCATCCTTCTGAGTACAAGCTCTCCGTCACCGGCGCTGCCCAGGATCAGGACACGCAGATGGTGTTTGACCCGGCCGACTACGCCGAGGGCCCGCTGCCCGTGCTGCACCGCCCCCGGTTCCTCGCGATCGTCTCCTCCAACACCCTGGCCACCACCATGCTGCGCCGCGCCAGCGGACGCGTCGACGGCCTCATCATCGAGTCGCCCACGGCCGGCGGACACAATGCGCCCCCACGCGGCAAGTTGCAACTGAATGGAGCGGGTGAGCCCATCTACGGCGACCGCGACCGCGTCAACATAGCAGAGTTGCGCGCGCTGGGCGTTCCGTTCTGGCTGGCCGGCGGCTATGGCAATGCAAAAATGTTGCGCGAGGCGCTCGACGAGGGCGCTGCCGGCATCCAGGTGGGAACGGCTTTTGCGTTCACCCGCGAATCGGGCATGCGCGCCGACCTCAAGCAATCCCTCATGGCCCAGGCCCTGGCCGGGACCGGCGTAGTCTTTACCGATCCGCTGGCCTCGCCCACCGGTTTCCCCTTCAAGGTGGCCATGATCCCGGGTACTTACTCGGATTCGGATGTAGCCGCCGCCCGCACCCGCGTCTGCGACCTGGGCTACCTGCGCGAGCCCTACGCCGCGGCAGAGGGCAAAATCGGCTACCGCTGCGCGGCCGAGCCGGTTGCCAACTACCTGGCCAAGGGCGGCAAGATTGAAGACACCGTCGGCCGCAAGTGCCTCTGCAACGCCCTCATGGCCAACATCGGCCACGCCCAGAAGCGCAAAGACGGCTCTGAAGAGCCCCCGCTTGTCACCGTGGGCGACGACCTGAACACCATCGCCCAGTTCCTCACCCACGGCCGCACCACCTATAGCGCGGCGGATGTGGTCGAGTCCCTGATGAGCCTGAGCCTGGAGATGGAAGAACCGGCAGAGCGCGAACTGGCCGTCTCCGCCTGAGGCCCAGGCGCAAGAAGGCTGAATGTTTCGATCAAGCAAAGGGTGGACTCATCGAGTCGATGAATCCACCCTTTTTTCGTGGCCCCCCCTGTCGGCAAGAAAAAGTCGGGTCGTCCCCGCGGAAACGCGGCCATGCCCGGCCTCCCGTCTCAGGCTGTTGCGCCCGGGATGAATGAGCAACTTCCGAGTAGCCGGCTGCCCACTCCAATCAAACCAAAATGCGCTGTCATGCTGAGCGCAGCGAAGCATCTGCGGTTGCTCTTCCAAACCTCCGCATTGGCGGTGATTCGACCGCAATGCATGTTTTCCAAGTCGGATTACAATCTGGATGAGGTGTCGGGGCTGCACGCCCGTTCAATACGATCTGCGGGGTCCATCGCAAAAAAGCGCTTGAAGATCAATCAGTTGGCTGCGAAGTATCGTTTTCGCGGCAAGGAGTTTGTCCTAGGGTGAAATTGAGATGGAAGCCCGGAATCGAATTGCCGACGGCATTACTCGCCGCCGGTACAGTCTGCTGGTTTAGAAGCGGCTATTGCTGGCTTTGGATGTGGGAAGCCTATCAATTTGTTCGCCCGGTTCCAACTCGCTGCTCAGGCCTTAACGAAAGTGGCAAGCAATGACCAAGAAAATCTGTGCAATGTTTATCGGGATTGTGCTGGCGATCGTAATTGTCAACACGCATCATTCGTCTCCAGCAACTTCAACGGAGTCAGAACCCGCTTCTCCGAAAATCTTCAACGACGACCACACCCTCCGCTTGGAACCAAACCTGTTTACCGGCGGCGCGGTCGAGGATTGACGGACGTACAGTGTGGCTCTTGTCGCGATGCACACCGGCGAAATCCCAACCAATACGATGATTTTTTCCCAAGGCGTCCTTATCGGCAACGGTGATTTCCTTGAGCCAGGTTCGTTCGTAATCGGTGACGAGAAAAACCCGAAGATACAACTGTTGTGCGGCGCGAGTGCAGATGAGGGCGAGGAGATAGCGCGCCTTTACAGGCAGGGCTCAGCTATACAGGTGGCTGGACATCTGCACCACGGCATCGGGTGGGTCAAGGTGCCGTACTTCAAGACTGCGTAAGTTCGAGCCCAACCGATAAAGTGGTGAGGCCCGCGGAAACTGCGCCCGTGCCTACGGTTGAACATCAGCCATCCCCAACCAACGCCTTGACGCAGGCAACGCCGGAGCCCATGCAGGAGCCTGTCACAACACCTGGTGCCGAACATTAGGCGGGTGGCCCTGTCAAGTTCTATTCACTTGAGTTCTCCCTCAATGGACTGTGCCCCATTCAAAACGCGCACTTTGCGTTTTGAGTGGGAGGCCACGAACCTCACCCGCCCGCTCATCGCAAGGTACGCGATGAACGGGGCACAGATTCTTCTGGCTCGGCAAGGCGCCTCACCGCCTTTGACCGGGCCACCTGCCCCGGTTTGCCGCCAAACCGGAAGCTACTCCTTCGCCACAGCTGCGCCCGCTCCACCGACCCTAAAGATCCTCGGCACCCGCGCCGCTGCCTCCGGCAGGGCAGGGAAGGCCGCATGCGGCTCGGTCTGGTACCAAAACGCTGTCGAGTAAAAATTGTCGGACCGGTGGTTCGCGTGCCCGTGCTCGATGGTCACCCTGATCGACTTGTCAAACGTGATGGGGCTCTCGGTGTGCCAGCGATAGAGGCAATAGCGCCCGCCCAGCCGCTCGGGGTCCACAATGTAGGGCGCGCCGTTGTGCGGATAAGCGAACGACTGCAATCCAAAATCCCACGCCCCGTTGTAGTAGTCCTCGGTCCCCGTGCCGTTGATCGTGGGCAACTCATCGCCGTCGATGAAGATCATGTCGTCGCCCTCGCCGAACCACTGGTTCTGGTTCTGCTCCACCGCGTGCGTCACGCCCACGAAATGCCCCTTGCCCGTGGCCTCAAGGAAGACATAGTTCTCCTTCCCGTCCAGATTCTTCTTGCCGTTGGTCAGCTCGTCATACTCGTTGGTCCAGTTGTCGGTCCATCCCTTGCAGGGCGCGGCCTGGCGATACTGCGCATGGAATCGCCCCACATCGGCCGGCAGCCCAGCCATGGTCACGTAGTCCACCGCAAAGTAGAAGTTGTCCGCGCGAATCTTGCCCTGGTTGCTCACCGTGATCTTCGCCGCACTCGCAAACGGCATCTGGAAGTACGCGTTCAGCGCCTTGATGGGCGCAACGGCCAGCAGTGCCGACTGGTAAACGTAATACTCGCCCAGCCCCAGCCCAAAGAAGTCGCCCACCGGCACCTCCACCGAAGGCGTAGCCTCGCCATCCCACCATGCCCGCAGCACGAGATTCTTCAAGTGCATCGGGTCTTTGGAGTCGATCGTGATCCAGATATGCGTCACCACGCCCGCCCCAGTCGTCTCAAGCAGCGTCGCAGACTGCCCCGCCTCCACATGGATCGCATCGGCATTCGCGCCGGTCCTGTCCCAACTCGACGACCGCCGCGTCTTGTAGTTGCGCAGCCGCGCCATGGCAAACAGCTCTTCCGGTGAGCCTGGATCGGGCGCCGCGGGCGGCGGTGCAACCTCACTCTTCTTGGTTGTGCCGGCTGCCGCTCCGGCGGCATTCAGGCCCAGCAAGGCAGCGCCTGAAACGATGCTCTCCAGTACTTTGCGGCGTGCTGTTACACCCTCACGGGAATCGGACGGTTGCATACGATGAGTCCTCCAAGCCAATAAGTGCTGACAGCGTGTTGTAGCCGGACACGCCGTGCCCTGTCAACCGGTTGGCGTTGCCGCTTTCGCGTGTGCCAGGTATGCATCAATCGCCTGTTGCCACTCCTTGCCGGCCTTTTTGTCGCCCTCAGTCATCGCTGTCACGTGCTGGTTGCCTTCCAGCGTGAGCGCCGTGCGCGTGTAAACCACGTTCACCGCCGTTGAGTCCGCGCCCAACGGCTTGAACCGCACATCGATCACCGTCACCATCACATCCGGAATGAAGTACACGTACTGAAAGTGCCGCCCCTCCACGTCAAAAGCCGTATTCACCCACACCGCATTGATCGTGCCGTGGTGCACTGTAAACACCGCGCCCTCTTCGTCCTTTGCCGGCCGCGGATACACAAACTGCGGGTCCCAGTGCTTGCCCGCCCAGGCTCGCTCTCCCTCCGGCCCAAACAGCGGCGCGGTCACCGCATACGAGGCATGCACCACCAGGCCAAAGCTGGTGCGCGTCCGCAAACAAGCCTCGCCCGCCTTCTCCTGCGCCGCCATCGGCAACGCCATCCCCACCGCCGCAAGGAGAACCATCACGCCCCTCACTTTCTGCGCTCCTTCAGGTTGTGGCTGTCGCTGGCTTTCAATGTCAGCCCATAGAGGGTCTTCAACTGCTCAATCTCCTTCAGCGTCTGCGGAGAGAAGGGAACCTGCTTGCCCTCGAAGGCATGCAGCACAATTCCCTCCAGCAGATCGCCCAGCGTCATGTCCTTCAACTCGGCAATCGCCTTCAGCACCTTCAGTAAGCGTTTTTCCATGCGCACGCCGGTCTGCACGCGCTCCACAACCACCGGTTCACGACTTTGCTGTTCTGTCGACATTGGCACCTCCTCCTACCGTGGTAATAATGTACCGTGGTAAAACACCCTTGTCAACCCATCTGGCGCAACATCCGGGCTAGCGCCCAGCTCGGTTTCTCCCATCCGGGTCCCGCCTGTTATGGTCAGTGAGGAACCTATCCATGACTCCTCCTTAGGACCCCGCGAGCATGCTCAAGCGTTGGCGAATCCGGATATTGCTGTTTTTGGCCGTCCTCGGCCCCGGATTTATTACCGCCAACGTCGATAACGACTCCGGCGGCATCCTCACCTATTCCCAGGCCGGCGCCCAATACGGCTACACCCTGCTCTGGACCATCATTCCCATCACCATTGCGCTCATCGTGGTGCAGGAGATGTGCGCCCGCATGGGCGTGGTCACCGGCAAGGGCCTGAGCGATCTGATCCGCGAGGAGTTCGGCCTCCGCCTCACCTTCGTCCTCATGATTCTGCTGGTGGTGGTCAACTACACCAACGTGGTGACCGAGTTCATCGGCATCGCCGGCTCCATGCACCTGTTCCATGTCTCCAAGTTCATCTCTGTACCCCTGTGCGCGGCACTGGTCTGGTACATGGTGGTCAAGGGCAGCTACAAGAGCACTGAAAAAATCTTCATCATCGCGTCCTTCGTCTACATCTGCTACATCCTCGCCGGCGTGCTCTCGCAGCCCAGTTGGCACGACGCCCTCTGGGCCACCGTCAAGCTCCCCGCCCGCTCCGTCTGGAGCGACAAGGCCTACATGTACATGGCCATCGGCGTCGTCGGCACCACCATCGCGCCATGGATGCAGTTCTATCTGCAATCGTCGATCGTCGAGAAGGGCATTCGCGTAAAGGACTACGCCGCCTCGCGCCTCGACGTAATCGTCGGCAGCCTCTTCACTGATATCGTTGCCTGGTTCATCATCGTCGCCTGTGCCGCCACGCTCTATGTCCACGGCATGGGCGCCATCCAGGTCGCCTCGGACGCGGCTGAGGCCATGCGTCCCCTGGCCGGCGACTACGCCTTCATCCTGTTCGCTTTTGGCCTCTTCAACGCCTCGCTCTTCGCAGCGTCCATCCTGCCCATCTCTACCGCGTACACTGTGTGCGAAGGCCTGGGACTCGAGTCAGGCGTCGACAAGCGCTTTAAAGAAGCTCCGTTCTTTTACTGGCTCTATTCTCTGCTGATCGTTGGCGGCGCGCTCACCGTGCTGCTGCTGCCTGACTCCCAGTTGATCAACGTCGCCATTCTCTCCCAGGTGTTGAACGGCGTCCTGCTCCCGGTCGTCATCATCCTCATGCTCATGCTCATCAACCGCCAGGACCTGATGGGCGAGCATAAGAACTCGCGCCTCTGGAACATCATCGCCTGGGGCACCAGCATCATCGTCATCGGCATGACGCTCGTCATGCTCTGGGGCTTGATGCCGGGGCATTAACCACCTGCGGTGGGGCCAACTGGCTTCGGCTCGGTGCCTGAGCCGAATAGAGAAGTGTCAGAGCAGCTTGCCCGCCGCCAGATCCCGAATCAACGACCGGTCGGCAGCCAGAAAGTCGTAGTTCCCCAGATCTTCCAACCGCGCCCACACCAGTTGCTTGAAGATGCGGTTGTCTAGCTCGCCGCTGAACTCGTGCACCGCAAAAAACTGCAGGTCCACCGCGCCGCCATGCCGATAGTTGTGGCGGATGCGCGTCACCCTGGGGCCGACCGTTGCCTTGATTCCCAGCTCTTCATCCAGCTCCCGCGCCAGGGCCTCTTCCGCGCTTTCACCGGCCTCGATCTTGCCCCCGGGGAACTCCCATTGCAGGGCCATGGGCTGATCGGCACGGCGCTGACAGATCAGCACCTCGCCACCGCGCACAATGAGGGCAGCGGCCACAAGGCGCAGGGCGGGACCGGCTGGACGGCCCTTGGAAGTAGGCTGAATCTCATCCACCCCTCTAGTGTAATCGCCCCATGAGGGTTGCAGAGGTGCTGCACTTTTCCCGCCGCCCAGGGCTGCGAAAATCAGCCCTCAAAGGGCCACGCTGGTAGCTGATCCATGCCCCATCAACTTCTGAACAGAGCGGCATTTCGCATCGCCAGCCCCTGCTCTTGAAGAACAGAAACACCCCGTATCCAGGCGGCAGCCGCAATCCAACGGATGCGATGAACAGGCGCCTGCAGAGTTCGGATCGGAAGGGCATGACCGTAGAGCGGAATCACCTGAATCGCGGGCAAGCAGAGCAGGAGACCCCAATTTCAAGAGGAGTGATACTTCAATAAGGAATGTATCTACTGGATATCATTCGATCTAAACTTGCTTCATATCTCATGCGTCGGATTCGGAACACAGGAAACACTCGTATTGCAGGATGAAACACCCTGTCAACCTGCAATGTAGAATGCGGGCGGGCGGGCTGGCTTGCAAGCCAACCCGCTCCTCACCTGCAACCAGTTACTTCCCAGCGGCCTTCTTCTGCTCCGCCCAACGCCGCTTCACAGCCTCGGCAATGCGCTTCCGCCCTTCCGGGGTAAGATTTCTCTTTTTCTTGCCGGTCTTCTTCGCCGCAGGCGCTGTCGCAGCCTTTTTGGGGGCCACGGCAGAACCGCTACCCAGCAGAGCGCGTGCCTGCTGCAATTGGGTGATCTCGCGATCAATGTGTGCCAGAATCTCTGAAACTCCCACCATTCCTCCTATATTGGGTTCTCGTTAGTGAATCTGTCCCCGATGTGCCTAAGTGAGCAAGGTCGCCAGGGGCAACCACTTGTCCTGTCCAACACAATACGCAACTGTAGACTCTTTTACAAACAAAAAATTACCGTTCATCCCACCCCATCAACATTGTCCAACATACTGTCACTTAGTTGACCACGCAGCGAGGCATCCTTGCTGAGCCCAGTGATGTATCCAAAAACAGAAAACTCTGTTAAGGCGGTTGCGCTGTTGCCGGCCGGCTGCTTTCAATCTGTTTCCGCAGCCGACAATTCATCGTCGAGAGTTGATCGCGGAACGCCCAACAGACCTTTCCGCTGCCTCTGGCGCAGCGGCAATCGGCAGGATCCAGTTTGTGGGGTTACAGCAGAATCACGATAGGTGTACCCAAGGCTTCGACAAGAAAGTGTTGATTTCCTGAAGAAATCAACACCCTGCGCAGCGCTTTTCGGAGCACGGGAATCGTGGCTCCGGTCTATACAGACGGCTGGCCGGGGCGATGGGGCTGGCCGGGCTTTTCAGCGCTGGAAGTTTCACCTCCAACATCCGGCCCACCCAAGCGCAACGATGCAGGCGCTTCGGCGCTGCGGTAATTCCGTAGGTCGCGCAGAATATCCACCTTTTCCCGGGCATACTGGCCCGCAAGCCGGGTCAGGGCATAGGTGATGATGTCGCTGTGATGAAGGTCCTGCACTGAAGGGTCGCGCCGCATATTCACCCACAGACGATGAACAAGCTGCACATCGTCCGGGCTCAGCTTGGGCGCGTGCGGCCCGATATAAAAGGCCTTGGCCTCGCCAGTGGGGCTGATCACATAAAAATTGAACTGGCGCTTTGGTTCCGGCAGCGCCTCCCAGGCCTGGCCCATGTGGAAGGCTTGATCCTCGGCCGTCATGGTTGTCGAAAGTCCTGAAACCACCGAGTCCACTTCCAGTGAGTTGGCGCCCTGCGCCAGCGCGGCAAATACGTCTCCGGCGGGAATCAGCAGCAACGAAACCTTCTTGCCGAAGCTCTCGGCTACTGAAATGGCCTTGGTGAAGAGCATCTGCTCGTGCTCACTGAAGCTCTGATCCACAGCACTCAAGTACTCCGGTCCACCGGCACCCATCATCCGCACGCTCAAGACCACCACATCCTGGTCCTCGGTGCGGATGTGCGAAAGCGTCCACTTCAGCGCGTAGGGGTTGGAGGGGTCGCGCATGGTCACCATCACACCGCCCGGCCGGATCGCCGCCGATTCCCGGCTCACCGTGTCCTGGTGCTCCAGTTGAAAGTGGTCCTTCATTTGGCGCGCGGTGGCTGCGTGCTTGCGCAGATTGGCGCGCTCTGAAACGGTGAAGATGACAAAAAAGGCTGCGGCAAACACAATGCCGCTGACCGTGGCCACCGACTTGGTGAACAGGTTCACGATCGCTGTCGACAGCAGCACCAGAAATACGGAGAGCAGGCCGATGGGGATCTCGGTTTTGCCGATGCGTATGTTCGGTGGAACCTTCCACCCGCGCTCGCCATGGTACTTCCAGCGCAGAACCAGCATGGCCAGGCTGTTGAATGTGAACGACCAGATGACGCCGAACGCATAGGCCTCGCCCAGGGTGATCACGTTGCCCCGGCTGGCCAAAATGGTAGTCATTTGCAGGATGAATACCAGGTTCACAATGCGCGAGCTGGTGCCGAAACGCTTGTGCGGCTTGCGGAACCAGTCCGTCAGCACGCCGTCCTCTGCCACCCGCATCAAAACGCCCGTCGATCCGATCATCGAGGTGTTGATGGCGCCGGAGAGAATCAAGAATCCTACCAGCACCACGAATATGCGGAAGACAATGCGCCAGAAAAGCGGGCCCACCATGTACATGGCCAGGCCGGCAATCAGGTTGTCTTCGTAGATGTGCGTGCGTTCCCAAGTGGGAATCAGCATCGAAGCCAGCAGTGTGGCCCCACCCGTGAAGATCAGGCTATAGAGCGCGATCACAATCGCGGCCCGCTTCAGATTCTTCAGCTTCGGGTGCTGGATCTCGCGATTCACCTGAGCCAGGCTCTCTTCGCCGCTCATCGCGAGAAGCGAATGGCCGAACGCCATCAAAATGCCGAACAGGCCTAGCAACGGCAGGCCGCGTCCCTTCAGGAAGCCCTGCGCCTCGTCACTGAAGTGAAGATGGGCAGGAATCGGCGAAGGAGGCAAATGCGCGCCCCGCACCATCACAGAATAGACGCCCCATATCAGGAGAACGATCACCATGAGCGTGGTGACTTGCATAACCCGCAGTGCCTTGCCGCTCGACTCCTCGATCCCCTTAATGTTCTCCCACCAGTAATAAATCGTCACCACCGCGGCGAACACGGCTGAGGTGTAGTTCATGTCAAACTGGAAAGGATTGTTGTGCGCGTCCATCAGTGCCGGAGGGAGCCAGTGACTATTGGCTGCTACCCCCATCAACTCGTTCATCAAACCTGTGATGTATTGTCCTGCTGATACGCCCGAGATCGGCCCGGTAAGAATGTAATCGAACATCAGGGCTGAAACACTTAGTTTGGCAAAGGTGCCGCCCAACGCTTCCTTCACCACGCGATATACGCCGCCGCGTGTAAACATCGAACAGCTCTCGACGTAAACCGCCCGCACCGCAAAGCTGAACAGCATGATCGCCAGAATGAACCATGGCGCTGCCGCGCCCACTGCCTCTTCCGCGATGCCACCCGCGTAAAACGCCGACGAGCCCAAATCACACAGAACAATGGCGGCTGCACGCCAGAAAGAGATGAATGTGAGCATCACGGAGGATGCCACAATCAACCGTACACGGTCTGAGGGTGGAGCTACGGTCGTTCGCGAAGATGCCATCGATTGGGGGTCGGCTTGGACTGCCGGCTTTCTGGAAGGTTGAGGCGAGTATCCCCGCCTGCCCTGCGGTGAGTCTATTTCCGAATCGACAGACAGTCAATCAAAAATCATGCCGCCATGCCCCGGGGAAGAAACACGACCTCGTCAGTCCTTGCCGAACAGTTCAATGCCGTCTTCCCAAAAGCTGATGAGGACGACCACCGACGAGCCGATAAGGCCGAGGAAGAACATGGCTTCAAGCACTCGCATTGCAATAAGCGCCAGTATCATAGGTTTGATTGTAGCCCGATTTTTCCATATGCAGACGGCCCGATTCACTGCCGCCGAAAAAACATTCTCATTCCCCGTTGAGCCGCGCCCCGTCTTTGCTCGTCAATCCCCGCTCAGCACCGCTCGCCGCTCATCGGGTTTTAACTGCGCACAATTGCCAAATGCTTTAAACTCGGCGCAGTATGCAGCTCACTTCGTTCAGGTCCCACCCCATCGCACCATGGGCCGCCGCCGCGCTCTCTGGCGGGTTACTTGAGTTACCTTTTCCCCTCGCCGGCCCGTTACCGCCCTGGCGCGCCGTCTTCGCCTGGTTCGGACTCGTGCCCCTGCTCTGGGCAATCCTCGCCCCCGCCCTCGCCTCTCAACTTCAGGCCGTGCCCGTGCGTCCTCTTCGTCGAGGCTTTCTCCTCGGCTATTTCGCCGGTTTCCTCTGGTACGCCGGCAACTGCTACTGGGTCCGCGACACAATGGCCCATTTTGGCGATCTGCCCACGCTCGTCCCCGTCCTGCTGCTCATCGGATACAGCCTCGTCCTCGGACTCTACTTCGCCTTCTTCGGCCTCGCCGTCGCCCTGGTACGCAAGGCCACCGGTAGCACCCGTCTCGCTCTCGCCGCTGCCCCCGTCTTCTGGGCCGCCCTCGAACTCGCCGCCGCCCGCATCACCTCCGTCCCCTGGGATCAACTCGGCTACTCCCAGGTCGACAACTCCCTCGTCAACCAACTCGCTCCCTTCACCGGCGTCTATGGCATCAGCTTCGTTCTCGTCGCCGTCAACGCCCTCCTCGCTGGTGGCTTGATTCTTGACCAATGTGCCGGCAAGCGTCTGGCGGGCGTTGCCGGAACCGTTCTCGCTTTCGCAGGAACTGCCGGAATCTTCCTGTCGCCTTCACGCCCCGCACCCACAGCCATCGCTGTCCTCATCCAGCCCAACCTCGACGTATCCGCTGACAACTCCTGGTCTGGCCCCGAGTGGGATCGCCACATCGCCGAATTTTCCCGTCTGGCTACCGAATCCTGCGCAACAACCATCGCCGGCATCCCCCAAACCGGTGCGCCTGTGCTTGACACGCCCTGCCCGCCCAATCCGCAGCGCCCCGACCTGGTGGTGTGGCCTGAGTCGCCCGCCCCTTTCATCGAAGTCGAGCCCCGATTCCAGCAAGCACTGGCCGCGGTTGCGCGCAAAGCCGATGCGCCGCTGGTGGTGGGCAGCCTGGGCGCTGACGTTTCACCGGAAGACAACACCTGGCGTAACTACAACTCAGCCCTCGTCATCAGTCCCGAGGGCGCGCGCGTCGGCCGCTACGACAAAATCCACCTCGTCCCCTACGGCGAATACATCCCCTACAAGGAAATCTTCTTCTTCGCCCGCAAGCTCACCGGCCGTGTCTCGGAGTTCACCCGCGGCACGGATCGAAAAGTCTTTCGCCTGCCCACTGCCAACGGCCAGGCCCACCGCTACGGCGTCTTCATTTGCTACGAGTCCGTCTTTGCCGACGAAGTCCGCCAGTTCGCCCAGCTCGGCGCAGAGGTCCTCGTCAACATCAGCGACGACGGCTGGTACGGCGACACCAGCGCTCCCTGGCAGCACCTCAATATGGTTCGTATGCGCGCCATCGAAAATCGTCGCTGGATCTTGCGGGCCACCAACACCGGCGTCACCGCCGTCATTGATCCCGAAGGCCGCGTCCGCCAGAGCATTCCCCGCCACCTGCCCGGCGCCCTCCCCGCCCAGTTCGCCTTCCGCGGCGACATCACCTTCTACACCGCCCACGGCGACCTCTTTGCATGGCTTTGTGCCATACTTGCTATAGGCATTGCGTTCGGCGCCCTGCGCGTCAGTCTCCGCAGTTCCATCAGGAAATAGTCCATATCAAGTCAGGTTGAGTGAGCCAAGCATGTCGTTGAACGATCTCGAATTCGCTTATGCTCCCGTGCGCGATCAAGTCCGCGACCTGCGGGAGTATCTTTGACCCCGCTCGCATCCGCCGGGAACTCGCAGAAATAGAAGCCAAACTGGCCGATCCAGCCCTCTGGTCCAATCCCAACGCGACTAAGCCCCTCATGCGCGACAAAAAGCGCCTGGAATCCCTCGTCGCCGACGACGAGGAACTGCTGCGCCGCACCGGCGACATCGAGACCTACATCGAGCTGGCCCGCGAAGGCGAAGACGTGCTCGCCGATATCGAGTCCGGCATCAAATCCCTGGCCACATTTACTGAAGAGCTCGAAGCCCGGACCATGCTTAATGGCGAAGCCGACCCGCTCAACGCCATCGTCACCGTCCACCCCGGCGCGGGCGGCACGGAGAGCCAGGACTGGGCCGAGATGCTTCTCCGCATGTATCTGCGCTGGGCCGAGCAGCAGGGCTTCAAGACCGAGATGAACGACTACCAGGACGGCGAAGAGGCCGGCATCAAGTCAGCCACCTTCACCATCATCGGCGAATATGCCTTCGGCCAGCTCGCCGGCGAAAGCGGTGTCCATCGTCTCGTCCGCATCTCGCCCTTCGACAGTGCCAAGCGCCGCCACACGTCCTTCGCCTCCGTCTACGTCTCCCCTGAAATCGACGAAACCATCCATGTGGATCTCAAGCTCGAAGACCTGCGCATCGATACCTATCGCTCCGGCGGCAAGGGTGGCCAGCACGTCAACACCACCGACTCCGCCGTTCGCATGACCCACCTGCCCACCGGCATCGTGGTCCAGTGCCAGAATGAGCGCTCGCAGCACAAAAACCGCGAGAAGGCCATGAAGATGCTGCGCTCACGCCTCTATGAATACGAACTCGAAAAAAAGCGCGCTGTGTCGAGGAAGGTCGAAGACTCCAAGCTCGATATCAACTTCGGCTCACAGATTCGCTCCTATGTCCTGCAGCCCTACCGCATCGCCAAGGACCACCGCACCAAAGTAGAAGTCGGCGACGTCGACAAGGTCCTCGACGGCTACCTCGAACCCTTCCTCCGCGGCTATTTGCTGGCCAAGCGCCGCGGCACCGCTGTCGCCGCCGAAGCAGACGACGATCTCGACATATAGGACGTAGAGATTACGGGGCAGGGAACCGGGAACAAGGAATAGAGATCAACAGACAGCCCTGTGCCCCATCCTTGCAACGGCATTTTGTCGCAGGGGTGGGAAACCAAAAAGTCAAACTATAGGAACGCCATGACCAACGATTCCACCGTCATCGACGAGATGCTCCGCACCGCGAAGAACATCGCAGTCATCGGCATCAGTGACAAGCCCTGGCGCGCCAGCTATAACATCGGCTGCTACCTCATCGAAAACGGCTACCGCGTCCTGCCCGTTAACCCCGCTCTCACCCAGGTCCTCGGCCTCCCGTGTTCTCCCGACCTCGACGCCGCCCAGGCCGCCGCCCGCGAGCAGACCGGCTCCGGTATCGACCTCGTCGATGTCTTTCGCGCCTCCGAGCACGTCCCCGCAATTGTCGACGACGTCCTCCGACTCGGCATCCCCAACGTCTGGCTTCAGGACGAAGTCATCCACGAAGAAGCCGTAGCCCGCGCCCGCTCAGCCGGCGTCCGCTGCGTCCAGAACGACTGCATCCTCCGCCAGCACGCCGCCCGGCCCAGCTTGCATCGCCAATAATCCCCAGGCCCGCTGCCGCCTTCCTTCGATACACTGAGTCCAACGTGCAGGAGTCACCGTTCCCCGCCATGCGCCTTTTCCGATCCGCCTTCGTGCTGCTTTTCCTACCTGCCGCAATCCTGGCCGCGCGGCCGCCTGCCACTCTGCCTGCTTCTGCCGACGCGCCCCACCTCCATGTCCAGTTGATCGCTCCGCAAGACCAGATCTACCCCAACGGACCAAACGCCGCCGGCCTCTACTTCAAGCTTGAGCCCGGCTGGCATGTCTACTGGAAGAACGCTGGCGACTCCGGTGAGCCGCCCCACATTCACTGGACGCTCCCTGAGGGCGTAACCGCCGGCCCCCTGCAGTTTCCAGCCCCCAAGCGCCTGCCCCTTGGCCCCCTCATGGACTTCGGCTATGAAGACGAAGTCCTCTTCCCGCTCCAACTCGAGGTAGCCCCCACCGTCACCGCCGGCAAGGCCCTCCTGCACGCTCATGTCGATTGGCTGGTCTGTCGCGAAGTCTGCATTCCCGGCAAGGCCGATCTGGAGACCATGCTCGGCATGTTGCCCACAGAGCCGCCCGCGCTGGTTGGCTCCGCGCAGGACGCTGACCTGATGACCCGCCTTGCGGCTACGCTGCCCAAGCCCTTGCCGCCCAACGTTACGGTCGCCTTCCAGCCCACCAAAGACGGATTTCGTCTCGGCGTAGTCACCGGCCACAAAGAACGCCAAGCCGCCTTCTTCCCCGCCGATCAGGACATACTCGACAACCCCGCCCCGCAAAAACTCGCGCCCACTTCCAAAGGCCTCGTCCTCGAACTCAAGCGCGACGCCATGCTCAAGTCTACCCCCGCCCAGCTGAGCGGCGTGCTTGAACTCTCTGGAGGTCGCGCCTACGAGATCACAGTCCTACCCGGCACGGTCGCTGCCGGCTCTCTTGATATCGAATGGGGCGCGCTGCTCAAGAGCGCCTGCCTAGCCTTTTTCGGCGGCCTGCTCCTCAACCTCATGCCCTGCGTCTTTCCCGTGCTTTTCTTGAAGGGCCTAGCGCTGGTCAAATCCGGTCATCACGAGCTCCACGAGATGCGCATCCACGGCTTTGTCTACGCCGCCGGCATCGTCGCGTCGTTCTGGGTCCTCGTCGGCGTCCTGCTCGGCCTGCGGGCAGCCGGCTCCACGCTCGGCTGGGGATTCCAGTTCCAATCCCCCATCTTCCTCGCGCTCATGGCCATCCTGCTCTTCTTCATGGGCCTTTCGCTAGCCGGCCAGTTTGAGTTAGGCCTCACGCTCACCTCCGCCGGAGGTTCTCTCGCGCAAAAGCAGGGACTGACCGGCAGCTTCTTCACCGGCGTGCTCGCCGTCGTCGTCGCCACGCCCTGCACCGCGCCCTTCATGGGAGCGGCCGTCGGCTACGCGCTGGCCCAATCCGGCGTCGTCACCTTTGCCATCTTCACTGCTCTCGCCCTCGGCCTCGCCGCCCCCTACGTTGCCCTCACGCTCCAGCCCGCCTGGACCCGCTGGCTGCCCAGGCCCGGCGCATGGATGGAAGTCCTCCGCCAGGCCGTCGCCGTGCCTATCTTCCTCACCGTCATCTGGCTGGCCTGGGTGCTGTCCCAGGCCTATGGCGCAAACACTCTTGCCGCCTTGCTCGGCAGCTTCCTGCTTCTCGCCATTGCCGGCTGGTTCCTCGGCCGCTGGCCTGCCAAACGCTGGGCCGAAGTGGTTGCCGCGCTCATCCTGTTGGTTGCTGTCGCTCTGAGCCTCTTCGGCCAGAGACTGGCGAGCGAGCCGGAAGCAAAGGCAGTTTCTTCAACCGGGACTGCGAGCCCCACCGGCTCAGGCGTCTGGGAACCCTGGTCCGCCGCCGCTGTCAGCCGCTACCAGGCCCAGGGCCGTCCGGTCTTTGTGGACTTCACCGCAAGCTGGTGCCTCAGTTGCCAGGTCAACGAGCGCGTCGCCCTCAGCCAGCCCTCGGTCCAGGAGGCCTTCCAGTCCGCCAACGTTGCCCCGCTCAAAGCCGACTGGACCCGCCACGACGAAGCCATCACCCAGGCTCTCACCTCCCTCGACCGCAGCGGCGTCCCCGCCTATGCCCTCTATGCCCCCGGCCAAACCGAGCCGCAGCTTTTGCCCGAGGTGCTCACTCCCGGCATCGTCACCGACGCCATTAGCAAGCTCCCGCATGAACGCGCGGTCGGGGAATCAAGCCATTGAAGCACTGGAGTTCCCCAGCCATCCGCCGAAAAAAGCTACTGTAAGCACGATGAAGGAACTGAATGGAAGATGTCCTGATTCTCGATGTTGAAGAAGAACTGGTGCGTAAATTGGAGCTACGTGCAAATGCCAACGGCCGCAGCCCCGAGGAGGAAGTCCGCGTAATTCTGCGTCAGGCTCTCGAAGAGGAGGATAGGAAGGCTGCGTCCGAAACCGTCGGTTGATCACCGACATCGTGCTCGCATCGCATGCAACGCTCGCCACACGCAACATCAAGCACTTCGATGACATTTCGTCGGCGGTCCTGAATCCGTGGGATGAAGGCTAAACGGTCGCTCTGCTAAGCTTTCGATTCAGACCTTTACGCGCTCGCATAATCGGGATTTGTGTGTTTGGGCTCAGCTCGCGCCCCGCTTCCCCGCCCTGATCCGCCGAATCTCTTCCATCCGTGCCGCCAGCAGCTTCTCCCGTCCCTCCTGCGTCGGCTTGTAATAGCTCCGCCCCCGCAGCGAGTCCGGCAGGCAATCCATATCCGCCACACGGCCCTCTTCGTCATGCGCGTACAGGTAGCCCTTGCCGTACTCCAGTTCTTTCATCAGCCGCGTCGGCGCATTGCGCAGGTGCAGCGGCACCGGTTCCTGCCGCGTATGCTCAATCTCCGCCTGGACCGCCCCATACGCCGTATACACCGAGTTCGACTTCGGCGCCAGGCACAGATAAACCACCGCCTCGGCCAGCGCCAGATCCCCCTCAGGCGAGCCGAGAAAGTCAATGGCCTCTTTCGCGCTGAGGCACAAGTTAAGCGCCTCCGGCGCAGCCAGCCCGATATCTTCCACTGCCATGCGCACCACGCGCCGAGCCAGATACAGCGGGTCCTCGCCGGATGCAAACATCCGAGCCAGCCAATAAAGCGCGGCATCCGGGTCAGAGTTGCGCACGCACTTGTGCAGCGCAGAGATTAGGTTGTAGTGCTCTTCGCCTGACTTGTCATACATAAGCACGCGCTGCTGCACGGCCTCTCCTGCCAGCGCGCGGTCAATCTTCTTCCCGGTCTCCGCTGCAAGCTGTGCGGCCACTTCCAGTGTGTTGTAGGCGTTGCGGCAATCGCCGCTCGAGTAGCTCGCGATCAGTTCCAGCGCATCGTCGTCCGCGGTCAGCTCCTGCGCGCCCAACCCGCGTTCCTTGTCTTCCAGTGCCAGGCGTAAGAGTGCGGCAATCTGTTCGCCTTTCAACGGTTGCAGCACGTAGACCCTGCAACGCGAAAGCAGCGCCGAAATGATCTCAAATGAAGGATTCTCCGTAGTGGCGCCGATCAGCCGAATCGTCCCGCGCTCCACGTAGGGCAGAAACGCATCCTGCTGCGCCTTGTTGAAGCGGTGAATCTCATCCACAAACAGAATCGTCCGCGAGTGCATCTCAGAGGCCTGCGCAGCGGTGGCCATCACCTGCTTGATCTCCTTGATGCCGCTCATCACCGCACTGAATTCAATGAAGCTTGCCTTGGTGGTTTCGGCAATGATCTTGGCCAGCGTGGTCTTGCCTACGCCCGGCGGCCCCCACAAAATCATCGAGCCCGAATCATCGCGTTCTATCTGGATGCGCAGCGGCTTTCCGGGCCCTACCAGGTGCTCTTGGCCGCTCAACTCATGCAGACTGCGGGGCCGCATGCGCTCGGCGAGTGGGGCGCCGCGCAGTGTCCCTTTCGGTCCTTCAGGTTCGCCGTCAAACAGGCTCATCGCCGGCCCCCTCGCTGCCGCGACGCTTCATACAGCAGCACGCTGGCGGCCACCGATGCGTTCAGGCTCTCCACCGGTCCAGGGCAGGGAATCGTCACAGTTCCGTCAGCCTGCGCAGCCAGTTCCGCGGCCACGCCGTTGCCCTCGTTGCCGATCAGCAATGCCACCGGCTTAGCCAGACCAGCGCGATCTGCCGCTTGGGCTCCGTCCGCAGCAGTCGTCCAGATCTTTAACCCGGCCGCGCGCAACCGTGCAAGGCACTCGTCGGTTTCCACCGAGATCAAAGGCAGTCGAAACACGCTGCCCGCTGAAGCCCGCACCGCCTTCGGGTTCCAGGCGCTCACGGTTCCCGGCAGGCTCACGGCCCCTGTGGCTCCAAACGCCTCAGCCGAGCGCAGAATCGTGCCCAGGTTCCCGGGATCCTGCAGCCCTGCCAACACCACCACCAGCGCCGCGGATTTTCCGGAACCCGGCAGCATATCGGCCCAGCTCCATTGCGGCGGCTCAACCAACGCCGCCACCAGTTGCGGCGTTTCAGTTGCCAGCGCCTGGCTCAGCAACTCGCCTGGCAAGAGCAGCACCTCGGTCTCCGCTGGCAGGCCGAGCCCTTCAATCAGGCGCTCCGAGCCCTGGGCAACAAATATGCATTCCATGTGCAAATGCGCCCGCAGCGCCTCTTCTAGCAGGTTCGGCCCCTCGATTCCGGCCAGAACCTCGCCTTCCCGGCCAGGCCGGGACAGCGCCCGGCGCAACTGCTTCAGGCGGGCGTTCTTTTTACTCTGTACAATGCGGACAGGCATGCTGGGCGAACCGTCTTTTCGCTAGCGCGATTCTAGACTGTCCGGCCCCATGCTGGTAGGTTGCTGTGCCAGACAGACTTGCCCGCCGCGGCGGGCTGTGATAGTTTCCGTCTTTACAGCATCTCCAACCCGGTGACTGAGGTAGACCTTCTTGTCCGCGGAGATCTTGCGCGTCCATCCCGATGAACCCCAGCCCGACAGGATCGACTACATTGTCGCCTGCCTGCGCAAGGGCGATGTGGTTGCTTTGCCGACTGACACGTTCTACGGTCTGGCCGTAGACCCGGTCAATCTGCACGCAGTCGAGCAGATTTACCAGCTCAAGACCCGGCAAAAGCACAAACCGCTCTCACTGCTCATTTCTTCTGTCTCCCAGGCCTACGAACTGGCCCGCGATACCGATCCGCTGCTTGATCGCCTGGCCGAGCGCTTTTGGCCCGGTCCGCTCACCATCATCGTGCGCGCCGGAACCAAGCTGCCGCTGCGCTCAACAGCCAATACCGGCAACGTGGCCCTGCGCGTGCCAGATGCGGCCATTCCCCGTGCCGTGGTAGAGCGCTTCGGCTTGCCCATCACGGCAACTTCAGCCAACCTGCAAGGTGCCTCGGAGTGCACCCACGCCGCCTGCGTGCGCGACCAAATTGGCGATCGCATTCCGCTCATCGTCGACGGAGGACCAACCGGCCACGCTCAGCCCACCACCATCGTCGATCTCTCCCTCGGCCCAGGCCGATGGGAGATTCTCCGCGAGGGCGCCATCTCTACTCACGAGATTGTCATGGTGCTGCAACGTTAACCCTGCAGCGATAAGATGATGCACATGATGAGCAAGGCCAAGCCGAAGCAGGTGAACTGGATCTTGCGCGCCATCCTGCTTTTGCTGCTGATCGGGCTTATCGGTTTTCTGGGCTGGGCCTGCTGGGTCTACGTGCAGATTGAGAACTATGCCGGCCTTGACCAGGCCGCACCGTCTGACGCCATCGGCGTGCTGGGCGCGGCAGAGTACGACGGGCGGCCCTCCCCGGTTTTTCGCGCTCGGCTCGACCACGCTCGCGATCTCTACAACCGCGGCATCGCCCCGCTCATCATCACCCTCGGCGGCACCGGCGGCGACGAATACTCCGAGGGCGCCGTGGGCCGTGAATACCTGATGGCCAAGGGAGTTCCAGAGGCGGCCATCATTGCAGAAACGCAAAGCCGCAACACTGAGGAGTCGGCCCGCCGCATCGCCGTCATTGCCCGCGCCAACGGGATTCACCGCCTGGTGATTGTCAGCGACGGAACCCACCTGTTTCGCATCCATGAGATTTGCGCCGCCGAAGGCCTCGACGTGCTCACCTCGCCTCGCACGCGCATCAATGTCGACGGCGGATCGCAGGAGTTTGAGCGCATTGCCCACGAGATTCTCAGCTACACTGCCTGGCGGCTGCACTTGCATTAAGGCTGCGTGAGCGGCGTCGGCTGAGCTAGCGGAGAAAGTGCGGAATCACAACCAGCAAGCCCATCGCGAAAACTGCCGCGCTGGCCGTGGACAGAAAATTGACGGCGTCGTTGTTGAGCCAGCCGCGCCGTTCCAGGGTTGCTCCCAGCAAACTGTCGAAAAAGAGTCCGAAGACGCCCCCCCCCCAACTCACCCAGAACATCGCCATTCCGCCGCGCAGCGCAACGCTGCCGGTTGCGGCCACCATGCCCGCCGCCAACACGCCTGCCAAAGTTCCAGCCACGCTCACGGCGCCATCGGTGCCGGCATCCACTTGCCGCAGCGTGGTGATCATGCGCGGACGCCCACCCAGCACCTGTCCCACCTCGGATGAAACCGTATCCGCCGCTGCCTCCGCCAGTGCTGCCAGCCCCAGGGCAAACAGAGGCATGGGCGAGGGCCGCGTCAAAGCAATCCAGCCGCTGTTGGTGATCCAGGATTGGGCCAGCCCATCGGAGACCAGCGCGGCCATGCCCAGGTTGGCGGCCACCTGTGTGGCCGTGCGTCCGCTTCGTTCTTCGGCCGTGCCCAGCCGCTCTTTGCGCTCGCGCCCCAGCCGCGTCGCAAGGTACGAGAGTACAAAGACGGCAAGAATCGGAATCAGCCCTGTCTGCCAAGGCTTGTAGGGGAAGTTAGCGGTGGAAAAGATCAGGCTGGCAGTGATGGCCGTGCCGGTAAAGGCCGCTCCTGGCGTGGCCGCGCGCAACTGAAGGACCACCAGGCCGAACAGCACACTCAGGCCCATCGTCCAAACGGCCACCGGCGCCGCATTCACCAGCCACCAGTGTGTCTGCAACACAACCCCTGCCGCCGCAAACGGCAGCACAGCCAGGAGAACCGTCTTCGATTGCCACACCAGCTTCGCTTGGGCCACTCTTCATCGTAACGTCTTCGCGTGGGGCAGGGCAGAATGCAGGCATGAACCCCAGGGGCGCGGTTTAAACTCGATTGCGCGCCGCATTTTCAACTGCGAGCTGCGCCAACGGAGCGTCTATGCAAAGAATCGCATCAATCCTTGCCGCCTTTTCTGCCTTCGTTCTTGCCGCAGCGGCCGCTCTCGCGCAGAATCCCGCGCAAAGGCTGGAATTGGACCAGAAGGGCGAGACGATTGTGCTTGAGCCCTATGCGCTCAACATTCTGCGCGTGACGCTGAGTTTGGAGCGTGAGCCGGCCTTGGCCGCGCCTGGGTTTGGCTTTGTGGCCGCGCCCCAGGCCGCCGGATGGAGCGCCTCTCAGACCGAACAGGCCAATGTCTACCAATCGAGCCGGATGGTCGTCACGGTTGATCGCGATCTTCCCGCCACCAACCCGCCCGTCCAAACGCAGGTGGATATCAACAAATACTTCAACGGCTCGGCCCCCGGCGCGCACATCACCCTGCGCACCCCAGACGGCAAGAAGCTGCTGGAGATGACCGGCTGGCAACAGGCCGTGCCCAACGCCAAGGATGGCACAGCCGACGTGGCCCGCGACCGCCGTCCCACCGACCCTGCATTCTACACGGTGGGCGCCACCTTTGTTTCGCCCGACGACGAGCACTACTACGGCCTGGGCCAGAATCACGAGGGCTTTCTCGACCATCGCGGCCACGCCGTCCGCTGCTGGCAGGACTATCTGGCCACTGCCGGCCCCAGTGTCTGCGTGCCCTTCCTCGTCACCAACAAGGGCTACGGCCTGGTTTGGGACAACCCCTCGAAGACCACCATCGAGCCGGGCTTCAACGAGCAGACCCGCTGGACCAGCCAGGTAGGCGACCGGGTCTCGTTCTTTGTGATTGCCGGCGACACGGCCGACGAGATCTATGCCGGCTACCGCCTGCTCACCGGCCCCACGCCGATGCTGCCCAAGTCGGCATACGGCTACATCCAGTGCAAGCAGCGCTACGCCAGCCAGAAAGAGCTGCTCGACGTCGCCCAGGGCTACCGCGACCGCCATCTGCCCGCCGACGTCCTCGTTGTGGACTGGTTCTATTACACAAAGATGGGCCAGATGGATATGGATCCGAAGCTCTGGCCCGATCCTGCAGCGATGAACCGGAAGCTGCACGAGATGGGCTTTGAAACCATGATCAGCGTCTGGCCGCGCTTTGTCCCCGAAGACCGCTATTATGCCGATTTGCGCCAGAAGGGCTGGCTCATTCACCTGGCTGACGGCACGCCCATCGACGGCCAGCCCTATGACCGCGCCGGCTCGGACATTGACACCACCAACCCTGACGCGGCCGCCTGGTACTGGAAGACGATTCATGAAAACATCATCGCCAGGGGATTCGACTCGCTCTGGGCCGACGAGACCGAACCCGACCTGCCGCCGAACGGGGCCTATCTCCACATCGGACCCGGCACACAGTTTTTCAACGTCTATCCGCTCTTCCACACCGCGGCGCTCTACGACGGTTTTCGCAAAGACGAGCCCGGCCGCCGCGCGCTGATCCTCTCCCGCGATGCCTACCTGGGCGCGCAACGCAACGGAGCCATCTTCTGGTCGTCAGACATCTATCCCACCTGGGACACGCTCAAGCGGCAAATCCCCACCGGTCTCGATTTTGCTGCCTCGGGCATCACGTACTGGTCCAACGACACCGGCGGCTGGCAATACCTTCCCGCCGAACATCATCCGGCGCATCTGCCCCTGCTTGACCCCTCCGACGCGCGCGCCAATGTCGGCGGCTATGACGATTACCCCGAGCTCTATACACGCTGGTTCCAGTACGCCGCATTCCTGCCCATCTTCCGCGCCCACGGCAGCCGTCCTGCCAACGAGGTATGGTCCTACGGCAAGCAGGCCGAGCCGATTCTGGAGAAGTATCTGCGCTTGCGTTACCAGCTCATGCCTTACATCTATTCGCTTGGATACCGCACATGGCTCACCGGCGCACCCTTTATGCGGGCGCTTCCTCTCGACTTCCCCAACGATCCCCACGTTGCCGACTTGCGCGACGAGTATATGTTCGGTCCCGCATTTCTGGTGGCTCCCGTGACGGAGCAGGGCGCAACCAGCCGCACCGTTTACCTGCCCCAAGGCGCGGACTGGTACAACTACTGGACTGGCGAAAGGCTGAAGGGCGGGCAAACGGTCAACGTGCCCGCGCCCATCGATACCCTTCCGCTGTTTGTCCGAGCCGGCTCAATTTTGCCACTGGGCGCTGAAGTGGAGAGCACCCACCAGGAGCAAAGAATTGAGAGAATTCGCATCTATCCCGGCGCAGACGCCACATTCGCCCTCTTTTCAGACGACGGCAAGACCTATGCCTATGAAAAGGGCGCCGGGTCGGTGACCACCCTGCGCTGGGATGAGTCGAAACAGACACTGACCCACACGGGCGGCTCGGCCAACGCCGGACCAGCCCTGACCGGGCCGGACTCTGCTGTTGTGGAGGTGGTTGGACACTGATTTCCCCACTGCTCGTAAGATGTGAAGACGGCGTTCTCCCATGCCCCCTTGGGGAATCTGCATTTATGCCCCTTCCCGGGTCCGTTGCAGCCGCGGATCTGCCCCAGGCCCGAGCCGCCTGATTTACAATCACGAGGAAGGCAGGAAAGAACTGAATGACGCTTTTTACCAAGAATTCAGGCCAGGCGCGCGTGCGGTTGGTAGAGGCAGGTGCGGTGCTGGCCGCTGCTGCCCTCATTGCTGGTTGCGGCAGCGCGTACCGGCCGGTGGTTACGCCCATCAACCCCAGCGGCCCTCCGGCCCAGCCCAGTTCGTTCGCCGTGGTGGTTTCCGACCCCTCGCCAACGGCGCCCGGTGTTGCCACCATCATCAACTACTCCGGCGACGACATCATGGCTCAGCAGCCCATCGGGGTGGGGCCGACGGCGCTTACCGTGGACCATCTGGGCACCACTGCCTATACGCTGAACAGTGATGGAACGTTAAACAGCTTCCCGGTTTCCAGCTCATTTCAAGAGCTGAACGTTCAAGACATCACGCTGTTCCCCACAACCAGGCTCACCGGGTTGTATGCTCCCACCGCCGGGCTCTGGGCCGCGGATCTAGACGGCAACGTCGCCGATGTTCTTACCGGCAGCCCGGCAACGTTCAACCTGTCGATTCCGATCGCCCCAATCCCGGTTGCCATCATTGGTGCCGGCGCAACCAGTCAGACCAACTTTGCCATCAGCCAGAACAACATCAACACCACCCCCAACGACACTCGCTTAGCCTGCACTCAGAACCCCGCACAGGTTGCAAAGGCTGGGCTGACCGGCGAGGCAGACGCGATTGAAGCCACGTTCCGTACCGTGGTGGCACGCATCCCGTTGGGCCATTGCCCCGACTATGCCCTTGAAAGCTCTGACGGCAACCGCCTCTTCGTCCTCAACCGCGGAGACGACACCATCACTGTGATTAACAGCCAGACCCAGAAGCTGGATAGCTGCAAGTGCCCGCCAACCGGCTGCCTCAACCAGAACAACCAGCCCTATTTCTGCCATCCTTCCTTGCCGCTTTCCACCACAGCCGGGCTCAAGGGAGCCAATGCTCCCACCATCGCTGGGCCTGTGTATGCCGAATACAACACTGCGGCCAGCCAACTGGTGGTGGCCGACTACGATGGCGGTACCATCACCGTGATCGACGTCAGCCTGGATGAATACCTCAACGATAGTCCGACCTTTGGTACTACGTTCACGATTCCGGTGGGAAACAACCCGGCCAGCGTGACTGCGCTGCCTGACTTCAGCCGCGCGTATACAGCCAACCAGACCGATGGCACCGTCTCGGTGGTGAATCTCTCCAGCCACACGCTGGAGAAGACGCTTCCTGTCAACGGCCATCCGCGCACCGTGGTGTCTACGGCCAACTCGCTCTACGGCAAAGTCTATGTGGCCTCTCCCGATAGCCCGCTGCTCTCGATCATCCGCACCGATCTGGACATTCCAGATACCACCATCCTGGTGCCGGGCGACATCCTGGACGTGCGCGTGAGCACTCAAAATGGCTCTTCGGGCAATAGCGACAACACCAGCCGCATGCCCGGCGCAGGTCAGCCGTGTTACCTTCCCCCGGCGCTTATGAGCACGACCTACGGGCCAAATTACACCCTTGCGAACTGCCAGACGTTGCCCTAGGGCCTGTCATCAAATTGGTCATATGCGCGGATGCTCTAAGCCAGTAGTTTTGCAGTATGGGAGTGCATGGCTACGGGTTACGGGACGATCAGTGGGAGCGGATCGAGACTCTGTTGCCGGGCCGGAGGGGTTCGGTAGGACGTCCGGCGGCAAACAATCGGCTGTTTGTTGAAGCCGTTCTATTTCGTTATCGCGCCGGT
>Ga0302320_10001298_pt1 | contig 59878 bp, 38 predicted proteins | sample Bog_T0_3_FD_202130 | JGI IMG/M metagenome (GOLD analysis project Ga0302320, IMG submission 202130) | Peat permafrost microbial communities from Stordalen Mire near Abisko, Sweden - Bog_T0_3 | ecosystem: Environmental > Terrestrial > Soil > Wetlands > Peat | place: Sweden: Abisko, Stordalen Mire... | reverse complement strand
CGGTCTGGAGCATCGGGTCGAGGAGGTTGACGGGATTGACGCGCTTGAGCATGTAGCCTTCCGCGCCGCCGGGCGTGGAGACGAACATGTGGTCGCCATCCACGGAAACGGAATAGGCCAGCGCCAGCGCGCCGTTCGGCAGCGCGGCCAGGCCGCCGGAGAATCCGATGCCCATGCGCTCGGCCAGGCTGCGGTTGAGCAGAACCAGCCCCGGCTTGTGGGCGGCAAAGGCCGAGGCGAAGGTTTCCGGCGACTCGCAGGCGATGGCGCAAAATCCCGGCTGGTGGTTGATGCACCACGTCAGCGCCCGCCGCAAACCGGCGTCGGTCTCGACAATCAGCACGCGCGGCAAATCCGCCCGCGCCGGCACCCGCGCGGTCTCAACGCGGGCGAGGCGTCCGACCAGCGTATGCACCGTGGTGTAGGTCCACATGATCGGGTTGGCCGACCATTCAAAGGCGACGATGAGTTCGCGTGGAAACAATTTGCCCGTCGCCTCCCAGCCTTCCTTGACGGCGGAACAATAAATCCGGCAGGCCATCTGGGCGGCTTCGTCCGTTTCAGCGGTGCCGAGCGGGAAAAAATAGGCGTTGTCGGCGTGGCCGATCCGCGCGACATAGGATTTTTCCGGCTCGCCCGACGCGGGAAAACGGTAGCGGCGCAGGAGCAGTTGTTCTTTCCAGTAACGGGCGTCGGTCTTGGAAAAACCGCCCGGTTTTTTCTTGTGGTTCAGCGCGGCGTCCCAGCCTTCGGCCACGATGGTCTCGTAAATGGCCTTGGCTTCGACGGCGGCGGCGTCCTTGTCCGGCGTGCCGAGGGAAAAAGTCCGGCGGCGTCCCAGATGCTGGATTTTTATCGCCCAGTCGTCCACCTGCATCCGCCGGCCGCCGCGGGTGTAGGTGTTTTTGAACAGGCGTTTTGACCAGAAATTTTTGATGCCGGCCACCACGGCCGATTTTGTCCCGTGAACCTCGCTGCTTGGACGTTGCTTGGACATGGGCTTCAGGGAACTCCATTTGCGCGTCGCTGTCAATCGCCGCGTCATGGGTTTTGCGCCGACCGTTTCCGCCGCTGCTTCAGGGCTTGCCTGCCAGCAGGGGTTTCCGCGTCGTGGTTGGTTGCTGATGGCCGCCATCTCGGTTTTGCGTCACCGTCACTTTGGATTTTCGAGGCACCGCATTTTGCAACGAACCGACCCTTCGATACTGGTCGTTCTCCCGCAAACTGCCGGCCCCCTCCTCGTCCAGCACTATAGTGCAGGCCGGGTGTAATTGCAACGTGGTGGCGGGAATCATGGCCGTCAGCGGCCCTTCAATGGCCTTGGCCACGATTTCCGCCTTGTCCGGCCCGGTCGCCAGCAACAGGCAGTGCCGCGCCTCCAAAATGGTTCCGACGCCCATCGTGATGGCCTGCGGCGGCACCTGCCTGGGCTTGGGAAACAACGAGGCGTTTTGCGTCCGCGTCACGCGCGAAAGCGTCTGCACCCGCGTCCGCGACCGGAACGCCGACAGCGGCTCGTTGAAACCGAGATGGCCGTTGAGACCGATGCCCAGCAACTGCAAATCAATGCCGCCATTTTCCACGATGTGCTTTTCGTAATTCGCGCACTCCGCCTGCAGGTCTGCCGCCATGCCGTCCGGCAGATGCGTGTTTCGCAATTCAATGTTCACATTGTCAAAAAAACGCCGCCGCATGAAATAGTGATATGAACACGGATCGTCCGCCGCCAGTCCGACGTATTCATCCAGATTGAACGTGCGGCACTGTGAAAAATCCAGTCCCTCGTCCTGATGTTTTTGCACCAGCCGGTCATAGACCGACTCCATCGTGCAGCCGGTCGCCAGGCCAAGCACCAGGTCTGGCTTGGCGGACAACGCCAGCGCGACGAAGTCTGCCACCGCCTGCGCCGCCGCCTCCGCGTTTGATTGTATGATGACTTCCATGAATGCTGCATCGGCAATCTACTTCAAGTGCGGCGGCGGGTAATCCCCCCGTATTGGGGGTTTTACAAAAAATACGGCGGCGAACAAAATCTGCGCGTGCCCGTCGCCCTTTCATTCGTTGTGTCAAAACTGGAACCGCGTAAAATAGTTTTGCAAAAAATTTCGCGCCGGCTGCCGGTCTGCGCCGGTCTGCTCGCGGGTTTGATCTCGCTTTGCAGTTGCGCGGAACAGCGGCAACCCGGCGCGCCGGCGGCGGCGGCGGACCGGCAACCCGTCTGGCGCGGCGTCCACCTCTGGCTCGACCGCGAATCCTCGGCGCAGGAACTCATCCACACCCTGCCCCGGCTCGCCGCCGATGGCGTCAACGTCGTGGTCATCGAGGTGAATTACAGCTTTGAATTTCAGTCGCACCCGGAACTGCGGAACCGCCATTTCATCACCCGCGCCACCGCGCATCAGCTCGCCGTTGCCGCGCGTCAATGTGGCATCCGCTTGATTCCCGAATTCAACTGCCTCGGCCACCAGTCGTTCGGCGGAAAAATCGGCCCGCTGCTGCGGCTGCACCCGGAGTTCAACGAAACACCGTCGCTCTCGCTCACGAACAAAAATGTTTATTGCCTTGAATGGCGTCCCGGCGCGCCGGGCCTGAACGAAATTATTTTTTCGCTGATTGACGACCTGGCCGATGCGTTCGCGGCGGATGCGTTTCACGTCGGCATGGATGAAGTTTATCTGCTCGGCCCCGACGAACGCCAGAATCCCGCGCAGCTTTACGCCGCGCAAGCCGGCGCGCTGCACGACCACATTGTCGGCGTGAAAAAAATGCAGATGCTGATGTGGGCCGACCGCATCATCGGTCCGAAGTTTCAGGGCTATTCAAAATATGACAACGCCAGCAACGATCTGAGCGCGGCGATTGATTTGATCCCCAAGGACATCATCGAATGCGACTGGCATTACGAATGGAGGAAAAATTATCCGTCCGTGCCGTATCTCACCGGCAAAGGCTTTCGCGTGTGGCCGTCCGGATTTCTGCCGTTGAAGGCGGCGGCGGCGTTCAGCGATTTTTCGCAGCAGCAGACCAACGCGCTCGTCATCGGCTGGCTGGCGACAACGTGGAACGAGACGAGCATCGCCGATTCGCCCGGCTGGCCGCCGATCAAGGAAATAATTCCGCGCTGGATTGAGGCTAAAAAATAATTTTTATTCCACGATTTCCGGCGCGGGAATTTTCGGCGGATGGAAAAACAAGGCCAGCGCCGCCGCCGCGACCAGCCCGCAAACCATCGGCACCAAAAACAGGCCGTGAAAATCCGTCACGCCGTCGTGCGCGAATACTTTCTGGCCGAGATACGGGCAGAGCGAATTCGCCAGCAGCGCGCCGCCGCCGAGGATCATCACGTTGAACAGGCCCTGCGCGCTGGCCCGCGCGTCCTTCGGAAAATAGGCGTCCACAAAGATATAGACCGTCGCGAAGAAAAACGCGTAGCAGACGCCGTGCAGGATTTGCACCGCGATGATCAGCCCCGGGTGCCCGGGGAAAAACGCATACGTCGCAAACCGCGCCGCGTGGCCGAGGATGCCCACGATGAGCGTCGCGCGCCAGCCCAGCCGCTTGAGCGTCGCGCCGAGGACGAACATCGTCGAAATTTCCGCGATCTGCCCGACGCTCATCACCGGCATGATCCAGTTGCCCGGAATGCCCACGCCGCCCGCCGCCGCGTCCGTGCCCAGAAAACTCCCCGTCCAGTTGAAATAACAGTTATGCACAAACGAATCCACGAGCGTGACCAGCCATAGCACCAGCACGAACGGATGTTTCAGCAACTTCAGCGCCTCCAGCCACGCCAGTTTTTCCGCGCCGGATTTTTTCGGCGGCGTATGCGGCAGCACAAAGCTGAAGGCCGCCAGCGCGAGCGACGCGAGGCCCGCCACGGCAAACGTCCACGCCGTCGCCGCCTTCAATTTTTCGCCGGTCAGCCCGGAGCCCAGCACCGCGCCGAGCCACGCCACCAGCCCGTGCGCGTTCGCCGCGTTCACCTTGTCCCAATCCACGAGGATGAAAGTGAACGGCCACGCGGCGAGAATCCAGCCGATCGTCCCGCCCATGCGCACCAGGCCGAATTCCCTCTGCGAATCCTTCATGTTTGCGAACGCGATGGAGTTGACGATGGAAATCGTCGGCACATACAGGAGGCAATGCACCAGCATCAGGCCGAAGAAGGGCCAGAACGTTTTCGTGAACGCCAGGCCGAGCATCGCCAGCCCGCCGACGAGATGGCTGAACGCCAGGAATTTTTCCGCCGCGAAATTACGGTCGCAAAACTGGTTGCTGAAAAACATCCCGACAATCGCCGCGACGGGGAACGCGTTCAAAATCAACGATTGTTCCGTCGGCGAGAAACCCAGGCTCGGCAGGTAGCCGAAAATCAGCGGCAGCCACGCGCCCCAGATGAAAAACTCCAGCGCCATCATCACGAAAAGTTTGATGCGAATATTCATTTTATTTTTGCCTTCAAGGTTTCAGATTTTGACCGGCCGGCCCGTCCGCACGGATTTTTCCTCGGCCTCGCAGATTTCCAGCGCCATCACCGCGTCGCGCGCCGTCACAATTTCCGGTTTTTCCCCGCGCACGACACAATCAACAAAATAGCCGACCTCCGCGTCGTAGCCGTCGCCGCGTTCAAGCTTGACCGTCCGCGTTTTTTTTCCAGCCTCGTCCACGCGCAACGCCTGGAGGCCGCGCGCGAGGTCGAAATCCAGTGTCGCGCGTTCGCACAGAATCGTAAAGCCCATCTTGAAGCCCGCGGCCAGCAGCCAGCTTCCCTCGGCGCTGACCGCCGGGCCGCCGGGAAAATGATATTGCGTGAAAACATGGTTGATCGCGCCGCCCGCGGCAGTCACGCCGGTGGCAAAAACACTTTTGGGCCGGCCAAAAAGAAAATTCACGAAGTCCGTGTCGTGGATGTGCAGATCGAACAGCGCGCCGCCGGCGTGCGTCCCGGTTTTGCTCCACGCGGGCATGGCCGAGAGCCGCCGAAAATTCGCCGCGCGCACTTCGCCATAGGTTTTTTCGGCGACAATTTTTTTCAGCCAGTGCCAGCCCGGCCAGAATCGCATGCACATCGCGGGCATGAGAAATTTTTTTGACGCGGCGGCGGCCTTCAGGATTTTCCGCGCGTCCGCCGAATTTTCCGCCAGCGGTTTTTCGCAGAGAACGTGTTTGCCGGCCTGAAGCGCGGCGATGGCCTGCGCCGGATGCAGCGCGGTCGGCGTGCAAATATCAAGGAGTTCAACGTCGCGGTCGGCGAGCAGGTCGGCGAACTGGCGGTAAATTTTCACGCGCGGGCCGAGCCGGAGGCCGCCGGAATTTTTGATGTTGCCGGCGACGCCGCGCAGCACGCCGTTTTCCGGCAGCCGGTTCAGGCCGCAGACCGCGACGACGCGCGCCTGCGGATTTTTCAGATACGCGCGCAAATGCGTGACGCCCATGAAACCGAGGCCGGCGACGGCCACGTTCACGCGGCGGAAATTTTTTTTGGCCGTGCTCAATTTAATTTTCCAGTTGCCGCAAAACCAGTTCGCGCGCCGTGACGATGTCCGCCACGCGCCGGTCGCCGGCCTCGCGCTCGATGACCAGGTTGCCGGTGTAGTTCACCGCGCGCAACGCCGCGAAAAAAGCCGGCCAGTCCACCTCGCCGGCACCGACGGCCACTTCGGTTCCCCACGCGCCGGGCACCGTGGTGCGCCGCGCGTCCTTGATGTGGACCTGCCGCAGCCACGGCGCGAGCACGCGCAGCGCCTCGACCGGATTTCCCTTGTCGTAAAGAATCATGTTCGCCGGGTCAAAATTCACACCGACGTTCGGGCGATTCAATTCCTGCAAAAACGCCGCGAGCGCCGGGGCCGTTTCCTGGCCAGTCTCCAAACCGAGCTCAATATTTTTTTCGGCAAAAAGGTCTGCGATCGTCCGCAGCCGCGCCAGCATTTTGGCGAACGCCGGATCGGATGGTTCGTGCGGCAGAAAACCGGCGTGAAACGTCACGAGCGGCCAACCCAGCATCATCGCGATGGTCGCGTTCGTGCGGATGAACTGCAAATTCTTTTCCCAGGTCGCGTCCGGCGCGATGCCGCCGGTGGCGCGGATGCTTGCCAGCGTGGAATAATCCTCGCCGACGCCGCCGAACATCCCGGAAATGATTTCAATCTTGTTTTGCCGCAGCAGCCGTTCCGTTTCGCCCCAGACTTCCGGCGCCTCGCGCAGCGGATCGAGCGCAAGCTGCACGCGCCGGAGGCCGGTGGCGGAAATTTTTTCGATGAGTTCGCGCGGGTTCGCCGCCTGCAGCGACCAGGAACAAACGGCGAGGCTGGCCAGTTGAAAATTGTTCTTCATGTCAATGAACGTCGGTCAGCGGACGGTCGAAAACCCATTCCAGCCCGCGCTGCAACCGCTCGCGCACGTGGTCGGAATGGTGGCCGGGCGGCTCGTAAAACGTGCAGCGCGACGGACGCGTTTGCAGCACCTCGTAAATTTTCCGCGCGCCGATGTTCGCCGAGTATTCGTCGTGCGCCGCGCCTTCGAGATAGACCGACTGGTTCGCGCCAAACGCGCGCGGATTTTTTTCCACGATGGCCAGCGGGTCGTTGTCGAGCCAGCGTTGCCAGATTTCCGCGCGGAAATTTCCCTGCGCGTCGTAGAGCCAGTCGAATTCGCCGCGATGAAAAAATCCGCGCGGCGCGTAGGCGGCGGACAAACCAAGCGCGTAGGTCAGATCGCCGTTCTTCGGCACGGGCGATTTTCCGGCGGCGATTTTTTTGATTTCCGCCAGCGGCACGTTGGTCACCGCCGCGACCGTCACCAGCGGCAGATGGCTTGTCGGAAAATCCGAGTCGGGACTCATCGCGATCACGGCGTCGAACAGCTTTTGCCGCGCCATGCCCAGCCGCAGCGCGCCGAAACCGCCGCTCGAATGGCCCGCGATGATGCGGCGCACGCCGTTCGCCGGCGCGGGATGGTCTTTTTCAACCCGCTCAACAATTTCATCGCAGACATAATCTTCGTAATTTCCCTGCGCGGCGGAATTCAAATACTGGCTGCCGCCCCAGCGTGTGCGGCCGTCCACCATCACCAAAACCACCGGCGTGATTTGATCCGCGATTTTTTGCGTGAACTTCAGCCAGACATTCGAGCCATGGATGTAATTGTCGGCGTTGCCGCCGTAGCCGGGCAGATAATAAACGACGGGCAGGCGCGCGCCGTTGGTCGCCTGCGCGGGCAGAAAAACGGCGACGCGCCGGACGCCCGGATCGTGCAGCGGATTGCTTTTCAGCACCTGGCTGTCGAATTGCAAAACCTCCAGCCGCGGTTCGCCCGCACACAAAACGAACGGCGCCAACACCAGCGACAACCACAAAATGCAGGCAGAAAATCTGCCGTTCGCGCGCGCGTGCATTTTCAACTTTTGGCGCGGCCGAGCCGCCGGTTCAATTTGGTCCGCACGTCGTCGCGGAATTTTTCGACGAAGCGGGTGACGTAATTGGCGATGTCCTTCGATTCGTCCGCCACGAGCGGCGTCAAATCCATCCCGAAAATCAACTGCGTCGCCGCGTCCGTCGCGTGCGATTCGAAAAACGTCGCGTTCGCCGAGCGCCGGCCAAGCGTCGCCAGGTCGTAGCGTTTGCCGCCGGCGATTTGCGAATCGAACAGCCCGTTCAACTTCGCGGCGAATTGGTCGTGGCCGCTCACGTCCATCAAAACCTTGTCCGCGTCCGCGAGCCAGTCGAGGTTGCGCCAGACCTCGCAGCCGATGACGCTGAGCGGGCGCCGGCCGCGCGGCAGCTCGCGCATCGCCTCCAACGCCGCGACCACCACGCCGATGTGCGTGTCGTGTTTGTCCGCCGGATTGTGCGTGTAGACGATTTGCGGCCTGGTCGCGGCGAGGATTTTTTTCAAATCATTTTTCAACGCCGCGTCTGTCGGACTTTTCACCGCGCTGCTCGGATAATCCAGCTGGATCATCGCGCCGAACCGGCCGGTTTTCGCGGCCTGATTTTGTTCGCGCCGGCGGACTGCCATCATCTGTGCGTCGGAAAAATTTTCATATTTGCCGACGCGCGCGCTGCCGGAACCGTTCGTGCAAGTCACGCCGGCGAACCATTTTTTATCGTCGGCGTAACATTCCAAAATGCCGTGGAACGCCATGAATTCCAGGTCGTCCTGATGCGCGCCGATGCCCAGGTGCGTGATGCGCCTGAGCGCGCGCGCGACCGGCAGGCCGTCCGGCACAAAAATTTCCGCCGTGGAATTGTGGAACTTCATAAAATTATTTTCGCAGCGACGGCAGGCTCGCCGCCGCGACCGCCTGGCCGACGCGCCGCGATTTTTCGTCCGGCACGCGCAGTTCGATCTTCACCGCGACCTCGGGAAATTCTTTTTTCAAAATCTCGCGCGCCTTTGCGATCACGATGTCGCCGCCCTGGCCGGTCGTGACGCGGCCCAAAATCAGCACCTGCCGGAAATCATAAAACTCCGCGTATTGCGCCAGCGCACAGCCGAGGTAAACGCCGATGGTCTCGTAAATTTTTGCCGCCCGCGCGTCGCCGCGCGCCATCAGATTTTGAACTTCCTTGAGCCTTTCGGGCAAACCCATTTTTTCCGGCAGCGAAATTTTGGCGGCGGGCAGCAGTTTGTTGACCGCCTGCTGCGAAAAATACATCACGCCCGTGCCGCGGTCGCCCGACCATTCGTCCACGGCGGCGGCGGGATTGTAATCCACCGGCGAAAATGCGAGTTCGTTCAGCCAGCCCAAAATCCGGCCCTGCCGGTCCATGAAACCCGCCGCCTCGCTCGAACCCATCGCCAGGCCGAGCATTCCCCTGCTGCCGAGCGAAAGCGCGCCCGCGAGCGCCGTCACGTCGCCGTCGTTCATCACCACGACCGGCACGTGCCATTCTTTTTGGATGCGCTTGAAGATCGCCGCCGCCTTTGGAAAAAGTTTTTTCGGCACCGCGCGCAGGAGCGACGCGACGCGGATTTCATTGTCCACGATGATGCCCGCCGAACTGCCGCCAATCGCGTCCACGCGCGGCAGATGCGCCGCCGCGCGATGCAACGCGGACGCGATGTGATGATAATGATATTCGGGATTCGATTGCGTCTTCGGATCCCACGGCATTTCCTCGGTGAAAACCGCCTCGCCATCAATCACCGCCGAAACCTTGTAATCGCTTGCGCCGAGATCAAAGCCGATGCGGCAGCCCTGCAAATGGCCGCCCGCCGCGATCTGATTTTCTTTTTCCGCCGGAACTTTTTCCGCCGTCGTCACGACGACCTGGAATTTTTTTCCGTAGGCCGCCGTCATCATGTCGCGGTCAAATTTTCGATGGCCGCGCGGCGAATAAATTTTTTTGACGAACCCGCCGATGGCCTTCGGGCCGCCGATGAACAGTTTCCAGCCGCCACGCTGCCACAATAAAAATTTGACCAGCCGCTCCGCGTAAAGCCGCGTCGCCGCGTCGGCCTCTGGAAAAACAACCGTTTCGTAACGCGAGACCAGCTTGTTTTCGCGCTCCAGCCCGATGACGAGCGGCACCGCGCGCCCGGATTTTTTCGTGGCGGCGACGTAACGCCGGTTGAACAAAACCGCCGGCTGAAACTGCGGGTCGAGCGGCGCGGGAAAATTGGCGGCCAGGGACGAGTTCATTTTTTCCCTTCAAAATGCGCCTCGATCTCTTCCAAGGTTTTGCCCTTGGTTTCCGGCAGGAAAAAGGCGGCGGTGATGAAATAAACCACCGTGCAGCCGGCGAAAATAAAAAACATGGTCGAGTAGCCGTATTGTCCGACGGTCGGCAGAAAAACTCCCGCGATGGTTGTGGAGACGGCGATGTTGATGAGCAGCGCGACGCTCATGCCGTTGGAGCGGATGCGCGTGGGCATGAGTTCGGACAGCGCGAGCCAGACGCAGACGCCGGGGCCGACGGCGAACGACGCCATGAAACAATAAATCAAAAACGCGGTGAGCCAGCCGTTGGCCGCGCTGGGCACGGGCGTGATGAGCGCGTTTTCGATTTTCAACGGCGCGACGCGCGCGGCGGCGAGGTCGGCGAACGGATTTTTGAAGAACGCGGCCACTTTCGTCGCGGGCACGCAACTGTCGCGGTCGAGCGTCAGCTTCGCGCCGGGGTCGTCGGAGCGGACGACTTTGGTGGCGGCGTGAAAATCGCCGTAGGCATAAATCACGACGAGCGTCCGGGGTTGAATTGCGACTTGCGCGCTGCCGTCCGAAACACTTTTGTTGATTTCCATGGGCAGCATGTTTGACGCAGTGGCATCATCAAATTTTATTTCCGCTGTTTGGTTGGATGAAATGACCATGCTCTGCACAACAGATTTCACGTCCACGCGCTGCGCCTCGGTTTTGTGAAAAATGATGCCGACGCCGAGCAGCGAAACGATCACGCCTGCGCTGCCGAGCGACAAAAGAAATTTCCGGCCCTTGCGATCCACGAGCGCGATGGCGGCGATGGTCATCAGAAAATTCACGACGGTGAGAATGACGTAGCCGAGGTGCGCCTGCTTGTCGCTCAAACCGGCCTGGATGAGGATCGTCGCGTTGTAGCCGATGATGGAATTGACGCCGGTGGCCTGGTTGCATGCGAGGATGATGCACGCGAGGACGAACGGCAGGATGTATTTGCGTTGCAGCAGCGACTCGGAATGCTGGCCGGCGGCGTTCGTCGCCGATTTTTCCGTTGCTTCGATGTCGGCCATTTCCTGCAATTCGATCTTCGCCTGCCCGTCGGAACGCGAACGCAGCAGCGCGCGCAAGGCCGCGTCTTTTTTGCCGCGCCGAAACAGCCAGCGCGGCGATTCGGAAACAAAGAAGCCGCCGATGACAAAAAGAATTCCCGGCGGCAGCGAGACCCAGAAAATGCCGCGCCACGCGGCATCTTTTAAGGCAAACAGCTTTGCCGCGTCGCCCAGTTTTGCCACTTCCTCGACGCGGCGGCTGAAATAAAATCCGATGACCGCCGCCGCGACGATGCCGAGCGTGAGCAGCCATTGAAAAATGCCCGTGCCTTTGCCGCGGTCCGCCGCGGACAGGCATTCGGCGAGATACAGCGGCACGACCACACCAATGAGGCCGCCGCTGATGCCTTGCAACAGGCGCCCAAAAATCAGCGCGCCGTAGCTGTCCGACAAGGCGATGACCGGGACGCTAATGACGAACAAAACACCGCTGAAAATCAGCATGGATTTCCGGCCCAGCAAATCGGCCAGCATTCCGGCGAAAAGCGTGGAAAAGACGCCGCCGAGCAAGACGGCCGCGACGATGAATGAAGATTGCCCGGCGGTGAGAATGTGGCCCGCATCCTTGAATGTGTCCTGGAGATACGGCAGCGCGCCGGAAATGATGCCGACATCCACGCCGAACAGCAGGCCGCCCAAACCCGCGACCAGCAGCAGAAAGCGATTGTAGCCGGAATTCGGATTTTCGTAATGCGTGTCAGTCATGAGTTTTTTATCAGGCCGCCCACAGTCTGCACAAAATGGCCGGGCCGGAGCCAGCCCCTGAATTGGGGGTCAAAGGGAAATTTTCTCACGCCAAAAATCCGGCGACGACCTGCCGCGCGATGGCCGGGATGATTGCTTTTTCCTCCGAGTGCCGCTCCGTGAAAATCACCAGCGCGATTTTTCCGCCGCCGGGCAGCTCCACGAGCGCCGCGTCGTGCCGCGCCACGCTCATGTAGCCGGCCTTGGACCAGAGTTGCGCAGTCGCGGGCAGCACGGCGCCGATGAAATCAAACGCCTGGTGGTCGGCGCGGCTGGGATCGGCGAGGTCGCGCTTCAACAGTTCCAGCATCTGCGCGGAGCGCGCGGCGGTGACGCAGCGGCCCGAATAAATGTCCACGAGCAGCCGCGCGGTCGCGTTCGCGGTCAAAGAATTTTTTGCCGGGATGAATTGATCCACCGCCTGTTGGTCGCGGCCATACGGTCCGTCGTTCCAGGTTTTGCGGTTGACATTGATGTCCGTGAAACCGAACGAATGGAAATAGCGGTTGACCGCGTTGCGCTTCTCGTGCCAGGCCGCGAGTTCGGCCGGCGGCAGTTCCGGGCCGCTGGTCGTGCCGGTCAGCACGTCGAGGACGTAGCCGGTGGCCTCGTTGCCGGAATGGACGATCATGTCGTGCAGTGCGCGGCGGAGTTCCGGCGTGTCGGAAATTATTCCGTCCTCCAACTGCCGGTGCGCGGCGGCGAGGTAAAAAAGTTTCACGACGCTCGCGGGATAAACCGGCGCATCGCCGCGATGATGCGCGCGCGCGGGATTTTTCAAGTCGCGCAGGTCAACGAGCGTCACGGCCAGTTCATCCGCCAGCAGTTTTTGCGCGGCGAATTTTTCCAGCGCCGCCGCGACCGCCACGTCCACGAGTTTTTGCAGGCCAGCCATGCGCGCAGGATATAGCCAATTTAGGGCGGTCACAATCAATTCAATCCGGTTGCAAAGGCGCGGGAACCTGTTTGAATCAGCCGGTGAAATTGACCGCCCGCCCGTGCGAGTTGCTGCTCGCCAATCCCTGGAAAATCGCCAGCACCAAAGGCTCCGGCACCCACCGCACCGTCATCGTGGAACTCACGGATGCCGACGGCGTGAACGCCATCGGCGAGGCCGCGCCATCCGTTTTGTATGGCGAATCCGCCGACGGCCTGCTGAAATTTCTCGCGCAGCTTGACCCGGCCAGACTTTCGTTCAGCGACGTGCGCGGCAGCATGGATTTTCTGGAAACACTGCCGGCGATTCCCGTCGCCGCCAAATGTGTGCTGAACCTGGCGCTCGTGGATGGCGCGGCCAAACGCGCGGGCAGGCCGGTTTATGATTTTCTCGGCCTCGGCTTCCGCGAAAATCACCACGTCACGTCGTTCAGCATCGGCATTGACGCACCGGACATCATCCGCAGAAAAGTTTTGGACGCCGAGCAGTATCCGGTGATCAAGCTCAAGGTCGGCGACCCGCGCGACCGCGAGAATTTCGCCGCGCTGCGCTCCGTCGCGCCGGAAAAATTTGTGCGCGTGGACGCGAACGAAGGCTGGAAGACCAAGGAAGACGCGCTGCGGATGCTCGAATGGCTCGCGGCGACGGACAAGAAAATCCAGTTCGTCGAGCAGCCGATGCCGCGCGACGCGGGCGCGGCGGACCTGGTCTGGCTCAAGGAACGTTCGCCGCTGCCGCTGTTCGCCGATGAATCCTGCCACGCGGTGAAGGACATCCCGCGCTGCGCTGAATGTTTCCACGGCGTCAACGTGAAGCTCGTCAAAACCGGCGGCGTGAGCATGGCGTTCGACACGTTGCAGGCCGCGCGCCAAGCCGGGCTGAAGACGATGATCGGCTGCATGATTGAGACGAGCGTGCTCGTCAGCGCCGCCGCGCACCTGGCGGAACTCGCCGATTTTCTGGACCTGGACGGAAACCTTCTGATCACGAACGACCCGTTTGCCGGCGTGACGGCGGAAAAAGGCATACTGTCGTTCGCGCCGGCAAAAGAAAAACGCGGACTCAGGGTAAGTCCGCGGGGTTGAAGGCAATAATATTTTGGTTTCAAATCATTGAGGAACGGTGGCATGGCTGGTGAACCAGACCCAGTCAACATTGCCTTTTCCACCAGGAAGCGCGGCTACTGCCTGTTTCCCGTCCCCTGATTCTGTGCGGCCATATTGGTAAGGCACATTTTTCAAGGCGCTGGTCACCCACTTGTGAGCTTCCGCATGGCCGTCGGCAAATGAAAATTCGTTTCTTCCCCCCAAATAGGCCGCCGGCACATCCGGCCACTCGGCAGTGGAGGAATTTATCTGGAGAAAGCCGTCTTGCAATGTATACATGCTCTCATCACAAAAAATGAAGGCATCTACTGGTGCAAGCTGTTTGAAATCGCCAACTTTGAAAAAAACCTGATAACCGGGATTATAATTAGCGTTTGTTTCCAATCCAGTCCCCATTTGTGCGTTCATGGAATAACTGCGGATGCGCTGTCCGTTGTCGGATGGAATATAGTCACCCGGGCATCTATAAACGCCGAGCTGATTTCCCATGTAAGGTCCAAGGATGGAGGCGGTATATTGGGCAGGATTGGTGTTCGCGAGTGAAGTATACCAGTCCTCACCCTGCGAGCCACACCATGAGTTCACCGAGGTGGCACTGAGTGGCGCATTGGGCAGGATGTAATCATTATTATCACCAGCATACATTTGCCAGCCCAGTTGATCTTGTTTCAGATTGCTCAAACTTTGGGTGACTTGGGCCTTGATTTTTGCCGCTGCAAGGGCGGGCAGCAACATGGCCGCCAAGATCGCAATGATGGCAATGACGACCAGCAATTCAATCAGGGTAAAGGCGCAACCCGGCCTGCGACTTCCGCGTAGCAAGAATTTATTTGTCATAATAAAATCCAACACCGGAATGCCCGCTGCGACGGACATTCCGATGGGTTCAAACAACGTTCAAACCAACATTTACTTCTGGCGGATACGATAGAATTGCGTGGCCCCATTTTGCGAAACCACCGCCTGAAACGCGCCGGCACTCAATGCAGATATGCTGGCGCTCGAAACGTCCGCGTAAGGGCCGCCCACAGCCGAAGCGCTTTGCAGGGCGAATGATGATGCAATCAAATCGCCGTCCACCGTGGTAAAATTGATGACAGCGGTGCTGTTCACCGTATTGATGGCTATCTGGCTGATGATCGGCGAGGCCAGTGAAACAACGCGGAGGTTGGAGAAATAAACCGCTCCATCCGAAGATCCAACCGAGTTAAACGGGTCATTATAGCCCAGCATCAAGGTGCCATTCGTCCATACGGTGGTATTGGTGTAAACATATACCGGAGTCTTGTCTATGGACATGGTGATAATTTTATTTATCTGCTTGATTTCCACGTCCGCCCAATTGTCATAGGGCGTTCCATTAAGGATTGAAGCGCTGCTGACCAAACCCGGACCCCAATATATTCCGCCGGAGAATACATTTGTCTTAAAGGCATTTGCGAACACAGATGGTGTCTGGGTTCCTAGCTGTTGCCAGCCAGTGTTGTTATTGGTTCCGCCTACGCCAGTATATTCCAAGTAAGCTCCACCGGAATTGTCGTTGTCGGCATTTAGCCAATACCAGACGCCGTCACTCGCCCAGACCTCACTTCCTGGCGGCGTTGGACCCCAGCCGCTCGATATGCCGCTCGCGCTGAACCAGTTGGTCAGGTAACCGCTGTGGTTGATGCCAAGCAACGGACCTTCGGTAGAGGTCGAATTGTTCAATCCTTGAACGATATCCATGCTGAAACGAACCGCATAATTGCCGCTGAACGTGACATTGGTTGGATACAAATTCACACCAGCCGCCGCGCCTGGGCTTGCATCCTTGTTAACAGTGACACGCAAAGCAGTGGTGGCACCGCTCGGTGGGAATGGTATGGCACCATAATCTCCGGGATCGCCATTTTGCAGGTCGTAACCAAATATGACCGTCGAGTCAATGGCATTCGTCTGCATATTGTCGTTGGCATCAGTCTCTGCCCAATTCGTGACATCATTCGGATCGGTGAGCGGATCGGCAAACAGAACCGTGGTGGTAGGATTGGCACTGTCAAGAATGCTCAGCAGTGCAGTGTTGGTCGAGCCCGAGATGCCAATAATTGCGGTCTTGTTGCCAACGTAAGGATTGGTACTGCTGTCAACGGGAAGCTGCCCGCCGGTCAACGGATAGATGTAGTTGGTGTAGGAAATGTCACCCGGATTAAACGTCACCGCAGCGGGATAAGTATAATCCGTTCCCGGCACGGCCGTGCCGCTGTAAGTGTAGCTGCCGCTGGTAAAGGTCGCGGCATTGGTGTCACCCCAGCGCGTTACCACGAAGCTGGCGTAGTCATTGGAGAAGGCGTTATACATGCTGGCCGCCAGCGGCGAGGCAACCAATACATCGGGCGCGGTGTTGATCAGAAACATGGTGGCACTCGCCGGGGCCAGAGTATAACTGGCCGAGGTCGCCACGGTCAAAACAATGGTCGTCGTGGGTCTTGCCACGCCGTCCGAGATAGCGGTGATGGTAATGTTGGTTGAACTTTGTCCCGCAGCAAAGGTAACGCTGCTGGTCCGGCTGGCGGTATAGGTTGTATTGGCAGCCGTGCCGCTCAACGAGAAGGAAACAGACAAAGGTGAACTGTCACTTCCCGTGCGCGTGATAACGAATGTCGCATTGGTGGGATTGCCGTAGGAATTGGACTGCGAAACCGTCGGACCACCGATTGAGTTGGTGGCCACCACGCTCACCACGGTCGAGGGAGTGACCAGCGAGAAGCCGGTCGGCCCGCTCGCGTTGCCGGTGGTCACAGCGCTGGCCGTGAAACCCAGAGTCCATTCTTGAAATGTTGCTCCACCAGAGCTGCTCACATAGATGTTGTCTGCGGCATCCCAACAGATCCCACGACCTGCACTTGTTGTTGAAACCGTATTGGTAACAACATAGAGCGTGGAAACATCGGGAATCCCATTGGTGAGCGAGACAACCCTGATTTCATTGTTTCCGTAAGCAACGGTGGCCAAATAAAGTCCGTCTGGCGAAACAGCCGAGTCGGCTGGGCCGGTGCCGTTTTGGTTGAAATAATCGGACGTCCCATTATACCATGAAGCCCAAACACAACCAACAGCGGTTGGATTTGCAAGATTCACACCGGGGCCGCTGGCATTGGTGGGGCCGCCGGCGGTATTGGCGAGAAGATTGGTGAGTGCATAAATCTGCATCGTGGCCGAACCGCCGCCAGTGGGGCCGTCCCGCCGATTGCTACAGTAAATGTATCTTGGCGACTGGCTGGCCGGGCCAACGGTGATGCCGGGATAATTATTTTGAATGGACGAGTTCAAGCAAACTTCCGGTCCAAGCAAATCAGGGGCGTTTGTTCTGGGTAGGTTTAGCAAAGTGATGTTGCTGTAAACGAGAACAGAGTTTAATTGGCCCGCGTTAACACCTGGGATGGTGCCGGCATCAACGGTGAACAACGTGGCCGTGCCACCCGTTTGCAAATTTCCAATCAGAAGCGGCCGGGAAAACTGATCACCTTGTGATTGATCCGCATAACCGGCGGTCTGGCCAACCGGCCCCAGCAGCAACTGGTTGGTGGTAAGCGACGGGTCAATGCGCCAGACACCGGAATGGGCCGAAGAAAAATCACCTACGGTCAGATAGTCATCTTCATTTACAGCGATGCGATATGGGCTGCTGGAGCTGCCGTAGTTCCATGCAACGCCGCCGTCTTGGATTTTGACGAGGGACAGGTCGCTGTTAAGAAACCTTATTGACTGGTTCGTGGCCGAAGCGGCGGCGTTCACAGCATAAACGTAACCGAAGTATGGCGAACTCGGATTCTTGTTGGCATCTATGCCACGCGGGGTTGCTGCCGCCAAGGTATGCAAAACAGTCGCTTTACCGCTGCCGATTTTGGATACGGATATGGTGTAGCTGGTGTAAGGCGTTAATGTGAATGAATGCAAACCACTCAACAAATTTGTGCCGGTGGTGAAGCCGTTATAATTGGCGTTGGTTGACCCGTCATTGTAAGTAACGACAACCGTGGCGTTGGATTCGTTGAGATAAAATTGAATCGTGCCGGCGTTGTTGGTGATGCAGGACGCGTAGGGCGTTGCCCGCGTGGTTTGAAGTGAAAAAGCCGTCGCCACAAGGGCGGCGGCAACGCGCATGGTGAAAAGAATTTTCGAGTGGTTCATTATGATCCTCTAGTTGTTTTTTGGTTCGCTTATACAAATTCTAAATTCCGATTTTCTACGGCGACCTAGAACTTTCTTCCTTGGCGCTCATTATCCATTCAAAAGAATTTTATTCAAGAAAATTCCGCAAAAATTCACCCCCTGTTTTGGGGGGATGTCAAAGACACGGCCGTTTCGCCAAGGCCCGGACGGTCACATCAGCCGGCGGCGCATAAATTTTCGCCAGCGTTGTAAAATCCAGGACGGGATCAAAATCTACTTCGCGCCGGCAGGTTTTTTCAAAGTGCCGGGAACATTCGTGAAGTCAAAATTTTCCACCGCCGCCGCCGCCAGCGTGCCGAGTTTGTGCCGCAGGGCAATCACGCTGCCCGCCTCGCTCGGATGATTCCGGTTTGATAAAAAAATCACGAAAGTTTTCGAGAACGGATCAATCCACAGCGAGCCGCCCGTCCAGCCGGTGTGACCGTAGGAACCGACTGGAAAAATGTCGCCGCGCGGACCGCTGAAAGCCGAATCAATGTCCCAGCCCAGACCGCGTCGCGCGGAAATTTCCGGCGGCGTCTGCACGCTCGTCATCAGCTTCACGGTCGCCGGTTTGAAAATCCGCACACCGTCCAGTTCGCCAAAGTTCACGAGCATCCGCGCGTAACGCGCGAGGTCGGACGCCGTCGCGAACAGTCCCGCGTGGCCGGCCACGCCGCCCATTTTCCGCGCGGTCGGATCGTGAACCACGCCGCGCCACGGCCGGCCGGCCACCACCTCGGTCGGCGCGATGCGGAAAAGTTTTTCCGGCGGCGGCAAAAATCCCGTGTCGGTCATTTTCAACGGCGTGTAAATTTCCCGCTGCACAAAAATTTCCAGCGGCGTCTGGCTCACGCGCCGGACGATTTCGCCGAGCAGGAAAAAATTGATGTCGCTGTATTTGAAAACCGTGCCGGGCGTGGACTGCAATTTTACGGCGCACGCTTTTTTGATCGCGGCACCCAGCCCTTGCCAGCCAGATTTCGTCTCGATGTCCGGCGGCAGGCCGGACGTGTGCGTGAGCAGTTCGCGCACGGTGACAAATTCCTTGCCGCCGCCGGAAAATTCCGGAATATAATTTTTCACCGGCGCGTCCAGGTTTATTTTTCCGCGCTCGACGAGCAGCATCACGGCGGGCGTGGTGGCGACGACCTTGGTGAGCGACGCCAGGTCAAAAATCGTGTCCTCGGTCATCGGCTCGACGCCGGGCACGAGCGCGCGATTGCCGAACACCTTGTGATACGCCGTGCCGTTGCGCTCCAGCCAGAGCACGCCGCCAGGACATTGGTTGCTCGCGATGGCCGTTTCAATCGCCGCGTCCATTTCCGCCAGTTTGTCCGCGCGAAAAACCCCGGCGAAAACCGAAGGCGCGGCGCAAAAAAAAGCCAGCAGCAGCCCGATGAAAATTTTGGGGCGCATGAATATTTTTCAGTGATAGAGCAAAAACGGTTCGCGCAATTTTGCGAACCCAGCCAAACCCGGCTTGAATCCGGCCACGATTTTTTCCACCGGCTCGCCGCGCTCCAGCGCCTCGCGCACGCTCGAAGTGCCGAGCACCCTGTCGAAATAACTCGCGTGCAGTTCCAGTTTGTCGCCGTAAGTTTTTTTCACGACGGACAAAATGGCCAGCGTCGTCGCAACCGGCTGAAACACGTTCCGGTCCGTGACGTGCATCTGGCAGCCGCCGCAATTCGTCCCGGAAAATTTTGAGAACGTCGGCGTAAAATAAACCTCGCGGAATTTCACGCCGGGCAGATTCAGTTCGTTCAGCTTTTTCGCCAGCACAAAACCGTCAATCCACGGCGCGCCGAAAAATTCAAACGGCTTCGTCGTGCCGCGGCCTTCGGATAAATTTGTCCCTTCAATGATGACCTGGCCGGGATAAACCGTCGCGCTGTCGGGCGTCGGCAGGTTCGGCGACGGCAGCGTCCACGGCAGCGACGTTTCATCGAACCATTCGTCGCGCGTCCAGTTTTCCATCGGCACGACGGTGAGGTCGCATTTTTTCGGCAGAAATTTTACGTTGAACAATTGCGCGAGTTCGCCCGCCGTCATGCCGTGGCGCAGCGGAATCGGATACAGGCCGATGAACGAACTGTATTTCGGAAATTCCAGGACCGATCCTTCCATCGCGACGCCGTTGATGGGATTTGGCCGGTCCAAAACGATGAACGGAATCCCCGCGTCCGCGCACGCCTGCATCGCGTAGGCCATCGTGGCAATGTAAGTATAAACGCGCGTGCCGACATCTTGCAGGTCAAAAACCATCACGTCCACCGACGACATCATGCCGGCCTCGACCTGCTTGCCCTCGTGCTTTGTGTCGAACGTGCGCATGTATTCGTCAATGTTCGTCATCATGTCGGCGGGCGGCTTGTGCGTCTGGCCGTAAAGGCTGAACACCGGCAGTTGAAAATGCTCGTCAAAATAAAACGGCACGTATTCGCCCGCCTGCGCGTTGCCGCGCACGCCGTGTTCCGGGCCGTAAAGCGCGACCAGTTTCACGTCGGGATGCGCGCGAAAAAGTTCGATGATGCTGTCGAGCTTGCTGTCGAGGCCGGTCGGATTTGTGATGAGGCCAACGCGCTTGCCGCGAATCAAATCCAGGTGTTTCGCGAACAGGACTTCGACGCCGAGTTTGACCGGCGGCCGGGCGGAAGAATTTTTTGTGGGCATAGTTTGGCAGCCGGCGAGCAGCGCGGCGAAAAGGCAGAGTAAAAATTTGCGGGCGTTCATTTATTTTCCAGGCAACTGGTTTTCAAAAATTCCACGAATTCGTCACGCCGGGAAATCACTTCGTTGTGCGTCAGGTCGGTGTGCAGAAAAACAAGTTTGTTTGTGAGCAGATTTTGCGGCACCGAATTCGTTTCTTCGCCCGCAAAAAAACTGACGCCGTTGGTTTTGTAGCTCGTCATCAAATTTTCCGTTTCTTCCTTCGTGCCGCCGTGGTCGGTGTAGATGTCGAGCAGCCGGCCGTTTTCCTTTTTCTGCCATGCGACAAAATTTTCCGTGTTGCCATAAAGCGCGTCAAAGAGCCACGCCTCCTTGATTTTGTCCGAAAGTCCGCCGCGATTCAAAATCGCGGCCATGACGTGATAGCCGCCGCTGTGGCCGGAAATAATGATGCTGCCGATTTCAAAATTGGTTTCGGAAATGGCGCCGCTCGCGCCGATTTTTTCAACCGCTTCGGCCATGAAATTTTTGAAGCCATTCGTATCCTCGAGTTTTCCGCCGAAAGAATCCGGCGCGTAGTGCGGGCCTTCCGGCACAATGAGAATCGCGTTCTTGCCGCTCGCGGAAAATTGCTCCACCAATTGATAGTTCGTCAGCGTCGTGGCCACGGTGTTCATCCAGCCGTGAAAATGGACGACGAAATCAATCTTGTCCGTCGCGCGAAAATTTTTAGGAATGAAAATGGCGACATCGGAATTGGAATAATGTTCGGCGGCGGAAAAAAACAAGTCGTGATATTTGTGACCGGCGGCGCGCGCCGGATGCGGAAACGGCGCGGACACAAATTGCGTCACGAGCAGCCGGCCGAACGCGGTGTAATTGGTCTGCCAGGCGTCGCCGGCGCGGGCAGCCAGCACGGTGAACATCGCCGCCGTGATGGCGCAAAAACATTTGCACCGGCGCACTAGATTTTCTTTCATTTTCACAAGAACAAATCACTACGCGCAAATTTCCGGCTGTCGAGAAAAATTGTCCGCTCGGCGCGTTCGCGCGGGCTGGCTTTGGATTCTGCGGGCCGGGACGGATTAGCGCCACCCCCAAAACTGGCCCCCGTTTCAAATCCGCGCGCCGTTGACAGGTCGGGCGGGTTTGTTAGCTTGCTTGAGCGGTCGAAACCAAACTTTACCATGACCATCGGCGTTCCCAAGGAAATCAAGGAGCAGGAATATCGCGTGGCGTTGCTGCCCAGCGGCGCATATCAACTCATCAAACGCGGCCACACGGTCGTCGTGGAGCGCGGCGCAGGCATCGGCGCGGGCTATCCCGACGCGGAATATGAATCGGCGGGGGCAAAACTGGTCGCGACGCACGAGGAAGTTTTTGCGCGCGCGGATTTGATCATCAAAGTCAAAGAGCCGCTGACTAGCGAACTGCCGTTGCTCAAGCCCGGACAAATTCTTTTTACCTATTTGCATCTCGCGGCGAGCAAGCCTTTGACGGAAGCACTGATGAAATCCGGTGCGACGTGCATCGCGTATGAAACCATCGAGGTCAACCGCCGTTTGCCGCTGCTCGAACCGATGAGCGAAATCGCCGGGCGGATGAGCGTTTTGGTCGGCGGCTATTTTCTGGCGAAACATTTTGGCGGCAGCGGCACGTTGCTCGGCGGCGTGCCGGGAGTTTTGCCCGGAAAAGTCGTGGTGCTTGGCGGCGGCGCGTCGGGCGTGAACGCCGCGCGCATGGCGCAGGGTCTTGGCGCGGACGTGACGATTCTCGAAGTCGATCTGGAGCGGATGCGTTTTCTCGACATCACGCTGCACACGGCGCACACGCTGTTTTCAAGCGAGGCGCATTTGTCCGATTTATTGCCGACGGTGGATTTATTGATTGGCGCGGTTTTGGTTCCCGGCGCGAAAGCACCGAAATTAATTTCCCGCGCCATGCTCCGCCGGATGCGGCCGGGCAGCGTGCTGGTGGACATCGCGATTGACCAGGGCGGCTGCGCGGAAACCTCGCGCGCGACGACGCATCACAATCCCGTTTATGTCGAGGAAGGCGTGACCCATTATTGCGTGGCGAACATGCCCGGCGCGTATGCGCGCACGGCCACGCAGGCGTTGACGAACGTGACGTATCGCTATCTCGAAACGCTGGCGGATTTTGGCGTCGAGGAGGCGTGCGTGAAAAATCCCGCGCTCGTCGGCGGCATCAACATCAAAGGCGGCAAAGTGACTTACAAGGCGGTGGCAGAGGCGCACGGGCTGCCGATGTGCTAAATTAGATTTTCATGCCCGTCGCATTGCAAAAATCCACCGCGCAAAAAATTTTAATAAAATTTGGCTGCGCGGCACTGGCGGTCTTGTTCCTCGCAGCGGGCGCGAATAAAGTTTTTGCCCAGAAGCCGCTGGGCGTTGACGTTTCTTCCTATCAAGGTTCCGCCATCAATTGGACGAGTGTAAAAGGCTTCGGCGTGAGTTTCGCGTGGGCCAAGGCCACGGAGGGCGTGAGCATCACCGACTCGGCTTTCACGGCCAACGCAGTCAACGGCAAGGCCGCCGGCGTGTATATCGGCGCGTATGATTTCGCGCATCCGGAGGACAACAGCCCCAGCGCGGAAGCCACGCATTTTTGGAACGTCGCGGGCAGCTACATCAAAAACGACGGTTTGAGCGTCCAGCCCGTGCTGGATTTTGAAACGTTCACTGCGTCAAACGACGTGCCCGTCGGTGCGGCCACCTATGCGAGCTGGGCGAACCTATGGTGCAGCAACATCGTGAGCAAGGCGGCGGCGGCGGGCGTCGCGGTCAGACCAATCATTTACACTGGCACCTGTGACGCCGGCTATTTGAACATTGGCGACACACAGTGGACTCCTTGGATCGCCAATCCCAGCGGCCTGTCGGCGCAGACGGGCAGTCCATGGAGTTCGACGCCCTGCAACAGCGCCGGTTATGAAATTTGGGGATCGGGCGTCTGGAGCGTGTGGCAATACAGTTGGACCGGCACTGTTCCGGGCATCGCCGGCACGAGCAACATGGATTTGGATGTGTTCAACGGCTCGTCCAACCAGATGGTCGCCACGCTGGTCATCGGCAACGCGCCGCCGAGCGTCGCCCTGGCCGCGCAACTTAATCGCGTCGTGGACACCGGCGGCAGCGTGAGCTTCGGCGCCATCGCAACGGGATCGGCCCCGTTGAGTTATCAATGGCTCCTCAACGGCGCAAAAATTTCCGGCGCGAACACCCTCCCCCTTGCCATCGCCAGCGCGCAAACGAACAATGCCGGCAGCTACTCGCTCATCGTGACGAATCTTTACGGCAGCGCCACCAGCAGTGTCGTCACGCTCGCGGTTTATCCGCCGCAGGCGACGGTGTTCGCCGACAATTTCGACGCAAACACCGCGACCAACTGGATCGTCAACAAAAGTTCCAGCGACAACGCCGTCGCTTTTAATTACGATTACTCGGCGCTCGGCATCGCCTCCGCGCCGCACTCGACCAACGGCACGACGCGTGGCGTGCAATTGAAGGCGAACCTCACGCTCGGCGTCTGCGCCGCGCTTTCGATTTCGCCGACGAATCAAAGTTTCAGCGGCGACTACCGTTTGCACTTCGACGCGTGGATCAATGTCAACGGCCCGTTCCCCGGCGGCGGCGCAAGTTCCACCGAATTTTTGACCGCCGGCATCGGCACTGCCGGTAACCGCGTCGAATGGACCACCAACACGAGCGCGGACGGCTATTATTTTTCCGCCGATGGCGATGGCGGCGTCAGCGGCAGCTCCACCACGTTTGGCGATTACTCCGGCTACATTGGAAAAAACTGGCAGGCTGCCAGCAGCGGCATTTACGCCGCCGGCTCGCTGGACAGCGCCAACATTTATTACACGAGCGCGTTTCCCACCGGCCATTCCGCGCCCGCGCTGCAACAATCAAACTTCTCGCAGCAGACCGGCGCGCTCGCCAGCGGCACGTTCGGGCTGGCGTGGCACGACGTAATTATTTCGCGGCGCGGCAGCACGGTGAACTGGTCGGTGGACGGCATTTTGCTCGCGACCATTTCCAACGCGACCTACACCGCGAGCAATGTTTTCGTCGGCTTTTGGGATCCGTTTGCGTCGCTGACGGACAACACGAATTTAAGTTTCGGCCTCGTGGACAACGTGCGCGTGGAAGAGCCTGCCGTCGCACCGCTCGTCACGACCAGTCCGCTCGCGCAAACGGTGAAGCTCGGAACGAACGTCACGTTCGTCGCGGCGGCGAGCGGCTTGCCGTCGCCGAACTATCAATGGCGTTTCAACGGCACGAACATTTCTGGCGCGACAAATTCCAGCTATGCGCTCGCGTTTGTCGCGGCGACCAACACGGGAAATTATTCCGTCACCGCCACGAACCTCGCCGGTTCCGTCACGAGTTCCCCCGCCGCGCTCATGCTGCTGCCGCCGGCCGCCGCGCAATTCTCGTTCATCACCGTGCAAAATAGCGGCGCGGTGCAGCTCGCTTTCAGCGGCGATCCGTATTGGACTTATACAATTGAAGTTTCGACGAACCTCGTGAACGGCTGGAGCACGTTGACGAACCTGACGAGCACGAACGGAATTTTCAACTTCACCGCCAGCACCACGAATGCGCCGCAGCAATTCTTCCGCGCCCGCGCCGGCCCGTGATTTCAACGCACCGCCGCCTCGGTGATGATCAGGTCGCCGAGTTTTCCATCCAGCCGCGCCATCACGCCGACCGGGATCGTCGCGTTCAAATCCACATGGCCGAACGGCAGGCCGGTGACCACCGGCACGCGCACCAACGCGAGCCGCTCCTGCAAAACCTCCGCGCCGGACTGGCGGTATTCGCCGGTTTTATTTTCGCTGTCGTCGTCGCATTGGCTGTTCACGCCGACCGCCACGCCCGCGACCTGCGAAAAAACCCCCGCGTTCCACAACTGCGTCAGCATCCGGTCCAGCCGATACGGTTTTTCGCTCACGTCCTCGAAAAATAAAATTTTGCTTTTGAACGCAGGCGCAAACGGCGTGCCGAGGCTCGCGCAAATCAAGGACAGGTTGCCGCCCGCCAGACGGCCTTCCGCCACGCCGCCGCGCAAAACAGAAATGGTCTTTTCCGTATAATTTTCGCGCAGGCTGCCCGCCGGGTTTGCCTCCATGACCGTGCGGAAAAAAGAATTTTTCGTGAACGCCGGAACTTTCGGATCTGCCAGCGCGCCGTTCAACATCGGCGCGTGGATGGAAACCAGGTTCACTTTTTTGGCGAGCGCCAGGTGCAGCGAGGTGATGTCGCTGTAACCGGAAAGAATTTTCGGATTGCGCCGGATGGTTTCGTAATCCAGCCGGTCCAAAATCCGCGACGCGCCGTAGCCGCCGCGCAGGCAGATGATCGCCTTCACTTTTTTGTCGGCGAACATCGTCATCAAATCCTCCGCGCGTTCGCGATCGGTGCCCGCGAGAAAGCCGAGCCGCGCGCGGACGTTTTTGGCCAGCTTCGGCTGGAAGCCGAATTTTTCCAGCGCCGCCGCCGCGCGGTCAACCGCCTGCGGATCCGGCGGCGCGCTCGCCGGCGCGACGATGCCGACGGTGTCGCCGAAATTAAGCCGTTCAGGTTTGAGCAGTTTCATGAACGAAAATTATTTTTTGCCGGCGGAAAGTGTTGTCAGCGCGTCGTCCATCGCCTTGCCCAGCGCGGGAATTCGCTGCGTGTAGGCAACCGGGCTGATCTCGTCGAACGCCGGGAAATTCGTGCGCGCCGCAAAAACTTCGTCGGCGTAGCGGTAGCCAAGGTTACCGAGAAACGCGATGATGTAATGCCGGAACGGTTGGCCCGGCAGTGAGGTGACGATGCCCGCGTCGGAGCCGTAATTGAACGTCAGCCCGGTCTTATGCGCAAAATTCACCCCGGCCCGTGCGTTCGCCGCGCGGATGTCCACGCCAAAATTTTCGCCGTCAACGACGACGATGCCGTTGGTCGGGTTGATCCAGCGGTCCGCGACGCGCGAGGGGATTCCCGCGCGGACGTTTTTTGCGCCGGGAAAATTCGCCGTGGACAGCGCCTCGTTGAAACCTTGTTCGGACAAAAGTTTTTTCAGGAACGCGCGCGACGGGCCGGGAAGCAAATCCGCCGTGACCGGTCGGCCGTCCGCGCCGCGCCACAATTCCCCCGGCCCGCCGTCAATGATCCAAAACAGCCGCGCCACATCGAACGCCGTCATGTGAATCTGCCCCGGCGACCAGCCGCGCCCGTCCGCCGCGCTCGTCGCGTTGATTTGCAGCGTGCCGAGGTTCAAGTCGCGAAACTCGCGGTTGAGCGGCTCGATTTCTTTTTTGTCGTGCAGCATTTTCAACAGCGCGCTGGTCGCGTAGTTGTCGCTGACGGTGATCATCGGTTCGAGCCAGTCGCGGATTTTACGCGGCTCCGGCTTTGCGCCGGCAATTTCGTAAACGTATTCCGTATCCAGGGAAATTTTCCCGGAGTCAATCATCCGCATGACGTGAAACGCGACCATGATTTTGAACAGCGATGCGGGATACGGCGCCATGAATTGATACGGCGCGTTCGTGCGGCCCGGCACAATGTCGTCCGCATCAGTCAACGGCGGATTGTTCGTCCAGCCTTTCGTTGTGAGTTGACGGCCATCGGCGCGCGAAAAAGTGCCGCCATCCGAACGCTCAATGTCCCAGCGCAGAAAACGCACGCTGCTCGCGCCCGCGTCCTTGTCCAGCGGCACAACCAGCCCATCCGGGTAGTCGCGCGAAAGCAAAACATAGGCGCGGTCAGTCATGCGCCCGTCGGCGTCGAGCTGGATGACGGCGACGTTGACGTTTGGTGCGTGCGCGATTTGGCCGGCGGGCAAATGCAAATGCGCCTTCACCGGCCGTTCTTCATTGCCCGCGCCGAAATCAATCACGCGCTCAAAATGCGCGTCGCGCACCGCCGCGAACAGCGCGGATTCCAGCGGCGTTTCCGCGCGGGCGCAGAAAGCTGCGCCGCAAAACAGCGCGGCAAAAACGAGGGCAATTTTTTTCTCCATAGCAGCGGGCGCGAAAGTCTTGTTCCAAAACCCGCCGGAACGCCACAACTAATTTTGGTGGTATGCTGGCGCGGTTTTTGGGTGGACAAGAAAAATAACCGATTCATCATCTGACAAGTTCAAGGTTCCAAAGCTCAAAAAGCCAAAATGAAAAACACACCCGACGCGACCAGCGCGCCCGCGCCCGATGCGCCACGCCTGATGTCGCTCGACGCGCTGCGCGGCTTCGACATGTTCTGGATTCTCGGTGCCGACTCGCTCGTCTATGCGCTGCACGGGCTGGCACCAACCGCGCCGACGAAATTTCTCGCCACGCAGCTCGACCACGCCGAGTGGCAGGGCTTCCATTTTTACGACCTGATTTTTCCGCTGTTCGTTTTCATGATGGGCGTCTCAACGGTATTTTCACTCACCAAAATCATCGAACGCGAAGGCCGCGCCGCCGCCGTGAAACGCGTTTTGAAGCGCGGCATTTTATTGTTCGTCGTCGGATTGATCTATTCCGGCGGCTTTACAAATCCCTGGCCCGACATGCGGTTGATGGGCGTGCTGAACCGCATCGCGCTCTGCTACACGTTCGGCGGGCTGCTGTTTGTTTTTCTTCACACACGCGCGCTGGTCGCCGTCGCCGCCACGCTGCTGCTCGGTTATTGGGCGCTGCTGGCCAACGTTTCATTTCCCGACGTGCGGCCAATTCCCGGCGGCGATGCGATCATCACGAAGGAAGCGGGCTTCACCAACGTCGCGCAACTCAACATGACCAGCACAAATCTGATTCGCGGCTCATACATTCAAGGCGTGACGCTGCCGAATTACATTGACCAGAAATATCTGCCCGCGCGCAAATACGATGGCACTTACGATCCAGAAGGCATTTTAAGCACCCTGCCCGCGTTCGTCACCGGGCTGCTGGGGATTTTCGCCGGCCTGCTCATCAAAAACAAATCCGTGCCGGACGAAAAAAAAGTCCTGTGGCTGCTCGGCACGGGCGCGGCCAGCGTCGCGCTCGGATTTTTGTGGGGCATGGAATTTCCCGTCATCAAAAAAATCTGGACGTCGTCCTTCGTCCTGGTTGCCGGCGGCTACAGCGCGCTGCTGCTCGGCGCGTTTTACTGGATCGTGGACATCAAAAAATGGCGGACGTGGTGCCAGCCGTTTGTCTGGATCGGCATGAACCCGCTGACGATTTATCTCGCGAGCAATTTCATGGGCGGCCTCGGCTTTGAAAAAATCGCGCGGCGGCTCACGGGCGGTCCGGTGAAAAGTTTTCTCGACACGCACGTCGCACAAGGTTGCGGCGAGCTGGTCATTTCCGCGACCGCCGTGGTGCTGTTTGTTCTGTTCGCGCGCTTCCTTTACCAGCGGAAAATTTTTCTGCGGCTTTAGCCGTGCCGCGTCTTGAACGCCGCAAGCACGCCGGCCAGCCTGTCCAGTTGCGCCCGCGTGTGGCCGCTCGAAATCACGAAACGGAAAATTCCCTGCGCCGACGCGCCGGAATATTTCAAGAACGGCGGATAAATCCCCGCCGCGAGCAGGCGATTTTTCAAAATGGCGGCCTGCGCTGCGCTCATTGCCGGCAGCCGCACAATCGGCCCCGGCGTTTCCGAAATGTCCCAGCCCGCCGCGCGCAATTTTTTCCGCGCATAAAATAAATTCAGGAACAATTTTGCCCGCCGCTTCGGTTCACGCCGCAAAATTTTCAGCGACGCCAGCGCCGCGCCCGCCAGCGGCGGCGGCAACGGCGTCGTGCCGATGAACGACCGGCTGCCCGCCAGAATTTTGGCCCGCAACGCGCGCGATCCCAGCACCACGCCACCATAAACGCCGAACGCCTTGCTCAACGTCATGCACTGGATGATTTTTTTCCGGCTCACTTTTTCATGTTCGGGCGAGCCTTTGCCCGTCGCGCCCAAAACGCCCGCGCCGTGCGCGTCGTCCACCAGGATTTTTCCGCGCGCCGGCAGAAATTTAAGATACGCGCGCAGCGGCGCCACCGAGCCGTCGTGCGAAAACATGCCGTCCGTCAAAATGACTGGCCGCGCGTTGCGCCCGCATTTTATGATTCGTCTTTTTAGATCGGCGGCCTCGCGATGTTTGAATGTTTTCGCCGGACAACCAAGCATCCGAGCCGCGTCCACGAGTGCGCCGTGCGCAAATTCGTCCAAAAACGCGTGCGTAAATTCGCCGGTTAACGCCTGCGCCGCCGCGATGGGCGCAAGATAGCCGTCGGGCAAAACGAGCGCGGCCTCCGCGCCAAAATATTTTGCAAGTCCGGTTTCGAGCTGCGCATAAATTTTGTGGTTGCCGGTGGTACGACGCGAGGCAGCGACGTTTAATCCGTCTGCGGCCAGGGAATTTTTGGCGGCGGCGGCGAGCCGGGCGTCGCGCGCGAGGCGGAAATAATCGCAGCCGGAAAAATTCAGCAGCGTGCGCCCGCGCCAACGCACTTCGTTGTCGCCGACAAATTGCAACGGCTCCGGCTCGGTCATGGCGGCATGATAATTTGGAAAAGCAAAACTGCACGCGCGAAAACGCCGCTTCGCCGTTGCAAAATTCCGGCGACGGGCTACGCTGCCGGAATAAGGACGCACATGAAGAACAGTTTTTATCGCGCGCGCGATATGAGATTTTTATTTTTGCTGGCGGACGCATTTGCCGTTTTATTTTTCCAGCCAGCCGCCGGCGCGCAGCCGACAAATTTCGCCAAACCGCTCGCCGAACTGCGCGCACAACTGGATGCGCACATCAACCAGCCGCGTTTCAGCGGCGCGTTGTGGGGCGTGAAAATTGTTTCGCTCGACACCGGCAAGATCATTTACGAAAACCACGCAGACCGGCTGATGAGCCCGGCGTCGAACAGCAAGCTTTACGCGGGCGCGCTCGCACTCGACACGCTCGGCGGCGATTACGAATTTGCCACGCCGATTTTGGCCACGGCCAGACCGGACGCCGCCGGCGTGCTGCGCGGCGATTTGATCGTGTCCGGGCGCGGCGACCCAAGCTGGAAAGCGGCGAATTTTCAGGACATTTTCACGCCGTTCGTGGCCGCGCTCACGAACGCGGGTGTGCGCCGCGTGACGGGCGACCTCGTGGCGGACACGACTTTTTTCCACGGGCCGCCGAACGGCGGAAGCTGGTGCGTCGAAGATTTGGCGGACAGCGAGGGCGCGGAAGTTTCCGCGCTGACGCTCGCGGACAACCTGGCCGAAATCCGCGTGACGCCCGGCGCGCGCGTTTCCGATCCGTGTGCGCTTTCGTTGTCGCTGCCCGACACGGGCATCGTTCTGGTCAACCGCACGAAAACCATCGCGGCGGGCGGCGAGGGACATTTGGAAATTTCCAAACCGTTGGGGACAAAAATAATTTATGTTTTTGGCGAAATGCCGTTGGACGCCGGGGCTGAATTTTTGGACGCGCCCGTGCCGCAGCCGGCGGCGTGGCTCGGCGCGGCGCTGAAAAAAGCGTTCGCGCAAAGGGGAATTTTCGTTTGGGGCAAGGTTCGCTGCGTGGCGTGGCCGGACATCCCGCCGTGGAACGAAACGAACCTGGTGAAAATCGGCGAGGTGAAATCGCCGCCTTTGCGCGAACTCGTCCGCGCCTTTTTCAAGCCGTCGCAAAATCTGGAGACGGATTTGGTGTTCGATCACGCGGGCGAAAAGTCTCGCGACACGAATTCACCGGCGTGGGAAACCTCGGAGGAACTGGCCGTGGCGGCGCTGGAAAAATTCCTCGCGCGCAATGACGTGCCGGCAGATGTGAACTTTGACGAAGGCTCCGGGCTTTCGCGCAACAACCTGACTTCCGCGAACGCCACAGTGGCATTGCTGTCGGTGATGGCGATGAACCGCTGGGCGAAGGATTATTACGACGCGCTGCCCATCGCGGGCGTGGACGGAACCTTGCGCCGTCGGATGAAAAACACGCCGGCATTTCAAAACGTGCGCGCGAAGACCGGCACGTTGCGCTGGGTGAATGCGCTTTCCGGCTACGTCACGACGGCGGCGGGCGAGAAACTGGTTTTCAGCTTGATGCTGAACCGCTACGACTCGCCGCCGAACCGCAGGCGCACGGATGAATTGGATTACATTGCCGTGCTGCTCGCCGGTTTTCGGGGACGCTCGGACGAATGATTCGGTTGTGAACCGATAGGCTTCAAAATATTTTTACCGACCAAAACCCATCAATGTTGGTCATGCTGGTCTTCCCGTTTCCGTTCCGGTGCGGGTCTTGCCCGCGCGTCACGCCTCGGCTGAACATGTCCGTCGCGATCGGCCCTGAAATGATCATTACGAATGGCGTGTTCGCGCCAATCAGGATGGCCTCGTTCCCAACCGTGAAAACGTTCCAGCCGGAATGGGTCAGCGACCAGCCAGACATTGCCGGGTCCCAAATAGAAATATTGGTCACCCACGAGACCCACATATTCGACACCATCCCAAGCATAACTGTCAGGAACCAGCACTGGCTCCGGCGGTTCAGCCTCGACGACGACTGGCTGGAACGCCACCCGTCCCGGCTCAATTACGCAACCTGAGACCAAAAGTAATCCTCCTGCCGCAGTTCCCAAGAGGCACGCCCGCAAAATTTTTTGTTTCATTTTATAAATTCGTTCTGGTTTTTTGAATTTCGGAAACGGTAAGAGAGTGGCGGCTTTCTCACAATGGGGTGAACACCCCATTGTCCGATTTGCCGGGAAAAGACCGGATTTATTTCATCGCCTGTGAATAAATCCCTTATCAAAAGTAATCGAATTACACAATTAGAAGTGTGATTCATTTTTAAAAACACAATTAGTAGTATTCTGCTAAAATGTTGTCCATTATGATGACAAAAACATTTAAAAATTTCGGATTATATGCTATGTTCCGCCTTCATTTGGGGCGTTGAAGAATGCCAAGTAGCATTACTAGATCGAAGCATGTTGAATCAGCAGACAGGCGTTGAATGGAAAAAGAGCGTGGCGGCAATCATTTTGATTGTCGCTGGCAGCTTGTTTTCAATTCAAGGCCAGGTGGCCAACAACGATTATTACACGGTTGCGGCGGGAACAGTATTGTCGGTGGCGGCTCCTGGGGTGCTGGCCAATGACGCTGGCAATGGAAGTCTGACGGCAACGTTGGTCACCCAACCGGCAAACGGCACGTTGGTTTTGAATACCAATGGCTCTTTTGTCTATACGCCCACAAACAATTTCACCGGCACGGACGGTTTTACCTATACAACCAGCAATGGGTCGCAGACTTCCAGCGTCGCGACCGTGGCCATCATGATCCTTTCACCGGGCGAGTTTTTTCAGGACAATTTTTATCGCCCGGCCAACGGCGGGACAATTTTCCCATGGGTGGCGTATGCGGACGGGCTCCAAGTTCTCGGCACCTGGGTCGTGAGCAATCAATGGCTGGACGGAACCAGCCCGGCCTACAGTTACGGGGACGTGTATTTTGAAAACGCGGGCTGGACGAATTATGCGGTGAGGGCGCAGATACGGTTTTCAACAACGAACGCGGCGAGCGCGGGGATAATGGGCCAGTTGAACCCGGTGACGGGTTCGCATTACTCGGCGTGGATATACCCGGAGGGTTCGACGGAGCAGTATTCGCCGCACAACGGGACGGCGGTGTTGCTGCTGATCAAGTATGAGGGCTGGACGAATTACACGGTAATGGGAAATTCCGTGCCGCTGCCGGGCGTGGGAACCAATTGGAACACGCTGGGCCTGTCGTTTCAAAGCAACCAGGTCTCCGCCTACTACAACGGCACGCTGGTGGCCAGCGCCACGGATAATGGAGCCATTGACGGTATGCCGGCATACACCAATGGCGGTGTTGGTTTGTCTCTTTGGACAATTCCTCCGAACACCTACACGTTATCGGTGAGCAATCTGGTGGTGGGCACCAATGGTTACGTGGCCAATGCTTCCATCGCCAACAACGCGGTCTATGCGGTCACCAATAATTCGTCGTTGCAGGTGTCCGCCCCCGGAATTTTGACCGGCGACTCCGGCAATGGGCCGTTGACCGCCCTGCTGGTCAGCGGCCCGGCCAGCGGCAACCTGTCGTTGGGCACTAACGGCGGGTTCACCTACACGCCGACGAACAGTTTCACTGGGATGGACAATTTTACTTATGTATGCACGGACGGCCAGACGACCTCCGGTGTCGCGACGGTGGCCATCTCAGTCACGCCGCCAAGCGGAATATTTTACGACAGTTTTGCGCGGCCAACCAATGCCGGTTCCATCTTTCCGTGGACGCTTGAAGAGACCACGCCAGTTCCCGCGAACATTCCGGCCCCGTCGGGCGTCTGGGCGATCACGAACAATTCGCTGGTTGGAGCCAGCTACAGTCTTTACACCTACACGATTGCCTACACTGGCAACGCGAGCTGGTCAAACTACTCTGTGCAGGCGCAATTTCAAATCTCATCCACCAACGCCATCGGCAGCGGCCTTGGTGGGCGGCTCAATCCAGCCACGGGCGCACGCTATTCTGTGTGGATTTATCCGGAGAATTCACCGGAAACGATATCCCCTGGACAGGCCTCGCTGGCAATCTACAAATTTGAAAACTGGACGGCTTACACGGTGGGCAATTTCATGCCGTTGCCGGGCATGGGCACCAACCTGCATACGGTAAAAATACTCTACGAAGGCAACCAGATATTGGCTTATTACGATGGCGTGCTGGTGACGAATTGGACGGATAATGGCGCTTTTGACGGGCGGCCGGCGTTCACGAACGGAGACATTGACGTGGAAACGTACAAGAACCCAATTCCCTACACTACCACGGTGAAAAATGTCACAGTGAATGCACTGAACGCTCCACCCATGGCCGTCAACAACACCTATATAGATTCGTCAAACACAACTTTCAATGTCAGTTCGCCGGGCATTCTGGCCAATGATACGGGCGGCAATGCGCCGTTGTCAGCCTTGCTGGTAACCGGGACGACCTACGGCAGCCTCACTTTCAGCAATAACGGTGGTTTTAGTTACACCCCCGCTGCAAATTTCACGGGATTCGACAGTTTCACCTATCAATGCACGGACGGCCAGAGCACCTCCAGCGTCGCGACGGTTGAAATTTCAGTCACACCGACCAGCGGCTATTTCTACGATAACTTTGCGCGCCCGCCAGATTCATCGTCCTCCATATTGCCGTGGGTAAATGAATTGGGCGCATGGAACATGACCAACGGTCAAATGATTGGATCCAGCAGTTTCAATAACTATGGCTATGCTTACTACGCAAATGCCGGTTGGACCAACTATTCTGTCCAGGCGCAGATTCAATTCTCCAGCACCAATGCCTGGGGCGGCGGCATCGGGGGACGGTTAAATCCGGCGACCGGCGCGCACTATGCCGCATGGGTTTATCCCGAAGGCTCGCCCGATGGAACGGTCACCGGTTTGCCCGCCGGGACGGCCAGCCTGCAACTCATCAAATTTGAAACTTGGAACACTTACACCCTGCTCGGCAGACCAGCGGCGCTGCCCGGTGTGGGAACCAACTGGCACAATCTGAAACTCGCATTTCGCGGCACCAACATTATGGCTTCGTTCGACGGCAACCGGATTTCCAGCGTGGTGGACAACGGATCCGTTGACGGCCAGGCCGCCTACACGAATGGCGGGGTTTCCCTTGATCTTTGGACGGCCTCGCCCACGGCCTTCACCATGTCGGTCAGCAACGTCGCGGTTAACCCAATCGTTTACAACAACCGTTTCAACGATCAAGAAAATCAGCCGCTGGTCGTCGGCACGCCCGGAGTGTTGAGCAACGACACGGACGTTTATGGCACCAACCTCGTTGCGGCCTTGGTTGCCGGCCCCACCAACGGCACCGTAAATTTGAACACCAACGGTGCGTTCACTTACAAGCCGGCGACCAATTTTGTCGGAACCGACAGCTTTACGGTGCAAGCCACCGACAGCCAGAATCTTCTGGGCACCGCACAAATACTCATCACCGTCGCGCCGGCCGTGGTGGCGACGCCAGCGCCGGTAATCCTTTCAATCGGCGTGACCAACAACATGGCGGCCATCACTTGGAGTTCGGTGACAAACAAATCTTACCGGCTGCAATACGTCAGCACCTTGACCAGTACCAATTGGACGGATGTGTCGCCGGATGTGGCAGCGACCGGCTCCAACGCCATCCAGACCAACAGCCTTGTCGGTGCGTCCCAGCGATTCTACCGGATACTGCTGCTGACGCCTTAAACTTGCCAAAATACAAGTCGCGGGTGCCACTTGGAACAACCTGGATCCGCAAAATTTTCCCGCCAGCGCGTTTGTCTCGGATGCAGATACGGCGCGGACTTCGGATGGGGGTTTTACCCCATTGTCTTTCACCTCAATCGAGGCAAAACTTCCTTCGAGTTCTAAACGTGGTCTGCCATACTAGCTTCCATCGCAGGAATGACGCGCAAACCATGATGAAATTGGAACACATTTTGACTCGCAGTCGAATCCGGCAAAACGAATCGTCGGAGCTTTCGGCGGACGAACAGCCGTTGCGCGGCGAATTGTTGAGCGTGGATTTGCTCAAGCAATCCGCGCGCAATCTCGCGCAAAACCGCCGGGTGGAAAATGGCAACGGCCCGAACCTGCTGCTCCCGCGTCTCGCTTCAAACGAAAAAATCCTGCGTGATTACAACGAGCGGACTTTGATCGTTGAAAAAGACCGCGTCATCACGCCGGCGGCGGAATGGCTGCTTGATAATTTTCATCTCATCGAGGAACAAATCCGCACCGCGCAGCGCCATCTGCCGCGCGGTTTCAACCGCGAATTGCCGCAACTGCTCAACGGGCCGTGGACAAATTTTCCGCGCGTTTATGAGATCGCGTTGCAGATTGTTTCGCACACGGATGGCCGGCTGGACGCGGAGCATCTGACGAGCTTCGTCGCGGGCTATCAGGAAATCGTGCCGCTGAAGCTCGGCGAACTGTGGGCGATTCCCATCATGCTCCGGCTCGCGCTGATCGAAAATCTGCGGCGCGTCGCGGCGCAATTGAATTCCGTGCGCAAAGATCGCGACGCGGCGGAAAACTGGGCGAACGAAATTTTGTCCGTCGCGGAAAAAAATCCCGCGCATCTGATCATTGTCGTCGGCGAAATGGCGCGCTCGCAGCCGGTCTTGAACCGCGCGTTCGTCACGGAATTTTTGCGCCGCATCCAGGAAAAATCGCCGTCGGTCAAGCTCGCCGTCGGCTGGATCGAAGAACGCCTCGCCGAGGACAGCCTGACCGTCGGCCAGCTCGTGCAAAGCGAGAGCCAGTATCAGGCCGCGACACAGGTTTCGGTCGGCAATTCCATTTGCAGCCTGCGTTTTCTCGACGCGATGGACTGGCAGGATTTCGTCGAGGCGCAAAGCGTCGTCGAACAAACCTTGCGCACCGATCCGGTGAAAATTTATTCGCAGATGGATTTCACAACGCGCGATTTTTACCGGCACACGATTGAACGCATCGCGCGCTTCAGCAAAAAAACTGAATCTGAAGTCGCGACGCTGGCGATTGGCCTCGCGCAAAAAAATGCCGACAATCCCGACGACAGATTGGCGCACGTCGGATTTTTTCTGACCGGCAAAGGCGTTAAAATTCTGGAACGCGCGGCGGAAATGCGGATTCCGCTCCGCCGCATTTTGCCGCGCATCGCGCGAAAATTCCCGCTCGCATTTTATCTCGGCGGAATTTTTATCGTGACGCTGGCTGTGACGATTCCGCTGTTGCAGCGCGCGGCAGAAATGCAAATTTCAAACTGGATGCTCGTTTTGATCGCGCTGCTCGCGTTGCTTTGCACGAGCCAACTCGCCGTGTCGCTGATCAACTGGTTCGTCACGATTTTCGTCGCGCCGTCGTCGTTGCCGCGACTGGATTTTTCCAAAGGCATTCCGCGCACCGACGCGACGATGGTCGTCGTGCCAACAATGCTTTCGACTTTGCGCGGCGTGGACACTTTGCTCGAAGCGCTCGAAGTCCGCTATCTCGCCAACAGCGACGACAATGTTTTCTTCGCGCTGCTGACGGACTTTCGTGATTCGGCGCAAGAACACGAACCCGGCGATGAAGAATTATTAAAGCGTGCCAGCGAAGGCATCGCGTCATTGAATCAAAAATACAAAAGCGACCGCCCGTGTATTTTTTATTTTTTCCAGCGGCCGCGCCGATGGAACGTCCGCGAAAAAATCTGGATGGGCTACGAGCGCAAACGCGGCAAGCTCGCCGACTTGAACCGCTGCCTGCGCGGCGGCGGCCTGGATCATTTTTCCAAAATCGTCGGCGATCTTTCCGCGTTGCCGCACATCAAATACGTCATCACGCTCGACACCGACACGCAATTGCCGCGCGACGCCGCGCGCCAGCTCGCGGCGACGATGGCGCATCCGCTGAACCGCCCGATTTACGACACGGAAAAAGGTTTGATCGTCGAAGGCTACACGATTTTGCAGCCGCGCGTCGCCGTCAGCCTGCCGAGCGCGGGACGTTCGCGCTTTGTAAAATTATTTTCGGGCGATCCGGGAATTGATCCCTACACGCGCGCGGTGTCGGACGTTTATCAGGACGTTTTTCACGAAGGCTCGTTCATCGGCAAGGGCATTTACGACGTGGACGCGTTTGAACGTGCGGTCGGCGGAAAATTTCCGGAGAACCGGATTTTAAGCCACGATCTTTTGGAAGGCAGCTACGCGCGCGCCGCGCTGGTGAGCGATGTGCAACTGTTCGAGGAATTTCCGTCGCGTTACAGCGCCGACACGCGGCGGCGGCATCGCTGGATGCGCGGCGACTGGCAGATCGCCGCGTGGCTGCTGCCGCGCCTGCCCGGACTCGACGTGCGCCGCGTGGAAAATCCGCTGACCGGATTGTCGCGCTGGAAAATTTTTGACAACCTGCGCCGCAGCCTCGTTCCGTTCGCGCTGGTTTTTTTGCTGCTGCTCGGCTGGCTGCTGTTTCCGAAAGATTCCGGCGCGTGGGGAATTTTAATTTTGTCCATCATCGTGCTGCCGTCGCTGCTGGCGGTGGTCACGGAATTTTTGCGCAAGCCGAAAGATTTGCCGTTTTATTTGCACGTCAGAAACGTCGGTGAAACGTTCGCGCGCCAATTGGGCCAGGCGATTTTGACCGTCGCGTTTCTGCCTTACGATGCGGGCATCAGCCTCGATGCCGTTTCACGCACGTTGTGGCGTTTGTTTTTTTCGCGCCGCCATTTGTTGGAATGGCAAACGTCCAGCGATTCCGAATGTGACGACAAGGACACGCTGCAAAGTTTTTACGCCGGGATGAGTTGCGCGCCATTGCTGGCCGTCGGCGCGTCCGCGCTGTTTTTTTTCCTCGGCCATCCGGCATCATGGATCATTTTCAGTTTTCTCGCGCTGTGGCTGGTTTCGCCGGCAATCGCGTGGTGGATCAGTCTGCCCATCGAGGAAAATCGCGTGGAATTTTCCGGCGAGCAAATCCACAAGCTCCGCAAACTCGCGCGCCGGACGTGGTTTTTTTTCGAGACATTCGTCACCGCCGAAGACAACTGGCTGCCGCCGGATAATTTTCAGGAATATCCAAACCCCGTCGTCGCGACGCGCACGTCGCCCACGAACATCGGCCTCGCGTTGTTGAGCACGCTCGCCGCGCACGATTTCGGCTACGTTTCGCTGCGCGACCTGACGGGAAAAATCGCGCGCACGTTGGCGACGGTGGAAAAATTGGAGCGTTATCGCGGCCATTTTTACAACTGGTATGACACGCGCACGCTCAAGCCTATGCAGCCGCTGTATCTTTCGACGGTGGACAACGGCAATCTGGCCGGCCTGCTGCTGACGCTGCATACGGGCTTGCTCGAACTCGCGGATCAAAATTGGAGCGCCGCCCGAATCACCGCCGGACTGCGCGACACGCTCGGCGTCTGGAAAGACCAATCGCGCAATTCGGGAACCAACACCAGTTATGAAGTTCTGGAAAAATTGCTCGCGCAAAATCCAGCATCGCCGGTGGAAATGATTCAAATGCTCGACAAGGCGATTGAGGCGACGGCGAAATTGTCCGGCGCGAAAAATGACTCGGCCAGCGAATTCGAAAACTGGCGGACATTTTTTGAACAAAGCTGCCGCGAACAACGCGAGGAAATTCTCGCCAATTTTCCGTGGCTGCATTTGCAAGAATCGTTTCAGGCTTATTTGAATTCAGACAAAGCGCAGGAACTAAAAAAATTCTGCGAACAACTCAGCGCGCCGATGAGCATGCGCCGCCGCGCGGATGAAACGCAAAACTGGCTGGCGAAACTGGACGAGTTGCGCGACACCGCGCGCAGTTCACTGGAAAACACGGAACTCGCTAAACTGTTGCTGGACTTGCGTTCTTTGCTCGATGCCGCCGGACAAAAAGCATTGGCAACATTGAACGAACTGGAAGATTTGGCGCATCGCTGCGACGAACTTGCGCGGATGGATTTCACGATTTTATACGATCCGGTGCGCGAACTTTTTTCCATCGGTTACAACGTAAGCCAGCACCGGCTCGACACGAGCTGCTACGATTTGCTCGCGTCCGAGGCGCGGCTCGGAAGTTACGTCGCGATCGCGCTGGGACAGATCGAGCAAAATCATTGGTTCCGGCTCGGACGCTCGCTGACTTCGGCGGGTGGCAAACCGACACTGATTTCGTGGAGCGGCTCGATGTTTGAATATCTCATGCCGATGCTGATCATGCCGACTTACGAAAACACGTTGCTCGACCTTTCGTGCAAATCTGCCGTCGCGCGGCAAATCCAATACGGCAAACAAATAAAAGTTCCGTGGGGCATTTCCGAATCCGGCTACAACTTGCGCGACACCGACGCGAATTACCAGTATCGCGCGTTCGGCGTGCCGGGACTCGGTTTCAAGCGCGGCCTCGCGCACGACTTGGTCATCGCGCCTTACGCGACGGTCATGGCGTTGATGGTCGCGCCGGAAGAGGCGTGCAAAAATCTCAAAACGCTGCGGCGCGAAAACGCCGCCGGAAAATTTGGTTTTTACGAAGCGCTCGATTACACCGCGGCGCGCGTGCCGAACGGCCAGACACACGCGGTCGTGCGTTCGTTCATGGCGCATCATCAAGGCATGAGTCTGCTTTCGCTCGCTTACACTTTGTTGGATCGCCCGATGCAACGGCGTTTCGATGCGAATCCGCTTTTCAAATCCGCGGAACTTCTCTTGCACGAGCGCGTGCCGCGTGAAATTTCCGTTTTGTATCCGCACGAGCTTGAAGCCAGCCGCGAACGTGAATCTGCGCCCGTGGTCGAGGCCACGATGCGCGTGTTCACCGATCCGAACGTCGGCCCGCCGGAAGTGCATCTGCTTTCCAATGGCCGGTATCACGTCATGGTCACGAACACCGGCGGCGGTTACAGCCGTTGGAACGACACGGCGATGACGCGTTGGCGCGAAGACGCGACGCGTGATAATTGGGGCACGTTTTTTTATCTGCGCGACGCGGATAGCGGCGAATTCTGGTCGCCGACGCACCAGCCGACTTTGGAAACGAAGTCCGGCTACGAAGCGATTTTCAGCCAGGGCCGCGCGGAATTTCGCTCGCGCCTGCACGAGATTGACACGCACACGGAAATTGCCGTCTCGCCGGAAAACGATGTCGAAGTCCGCCGCATCACGTTCACGAATCATTCCGAGGAACCGCGCAGCATCGAAGTCACGAGCTACGCGGAAATTGTTTTGAACACGGCGGCGGCGGACTTGGCGCATCCAGCCTTCAGCAATTTATTCATTCAAACGCATATTGTTCCGCAGCAAAACGCGATTCTTTGCTCGCGTCGTCCCCGCGCGTCGCACGAAAAATTGCCGTGGATTGGACATTTACTTTTGGTTCACGGAAATGAAATTGGAACCGCTTCGTTTGAAACCGACCGTGCGAAATTCATCGGGCGCGGTGGAAATTTATCTTCGCCCGCCGCGCTGAAAAATTCCGCGCCGCTGACGAACAGCGAAGGTTCGGTGCTCGATCCAATCGCCTCGATCCGTCGCACAATAAAACTCGAACCGAAAGAAAGCGCCACGGTCACTTTGGTTTCCGGCATCGCGCCGACGCGCGAGGAAATTGTCGGCCTCGTCGAAAAATATCAGGATCAAACGATCGCCGACCGCTGCTTTGAACTCGCGTGGACGCACGGCCTGATCATGTTGCGCCACTTGAACACGACCGAAGTCGAGGCGCAACTTTACGGCCGGCTCGCAGGCGCGCTGCTTTATAATCAGTCCGCGCGCCGCGCGATTCCGAGCGTCCTTGCGCGCAACCAGCGTGGCCAGCGCAATCTTTGGAGCTTCGGCATTTCCGGCGACCTGCCGATTTTGCTTTTGTATTCGACGGACGTTGACCGCGTTGATCTCGTGCGCCAAATCGTGCAGGCGCACGCCTACTGGCGTTTGAAAGGTCTCGCCGTGGACCTAGTAATTTTGAACGAGGACGATTCCGTTTATCGCCAGGCGTTACACGATCACATTTTGAATCTCGTCGCAGCAAACAGCGGCACGCAATTGCTCGACAAGCCCGGCGGAATTTTTCTGCGCCGCGTGGATCAATTTTCGCCGGAAGATAAAATTCTTTTGGAAACCGCCGCGCGAATTGTTTTGCACGACGACAAAGGCACGTTGCTCGAACAATTGTCGCGTCGCGTTCGTCCCGAACCGCTGCCGCCGCAATTGCGAATCCGCTCGCGGCCCGAAATCGAAACTGCGTTTGAATTGCCAGAGCGCGATCTGATTTTCTTCAATGGTCTTGGCGGTTTCACGCCCGACGGACGCGAATACGTCGTCACACTTTTGCCCGGCGCGACCACGCCCGCGCCGTGGGTCAACGTGCTCGCCAATCCTAATTTCGGCACGCTCATTTCCGAAAGCGGCGGCAGCTATTCTTGGAGTGAAAATTGCCACGAGTTCCGTTTGACGCCGTGGAACAACGACGCCGTGACGGACGCGAGCGGCGAGGCGTTTTATATCCGCGACGAACAGACCGGGCGATTTTGGTCGCCGACGCCGCTGCCCGCGCGCGGCGAATCGCCCTACGTCGTGCGCCACGGTTTTGGCTACAGCGTTTTTGAGCACACGCAGGACGGCATTTCGTCCGAGCTGTGGGTTTACGTTTCCATCCACGAGCCGGTCAAATTCGCCGTGCTGAAATTAAAAAATAATTCCGACCGCCGCCGCCGTTTGTCGCTGACCAGTTTTTCGGAATGGGTTTTGGGCGAGACGCGCGCGAAAAGCGCGATGCACGTCGCCACGGAAATTGATCCGCAAACCAGCGCGCTCTTTGCGCGCAATCCTTACAACACCGATTTTGAAAACCGCGTCGCGTTTGTCGCAAGCAGCGAACTCGCGCGTTCATACACCGCCGACCGCACGGAATTTTTGGGACGCAACGGCACGCTCGCGCAACCCGCCGCGCTCCGCCGCACGCGGCTTTCGGGAAAAACCGGCGTCGGCTTCGATCCGTGCGCGGCGTTGCAAGTGCAGATGGAATTGGAGCCGGGACAGGAACGCGAAATCGCTTTCATTTTGGGCGCGGGACAAAATGCGGATCACGCGCGCGACCTCGCGCGGCGATTTCAAAATCTCCGCGCGTGCCGCGAAGAACTGGAAAAAGTTTGGGCTTATTGGGGACACACGTTGAGCGCCGTGCGCGTGGACACGCCCGAACCGGCGCTGAATCTTTTGGCGAACGGCTGGCTGCTTTATCAGACGATTTCCTGCCGCTTGTGGGCGCGCACGGGATTTTATCAATCCGGCGGCGCGTTCGGTTTTCGCGACCAGCTGCAGGATGCGATGGCGCTGGTTCACACGCGCCCGGAATTATTGCGCGAGCAACTGCTCCGCGCCGCCGCGCACCAGTTTCGCGAAGGCGACGTGCAGCACTGGTGGCATCCGCCGCAAGGTCGCGGCGTGCGCACGCATTTTTCCGACGATTATCTGTGGCTCGCGTGCGCGACGAGCCGTTACGTCGAGACCACCGGCGACACCGGCGTCCTGGATGAAAACATTTTTTTCCTCGAAGCCCGCGCGGTCAAGCCGGACGAAGAAGCGTATTACGACCTACCCAACCGCTCCGGCGAATCCGGCACGCTTTACGAACATTGCGTGCGCGCGATCAAAAACGGTCTGAAGTTCGGCGAACACGGTTTGCCGCTCATGGGCTGCGGGGATTGGAACGACGGCATGAACCTCGTCGGCGAAAAGGGCAACGGCGAAAGCGTCTGGCTCGCGTTTTTTCTTTTCGACGTGCTGAAACATTTTTCAATTCTGGCCGGCCGGCGCGGCGACAAAATTTTTGCCGAGTTGTGCGAAACGCAGGCGAAAACGTTGCAGGCGAACATCGAAAAAAATGCGTGGGACGGCCAGTGGTATCGCCGCGCGTATTTCGATAACGGCGAACCGCTCGGCTCCGCGACCAATCCCGAATGTCAGATTGATTCGCTACCACAAAGCTGGGCGGTCATTTCCGGCGCGGGCAGCCGCGACCGTGTTCACACCGCGCTCGACGCTGTCGCGCATCGGCTTGTGCGGCGCGAATCAAAATTGATTCAATTGTTCGACCCGCCGTTCGACAAATCCGCGATGGAACCCGGCTACATCAAAGGCTATGTTCCCGGTGTCCGCGAAAACGGCGGTCAATACACGCACGCGGCAATCTGGACGATCATGGCGTTCGCGCTCGCCGGCGACACCGGGCGCGCGTGGGAATTATTCCGGCTCATCAACCCCATTTTGCACGCGCAGGAACCCAAGGACGTGGCGCGTTATAAAGCCGAGCCGTATGTCATCGCGGCGGATGTTTACAGCGTCGCACCGCACACCGGTCGCGGCGGCTGGACATGGTATACCGGTTCCGCCGGCTGGATATATCGCCTGATTTTGGAAACGCTTTTGGGCGTGGAACTGGCCGTGGACGAACTGCGTTTCACGCCCAAAGCGCCGCTGGACTGGAGGACTTTCAAATTGGATTATCGCCATTACGAAACCGTTTATCACATCACCTGCGTCAACGCATCGGGCGCGTGGAAAGTGCCGCCGAAAATTTTTCTGGATGGCAACGAACAAACCGGCGCCGTGCTAAAACTCGTGAACGACCGGCGCGAACACTACGTGGATGTGAAGTTTGAGTTGTAGCCAACCATTCATGGCAGTTTATTCATCGCATGGACCGACACTTGAAAAATTCCGCCGGCCGGAGCATTTATGCTCCACAACCTGACGCCGCTAGTGAAAGTGAGATTCGTGGCACATTGAACCTGAAAACTATAAAAAAGAATTGCGTTGAAGGTGATGTTGGCCCCGCCGCCAGCCACTTGGACGTTGACCGCCTGACCGATGCTCGTGACGGCGATATATAATTCGCCATTGATGATCTGCGCGGTGGCTATCTTTCCAGAGGCAATTCCCGCCCCCTTACAGTCACGCTGGAAACAGAGACCGGGCCGCTGATATTTCCACCGGCAACGGCGCGGCGGCCGCGACCCAGATTTGAATTGGGCTATTATTATTATTCAAAGTCAAAGTGCCATTGGTCACAACGAGCGGCGGACTGCCGTTCGTGTAAGCCAGCGACAATGCACCGTTGACAGCGAGATTGGAACCCAAAGTGACGGCGGCGGCCCAGACGGGTCAGTTCCAAGTGAAATTTCCGAACGTCTGGCCGGAACCCATATTGGTGAGCACGCTGGTGCTGGTCGTCCAGCCGTTGATTCCGCAAGTGGAGTTGCTGCTCCAAACGCGGTCGGCAGCGCGCCCGCAGCGTTGATGCCAGCATGCCGCCGGAATAAATCGTGACGTGATCGGCGGTCACGGTGTTGGTGATTGTCAACACCGCGCCATTGGTCACCGCCACCGTGACTGGATTGTTTGCCGAGGCGAAGGCGGTAAACAAGTTGTTGGGCGCATAGGGTGCCGTGCAACTCACGCTCACGCAGCAACTGCCGATTCCGCTTACGCTAATCCTCACGAGCAAGGGCGTCGCCACCGTTGCGCGCGCGCCGCCCGTGATTTTGTCCGGCACGCTCGTCACGTTCGGCTTGCCGCTCGAAGGCATCGCCGTCATATTCGGCGTGGACGCATTTCTCGACATGGCGCGCACCTCGATCAATCTCGTCGGCAACTGCCTCGCCTCCGCCGTGATGGCGCGCTGGGAAGGTGAATTCGATTCGGTCGCCGCGAAAAATTTTTTTAAGCGCGGCCGCCGAAGAAAATCCAAATCCCGTCGCCGCGCCGCTCGCCGAATTTCATTCCAATTAGATTTTCAAAAAATGAGAACAAATTTCCTGAATATTTTTGTCTTCGCAATTTGCGCCGCCAACGTTAACGCTTTTGCCGACGCGCCCACGCACGGGATGGTTGCTTCCGTCAATCCCATCGCGACGCAGGCCGGCTTAAACGCGCTGAAATCCGGCGGCAACGCGATTGACGCCGCCGTCGCCATCGGCCTCACGCTTGGCGTCGTGGACACGCACAATTCCGGCATCGGCGGCGGCTGTTTCATGCTGGTCCATCTCGCGAACGGCACGAACGTATGCATTGACGGGCGCGAAATGGCCGGCGCGGCGGCGACGCGCGACCTGTTCATCCGCGACGGCAAGGGCGACACCGATTTGAGCCAGACCGGTCCGCTCGCCAGCGGCGTGCCCGGCGAAGTTGCGACCTTCGCGTTCGCGGAAAAAAATTACGGAAAAAAAACCTTCAGTTGTTTGCTGCTGACCGCCGCTGACATCGCGGAAAACGGTTTTGCCGTTCCCGCGAATTACGCCAAGCTGCTCGCGTCGGTTGCTAGCGACATGACCAATTTTCCCGCGTCCACCGCCAATTTTTTCAAGGACGGCGCGCCGATCAAGGCCGGTGAAATTTTGAAGCAGCCCGACCTCGCAAAAACCTATCGCAGCCTCGCCGCGCAAGGCGCGGACTGGTTTTATCGCGGTCCGTTCGCTGCCGCGCTGGGCGATTGGATGCAAGCGCACGGCGGCATTTTGACTTCGAATGATTTTGCAAATTATCACGTCGAACTGCGCGAGCCGGTCGCCTCGACGTATCGCGGCTACAAAGTCGTTTCGTTTCCGCCGCCCAGTTCTGGCGGCGTAAACGTTTTGGAAATGCTCAACATTCTCGAACATTTTGATTTGAAAAAAATGGACGACGCGACACGCGAACACGTCATCGCCGAGGCGATGAAGCTCGCATTCGCCGACCGCGCGTATTGGCTCGGCGATCCCGATTTCGTGAACGTGCCGCACGGTTTAATTTCCAAAAAATACGCCGCCGAGCTGGCCAAAAAAATTAATCCCGAACACACGACCGTCGTGGCGTTGCACGGTTTGCCGCCGGACTGGCAGACGGTTTTGTTCAAAAAACACACGACGCATTTTTCCACGGCGGACGCGGCCGGCAACTGGGTCGCGTGCACCGCGACGATCAACACGAGCTTCGGCTCGAAGGTCGTGATTCCCGGCACGGGCGTGACGATGAACGACCAGATGGACGATTTTTCGATCCAGGCCGGCGTGCCGAATCATTTTGGCCTGATCGGCGCGGAGGCGAATTCCGTCGGGCCGGGCAAACGTCCGCTGTCAAGCATGAGCCCGACGCTGGTCTTCAAAAATGGCGAGCCGATCATTTCGCTCGGCGCGGCGGGCGGCCCGAAAATCATCAGCGCCGTTTTGCAGGAGCTGGTGGACATGATTGACCTCGGCATGACGCCGCAGGAAGCGGTCGCCGCGCCGCGCATCCATCAGCAATGGTCGCCAAACGAATTGTATGTCGAAGCGAAGCTTCCGGCCGAATTGAAAAAAGCGCTCGCGGATCGCGGCCACAAAATTGACGTGCTGCCGGCGGTGGCCGTTTCGCAAATCGTCGCGCGCAGTCCCGACGGAAAAAGTTTCACCGGCGCGGCGGACCCGCGCGCGGGCGGCACGGTGGCGGGCTGGTGATTTGTTTGTCATTCATTTTGAGTTAAACTGTGAACAAAAGTTGAATCATAAAAATTATGGAAGTCTATGACCACCCTACGTTCCACATGGCGTGCCAGCAATTTGACCTAGTCGCCGACCATTTGGAGATGCCCGAATCCGAGCGCCCGCGTCTGAAATATCCCAAACGCGCGATGATCGTTTCGCTGCCGATCCATTGCGAGGACGGCAGCACGAAAGTTTATTCCGGTTTCCGCGTGCAGCATCATCTCACGCTCGGCCCGACGAAAGGCGGCCTGCGTTTTCATCCCGAAGTCACGCTCGGCGAAGTCGCCGCGCTCGCGATGTGGATGAGCTGGAAATGCGCGCTGACCGGCCTGCCTTACGGCGGCGCAAAAGGCGGCATCGCGTGCGATCCGCACCGCATGGTGCCGAGCGAAGTCGAGCGGCTCACGCGCCGCTACACGCAGGAAATGATCCCGTTCATCGGGCCGCAGGTGGACATCATGGCGCCCGACATGGGCACGGACGAACAGGTCATGGCGTGGATCATGGATTCGTATTCGATGCACGCGGGCTATTCCGTGCCGAGCATCGTGACGGGCAAACCGCTCTCGCTCGGCGGCTCACTGGGCCGGCGCGAGGCGACGGGCCGTGGCGTCGCGCATCTCGCCGCTCGCGCGGCGGACACGATTGGCCTCGATTTGAAAAACGCGACGGTCGCCGTGCAAGGTTACGGCAACGTCGGCGCGGTCTCGGCGCAGACGCTGGAAAGTTTCGGCGCAAAAATCATCGCCGTCAGCGACGTGTCCGGCGGCATTTTCAACGCGAAGGGTTTGGATTTGAAAAAACTTTCGGAACATGTTGCCAAAAATCGCGCGGTTACAGGCTTCAGCGAGGCCGAGCCGATTTCCAACGAACAGGTTTTGCTGACGCCATGCGACGTCCTCGTGCCGGCGGCGATGGAACGGCAGATCACTGAAAAAAACGCCGCGAAAATTCAGTGCCGCATTCTCGCCGAGGGCGCGAACGGCCCGACCACGCCGGAAGCCGACGCGATTTTGTCGCAGCGCGAGGAGATTTTTATTTTGCCGGATATTTTGTGCAACGCGGGCGGCGTGGTGGTTTCGTATTTCGAGTGGGTGCAGGACTTGCAGAGTTTTTTCTGGAGCGAAACCGAGATCATGCAAAAGCTTTACCACATTCTCGACGAGGCCTACGACCGCGTTTTGCGCAACAGCCGCAAGCAGAAAATTTCCATGCGCACGGCGGCGTTGTGCGTGGGCATCCAGCGTGTGCGCGAGGCCAAGGCCATTCGCGGCTTGTTCCCGTAATGCCCGGAACGTCGGCAAATTGTTTTTGACTCAAGCCGGCGGTCTTGGCGATGAAAACATTTTTGCCGGGTGCCGGTTTTTTGCGGGGAAATTTATCAACCTGCCTTGCCAGTTTGTTCACGCGAAAAATTGAACACGAAGCAGCGGCGGAACAAATTGAAAGAAAATGGGTTGACCGCGAAATACGCCAAATACGCGAAAGGGAACACTGTTTTTATTTTCGTGTATTTGGCGTATTTCGCGGCTAAAAAAGCGCGGAGCGAAAACGCTTGAAAAATTATTTTGCCGGGAGCAAAGTCAACATCGTGAAACAGGATAGGCCACAGGACAAAACCTTTATGAAATGTGCCGCATTATTCATCACACTTGCAGTTGTAATTTCAGGATGCCACAAGCCAAGCACTCGCTTGCAGGCGCAAATCAATTTTTGCGAGAATGTGGTTTTGAATTTGCACCCACCCGGCGACCTATCGTTGCTTCCGGCGGATGATTCGGATCTGGAAAATATGATGGCGGCTGGCACCGACCTTAAGGCTAAATTGTCAAAAAACAGCAGGGAATATCAAGTGTTTGGCTCTGTTCTGGATGAATATGATTCATACACGAACATGATTAATATCGATAGGTATTGGATTGACTACTATCGGAAGTCTTATCAGACGGAGATGCAGAATCACGGTTCTGGAAGTGCGGCCGATGCCTATGCGGCCAATCTGAAGAGAGCTACCGTCGAGGACAACGCATTTGCGCTTCAGGAATATCAATTTGTGAAAGATAAAGCCAAGGAAGCCGATGAGATTTTAGAAAAGATTCAGGCCAACGAATGAGTGCGCATTCGAAAGCACTATCCGAGGACTCCGTAAAAAATGCGGTGGTGGTTTATCTTTGCAAACATGGATGGAGGCCGACAGACATTAAAACAATTACCGAACACGGCGTGGATATTGTGATGAGAAAGCAAAATTATGGCCGATATTTTTGCATCGAGGCAAAAGGCGATCCGTCCAAAAATGCTTTCAGTCCGCGTTCGGGACGGGAAAATCGGGTTATTCATAGTTTAGGTCAATTATTGACCCGCATTAATCCAGACAATGGATATTATTATGGATTGGCTTATCCTGCATCGTATCGAAAAACCGCGCTGTTAAAACTGCAATTCCCATCCATGTTGAAGAAACTCAAAATCAATCTATTTTTTGTTGGCGAAAATGGTTGCGTTGAACATTTGACTTGGAAAGATTTGGCGTTGTCGAGGAATGCTTGATTTGATTCCTTGGCAGGCTTCAAATTTCCTTCGCAACAGGCGCGCGATTTTAATTTTCAAATTGGTCGAACGCGCGGCGGGTGCTAAAGTCTAATCGCCGATGACGAAAGAAAAATCCAGCCGTCCCGCGCCGCGCCGGAAACTGCCGCGCTCGTTCAAGGACTTGACGCCGGCGAAGCATTTCAACCCGCGCACTTTTTTCAAGGAGATGATCTTGAAGGCGTGGCTGACGCCGCGCACGGGCCGGCACCGGCTGGCGATTTTCCCGAAGCTCAAGCGCGGCCAGGTGGCCATCACCTGGATCGGCCACGCGTCGTTTTTGATCCAGTTCAACGACTTGAACGTGCTGATTGACCCGAATTTTGCGAACTGGCTTTTCTGGCTGAAGCGCATCCGGCGCGCGGGCTTGAAGATAAATGATTTGCCGCCGATTGACCTCGTGCTGCTGACGCACGCGCACTTCGACCATTTTCACAAGCCGACGCTGCGGAAGCTGCCGTATCCGAAAATCGGCGTGATGCCGCGCGGCGTCGGCGACCTCGCGCGCAATCTCGGCTTTTCGCGCGTCATCGAGCTGGAGCATTGGGAAAGTTTTTCGCAGGGCGACTGGAAGGTCACGTTCACGCCGAGCAAGCATTGGGGAGCGCGGACGCTTTACGATGGCCATCGCGGCTACGGCGGATTTGTGTTGGAGCATCAGGGCCGGAAAATTTATCACGCGGGCGACAGCGCGTATTTTCACGGCTTCAAGGAAATTGGCCGGAAACTCGCGCCGGAAATCGCGCTGCTGCCCATCGGCGCCTATTATCCGGAGACGTTTCGGCGCGTCCACATGGGGCCGGACGAGGCGGTCAAGGCCTTCAAAGACCTCGGCGCGAAATTTTTGGTGCCGATGCACTATGGCACGTTCAAGCTGTCCTTCGAGGAGATGGACGAGCCGCCGCGCTGGTTACGCGCGATCGCAGCGGAACAAAGCCTGACGAAGCAAATAAAAATTCTCGACGAAGGCGTGCCGACGGTGTTTTGATGGGTCAGGTCGCCCGCGTGCCATGTTTGAATTTGAACTGCCCGAAAGATTCCGCCGCCACGTTCCGCTCGCGGTCTGGGTGCTCGTCGCGCTCGTCATCGTCGTCATCCCGCTGAAAATCATCGGTCTTGGCTATCTACCCGCCGACGATGCCCTGCGGCACGCGGCCAAGGCCGTGAGCGGCAAACCGTGGCCGGAAATTCTCGTCGTCGGCGACACGTTCAAAATTGACCACAACCTCGGCTGGCACGAAATCCTCGGCGCGGTGCATCACGCGACGAATTGGGACGCGGAAAACCTGGTGGTCTTCTCGGTCGTCATGCTGTTCCTCATCGTGAACGGCGCGATGCTGCCGCAACTCAAGCGGCCCGAAGCCTGGCTGGTCGCGTTGCTCGCGGCGATGATCGTTTCCGATCTGCCGCAAAGATTTCTGCTCGGTCGCCCGTTTATTCTGACCATCACGGTGCTGATGACGACTCTGTTCACGGCGCAAAATGGCAAGCCGAACTGGCGGACTTTTTTGCTGTTCACGCCGCTGATCGCCGCCTGCGCGTTTGTCCACGGCGTCTGGTATTTGTGGGCGCTGCCGGTCGGCGCATTTTTTTTCGCCGGTCAGTTTCGCTGGACGCTGCTGCTCGCGGGCGCGTGGCTGGCGGGAACGCTTTTTGCCGCGCTGCTGACGGGGCATCCGGCGGATTATCTTTCGGAGGCGGTGACGATGGCGTTTCATTCCGTGGGCCAGCACGCGACGAACCGCACGGAAGTGACGGAGTTGCAGCCGTTCGGCGGCGACATTCTCGCGGTGATCATCGTCGGCGCGCTCGTGGCGTTGCGCCTGCTGGTGAAGCTGAATCCGCTGCCGCTCGCAAAAAACCCGGCGTTCTGGCTCGTGTGCGGCTGCTGGATTCTCGGATTCCGCGTCAGCCGGTTTTGGGAAGACTGGGGCTGGCCGGCGCTGATGGTTTTCATCGCGACAGAAATTCAATCGCTGCTGCTCGCGAAATTTGCGGCGGACTCGCTCCGGCGCCTGCTGCTGGCGATGATTCTGGCGGTTGCAACTTTTTTCGCCGTGACGAACGATTTGAACAGCCGCTGGACGGGCAGCCTGACGTGGCAGTTTCTGTCCACGGCGGAACATCCCGAACTCGAAGGCTGGATGCCGGAAAAAGGCGGCGTGCTTTATTCCGCCGACATGACGATTTTTTACCAGACGTTTTTCAAGAATCCGAACGCCGACTGGAAATACATTCTCGGCTTTGACCCCACGTTCATGCCGGCGGAAGATTTTGACGTTTATCACAAAGTCGCGTGGAATTTCGGCGACGCCAAAGCCTACGCGCCGTGGGTGAAAAAAATGCGGGCCACCGACCGGCTCGTGATTCGCGGCAACGGCGGCAGCCCGCCCAACATCCCGCAACTCGAATGGAACTACGGTGTCAGTGGCATCTGGATTGGCCGGTTGCCGCGCGCGGCGGCGAAATGACCGCGCGCCGCGCGATAAAATTTCTCGACGAAAAGATTTTGCGGTGTTCTGATTTGCCGGATTGCGCGAGCCAACATGAACGAAAATACAAATCCTTCCGCCTTTGAACCGTTGCGCCGCTTTGTTCCCCTGCTCGTGTGGCTGGCCGTCGCCGCGACTGTGCTGGCGATTCCGCTGAAAATCATCGGCCTCGGCTATCTGCCCGCCGACGACGCGCTGCGGCATGCGGCAAAAGCGGTGAGCGGCAAACCGTGGTCGGAAATTCTGGTAACAGGTTCGTCTTTCCACATTGACCATAATTTCGGCTGGCACCTTTTCTTGCGGCAGATTTTTCTGTGGAGCCATTGCGGTGCGGAAGGCCTGGTGGTTTTTTCCGTCGTCGCGCTGTTTGCGCTGGTCGGCTGGTCAGCGCTGCCGTGGCTGAAACGCCCGGAGGCGTGGCTGATCGCGCTGGCCACGGCGGCGGTGTGCGCGGATTTGTCCGACCGGCTAATGCTGGGCCGGCCGTTTTTGCTGACCACGACCGGGCTGCTGACCATCCTTTTTTCCTGGCAGGCGCGCGGCGCGGCGCGGCCAAAGTGGTGGCTGGCCGTCTGGTTCACCCTGCTGGTCGCGGTTTGTTCGTTTGTCCACGGCGTCTGGTATCTTTGGTCGCTGCCGGTGGCGGCGTTTTTTCTCGCCGGGGAATTTCGCTGGGGACTGCTGCTGGCCGTGGCCTGGCTGGCCGGCGTTTTTCTGGGCGCGTCGTTCACAGGCCATCCGTTTGACTCGCTGGAACAGGCCGTGATCATGGCGCAGCGCGCCTTCGCCCTCCACGCCACGCAGCGCACGCTGGTCTCCGAATTTCAACCGTCGGCCGGCGACCAGTATGGGCTGATCGTTTTGGGCGGCCTGCTGATTCTCCGGCAGCTTGCAAAACTGGGCGCCGCGCCGCTGGCAAAAAATCCGGCGTTCTGGCTCGCCGTCATCAGTTGGATTTTAAGTTTCAAGGCCGTTCGGTTTGCCGCCGACTGGGGCTGGCCGGCGCTGATGGTGCTGGTTGCCGGCGATTTGCAGTTGCTCCTGCAATCGCGTTTCGCCGCCGATTCCTTCAAGCGCCTCGCGCTGGCCGGGGGCATCGCGCTCACGACCTTTTTGATTTTCACCAACGACATCAACAGCCGCTGGACGCAAAACCTGACGTGGCAGTTTCTTTCCACGACGGAACATCCCGAACTCGCCGGCTGGATGCCGGAAAAAGGCGGCATTCTTTATTCCGCCGACATGACGATTTTTTACCAGACGTTTTTCAAAAATCCCAACGGCGACTGGCGCTACATCCTCGGATACGAACCCGCCTTCATGGCCGACGAAGATTTCGCCGTGTATCACAAGGTGATGTGGAATTTTGGCGACGCCAAGGCCTACGCGCCGTGGCTGAAAAAAATGCGGCCCGCCGACCGGCTCGTGATTCGCGGCGACGGCGGCGGCCCGCCCAACATCCCGCAGCTCGAATGGAACTACGGCGTCAGCGGCATCTGGATCGGCCGCCTGCCGCGCACATCAGCGAAGTGACAGCGCATCACACTGGCGCGCGAGCGCGAAATCTTTTTCCGTCAGACCGCCCGCGTCGTGCGTCGTGAACGCGAGCGTCACATTGTTCCAGCGAACGTCAATGTCCGGGTGATGCTGCGCCTGCTCGGCGAGCGCGGCGACGGCGTTGACGAACTGCATCGCAGCGGGAAAATCCTTGAATTGAAAAACACGCGCGATGACCTCGCCGTGGCGCGGCCATTGCGGCACGCTCGCGAGCGCGGCCTGAATTTGCGGCTCATCCAGTTTCACTTGGCCGGCGGTAAAAATTTTCACCGGTGTCAGATTATCGTCGGACGCCTCGCGCAGCAGGCTCAAGCTCGTGAACAGCGACCAAATCCACGACAGCGCGAACAAGCCCGCACCGGCGACGCCAAAAATGGTGACGATTTTCCAATTGACCGGGCGCGGCTGCGAATCATTGAACATCGAGCCGAGGCTGTAATACGGAACCATCAGTTTGTAAAACCCGACCAGCATCAGCGCAAATCCGGCCAGCGCCAAAAAAAGCTGCCCGCCGCCGGCGAGCCAGCGTCCGGCCATCAACGAGCCGAGGCCGGGCGTGGCGAGCAGGTTGACGAAGGTGGCGTTCCGGGCCTTGGCGCGGCTAAGCGCCGGGCGGCGCGGATTCGCAGAAGATGGTTTCATAGGCATACATCATGGCGGCGATGCCGACGGGCATGGTAAAAAGGAAACAAATGCCACCAATCAAACCACCGATTAACAGACCAGAAATCAAACCAACTGAAGCGGCGGCAAGTGAGCCGATAATTAACGCAATTGGCAAACCAACAATTACGCCAATCAAAAGCGAAATTAAATTGACCAGACCGATGAGAACCATCAATCCAAAAACCTGCCACCAATGTTTGCCGACCATCCGCCAGCTTGTTTTCATGGCCGGCCAGAAATCCATGCCGCGATCCGTGATGAGCGGCAAGGTGAACGTCCAACTGATTTGCAGATACAACATCGGGATGAGGCAGATCAAGGCGACCGGCACCACAAACAGCACGGCGTATTTGTTCGGCTGGTCGTGATGAATCACCGACGGAAGGATGGTCACGGCCACGGCGATCAAAACGGGAATCAAACACAGGCCGGCGAGCAGCGCCGGCACGAGATAGCCGAGAAAAAGCTGCATGAAATTATTTCGGAATCCTTCAAACACATCGCCCACCGCCGCCGGCTGGCTGCGGACGGTGCGGATGAAAACGTAAAAAACCCCGCCCAGCAGCGGCCCGGAAATGATCAGGTTCAAGACGGAAACAAACGGGCCGGTGAACGGAATCTGCGCCAGCCCGCCGAGCGCGCCCTCGATCAGCGCATAAACCAGCGCGCTGACGAACAGCACGTTGAAATTTTTTTTTAGCAGGTGGTAGCCCCGGTTGACGCAGCCGCCGATGTCCAGTTCGTAATCGTGTTCCGGCAGTTCAAACACCGGCGGCGGCGCGGCGGGTGCGATGATGCCCGGAGTCTTGCCTTTTTGCGCGAAAGCGTCGGCCAGCTCCGGAAACATGGAAAGCTGGCGGAATTCCGCGTCGCCTTCGCCCTTGGCCAACGAATGCGCGTTAAGCCGGCCTTCGGCGAGCCACTGGCGCACTTCCTCGGTCGTCACCGGGCCGTATTGCTTCTGATCGCCGCCGATAATGGTGTAGTCTGCCATAAATAAACTGTCTTGCGCTGGCAGATTTGTAGTGATTCACGCGCGCCGGTGCAAGTTGATTCCCAATCGCCTCACGCGTTGCGCAGAAACATTTTTCCCGGCAACTGTTTCACCAGCCGCTTCATTTCCAGGCTCAACAGCGCGACGGACACCGCCGAACTCGGCAAATGGCTCTGGCGGATCACTTCATCGATGCTGCGCTCCTCGTGGTCGAGCGTGGCAAAAACGGCTTGCTCGTTCGCCGAAAGCTCCAGTGCCGGCAGCACGCCGGTCTCGCCCGGCGACGGCGGCCGGTTGCTCGCGGGAAACAAATACTCGAACTCGCTCAACACGTCCTCCGCGCCTTCGCACAGCTTCGCGCCTTTTTTGATCAGGTCGTGGCAGCCCTTGCTACGCGGCGAGTCAATTCTGCCGGGGACGGCAAAAACCTGCCGGCCATATTCCGTCGCAAAATTCGCCGTGATGAGCGCGCCGCTGGAAAGGTTCGCCTCGACGACAATCGTGCCGAGCGTCATGCCGGCGACGATGCGGTTGCGGATCGGGAAACTTTGCTTGTCCGCCGGACGGTTGAACGGGAACTGCGTGATGACCGCGCCGTTGGCGGCGATGCGCTCGAACAATTCCGCGTTCTCCGGCGGGAAAATTAAATTTATCCCCGTACCCAAAACTGCGACCGTGCGGCCCTTCGCGCTCAACGCGCCCTGATGCGCCGCCGTGTCAATGCCGCGCGCGCCGCCGCTCACGACCGTGACGCCGACGTAGGCGAGCTGATACGCCAGCTTGCGCGCAGTCTCGATGCCATAATGCGTCGTCTGCCGCGAGCCGACCATCGCGACGGCGTTTTTGTCCTTCGCCGTCAGCGCGCCCTTGACGTAAAGCACGAGCGGCGGGTCGTAAATCTCGCGGAGCGACGCGGGGTAATTTTCGTCGGACGAAATCAAAACGTGGCAGCCGAAATCCGAAATGCGTTTCAATTCGCCGGCGAGGTCAATCGTTTTTTCCCAAGTGGCAATCGCCTCGGCGGTTTCCTCGCCGATGCTGCGGACGCGGAGCAGTTGCGATTTTGACGCGGCGAGAATTTTTGGCGCGTCGCCAAAATGTTCGAGCAGAAGCCGCGCGCGCACCGGCCCGACGTGCTCGATCATGTTCAACGCGACAAATGCCTTGCGGGAATCCATCCGGTTTTGATAGCGATTGGCGAACGCTGCGGCAAGCTGGAAACGGCGTCCGGAAAAACTTTTTCGTGAAAATTGGAGCGAGCGAAGGGATTCGAACCCTCGACACTCACGTTGGCAACGTGATGCTCTACCAGGCTGAGCTACGCTCGCTTCCAGCAGCGGGCAGGGAGAATAACAAAAATGGGCGGCCTGACAAGCATCTTTTCAGGACGGCTTCGGCGCACTGGCCAGCGTCGCGCGGATGACCTTCAGCAAATCGTCATGGTCAATCGGTTTGTGGAAAAACGCGACGGCTCCGCTGCCGGTGGCGCGTTCCCGATCCTTCGGGTTTTCGCTGCCGGTGATGACGATAATGGGAATTTTTTTGGCGGTTTCCAGCCGGCGGAACCAGTCCATGATGCGGAAACCGTCCCATTCCACGCCACCCATATCCGCCGGAAAGCTGATGTCCAGCAGGATCAGATCCGGGGTTTCCTTGCGCGTTGCCGCGACCGCCTCCGAGCCGTCCAGTGCGGTGATGACCCGGTAGCCCGCACCATTCAGCTTCAAGGAAACGGTCTTGAGGATGATTTCATTATCATCCACGACCAAGATAGTTTTTACCGGACCAGGGCCGGGCACTGTGCTCATAATTTAGAAACCAACACCGCCGAAAACGCACCAGCGTTGCCTGCGGACGTTGGTAAGCAGCTTAACAAACTTCCCGCGCAGGGCAAGGAACAATTTATGTGCTTTGACTTCCGGGCCGCCAACCGTGCTAGACTGCCGGCGTGAGCAACGTGTTTTACGCGCCCGACGAATCGCGCGCCGCCAAGGTCAACGACCTGTTTGCCCGCATCGCCCGCCGCTATGACCTCATCAATGACCTGCAAAGCTTCGGCCTGCACCGCCGCTGGAAACGCCGCGTGGCGGAACTCGCCCGCATCGAACCCGGCGCGCGCGCGCTCGATTTGTGCTGCGGCACCGGCGACATCTCGTTCGCCCTGGTGCAACGCGGCGCGGAGACCACCGGCCTGGATTTCAGTCCGCCAATGCTTGAAGTCGCGAAGGCCAGAAGCCGGAAGACAGAAGCCGGAAGACAGAAGCCGATTTCCGGCCTCCGACGTCTGGCTTCCGGCTTCCGGCCTCCGAACTTCATTCAAGGCGACGCGCTGCAAATTCCTTTTCCCGAAAATTCCTATGACGTCGTGACCGTCGGCTACGGTTTGCGGAATCTGACCAGTTGGGAACGCGGCGTGGACGAAATGTTCCGCGTCGCCAAGCCGGGCGCGCGGCTGATCGTGCTGGATTTTGGCAAGCCGCCGAACGCGCTGTGGCGGGCGATTTATTTTGCGCACCTGCGCTGCTCCGTGCCGCTCATCGGGCTTTTGTTTTGCGGCAACGCGTCGGCCTACGCCTACATTCTGGAATCGCTGAAAAATTATCCGGCGCAACTGGCCGTGGCGGAAAAAATGCGCGCCCTGAAACTCGCCAACGTCCGCGTCATCAACCTGCTCGGCGGCGCGATGGCGATCAACTACGGCGAAAAGCCTGTTTAGGTTTTTGACAGAATTAACCGGATTATCAGAATCGGGATTGCGGTTTTAATTTCTGACCATTTTGTTAATTCTGCCCAACATCAATTGAGATTCGGTTTACCCTGCCAGTCACGCACCGGCAAAGACTGCAAAATCAGCGTGCCGCTTTTCCGCCAAGTTGAATCGTCAGGCCCTCGCGCGCGGCTTCCACTTTCAATTTTCCCCCGGCTTTGGCCACGAGCCGGCGCGCGTGCCGCACGAGGGCGTCAATTTTTTTGTCGTCGTGGGCGGGGTCGTGGTGAAACAGATAAAGTTTTTTCACGTTCGCCGCGAGCGCGAGCGCCACGGAATCGTCCACGCAGCCGTGGCCCCAGCCATTGTGCGTCTGGTATTCGGCGGAGTCGTATTGCGAGTCGAGGATCAGCACGTCGGCGTCGCGGATAAATTCAATCATTTCGCGGTCGTCGCCGCCGGCGCGCGGTTCGGTGTCGGGGAAAAAAACAATCAGGCCGTCCGGTGAAAACAGCCGGTAGCCGACGCACATGCCAGGATGGTTCGCGCGCTGCGCCCGCACATAGACGGGGCCGATGTCGAAATTAAAGTTTTTCAGCTCCTCGATTTCGATGTTGCTGGGCAGCTTGGCGAACGGCACGGGAAAATAAGTGCTTTCCATCTGGCCGGTGAGGGCATTGACGAGACCCTTGCGCGAGCCTTTGCAGCCGAGAATCCGCAGCCGGCAGCGCTCGTCGTAAATCGGCGCAAAGAACGGCAGTCCCTGAATGTGATCCCAATGCGTGTGGGTGATGAGCAGCGTGAGGTTCAGCGGGCGGCCCTTGAATTCCTTCAGCAACGACTGGCCGAGCAGGCGCAGGCCGGTGCCGGCGTCGAGGATGATGATGTCCTCGCCGTAACGGACTTCCACGCAAGAGGTGTTGCCGCCGTAATGAATAGTGCCCGTCCCCGGCGTGGGAACGGAGCCGCGAACGCCCCAGAACTTTATGCGCGTGGCAGTTTTGATGTGGACACTCTAGCGCACCCGCGGGAAAAAATAAAACTGAAATTGAAAGTGGTGGGTTGGGAGAGACTCGAACTCTCGACCAATGCCTTAAAAGGGCACTGCTCTACCGACTGAGCTACCAACCCATCCTATTGTTTATTAACGACTTCTGAAGAAATAGCCATGCCTTCAACCTCCGACTTGTAACCCATACTTGTCACCCTACTGGTTTGTGCTATGTTTTTGCATGAAAATGACGGGCAAAAACACAACGAAGCCGGTTGAAAAACCGGCTTTTCATAAAGTCGCAGAGAACCTGTATCGGCTCGAATCATCGAACGGATATTATGCCTTGTTGAAGCGGGGAGGCAAGCAGTTTCGCCGTTCGCTCAAAACCAAAGACCGGAAACTGGCCGACCGCCGGTTGAATGACTTGCGGGCGAAAATCGGCTGTTTGAAAATTTCCCC